>Ga0209394_1001163_pt1 | contig 16503 bp, 18 predicted proteins | sample JNZ201metaG_FD_184122 | JGI IMG/M metagenome (GOLD analysis project Ga0209394, IMG submission 184122) | Hot spring microbial communities from Jinze hot spring, China to study Microbial Dark Matter (Phase II) - JNZ 20120812A (SPAdes) (version 3) ... | reverse complement strand
CCTTTATACATCTCGGAGAAGTTCCCAAGTAAACCTCGAAAACGTATTCATATTAACGGCTGTAGCTATGACGTCTATATCGTAGTGAAGAGCCTTTAACCTTTCACCTGTCTCTTTAGCAACAAGCGCTATGGCATTGGGGTTTACTTTTCGGTACTGTTCTCTATTATCTCTTCAATATCAGATATTGGTTTTATTCTTTTAACTGGTTTTGCGGCTTTTCTACCGGATATTGATTGGATGATGGAGTTTTCATGGGGCTTTGGAAACGTCCATAGGAAGCTCCTACATAACGTTTGGTTTCTAAGCATACTGATGCTCTTAGTGCTCTTCTTATTTAGGAGTTTAATCTTGGTGCTTGCTGTAATGGTTGGCTTCATAAGCCATCTTATGATCGATTCTTTCACGGTCACGGGGGTATATTGGCTTTATAGCATAATATAGGGTGTCATGTACGTAGCTGCAGAATGCAGAGTAGACTCTAAGCCCAACGATAAACGAGACGAAGAACAGTATAAGCACTTCAGCCTTCCTACGCGGAGGCCAATCAGACCATGGAAAACGCACACCCAGCATCAAATTACAACTCTTACCAAGCAAATAATAAGCATTGGGTTTTTGCCCCATCCGAATACATATGCGGTTCCATTTAAAGGCTTATAGTGAAAATTCAATTGTTCCTTTAGACGTAACCACATGCCTATCCACGGTTTACTAGGCTTTCACACGAGAGTTTTCATCGTTACAGTCATTCTGAAGCTCAGCCTGACGTAGTATTCTACTGGTTCTTCTTCAGTGTTAGGTTGGAATATTGCAAGCCATGTATCTACATCCACCGTCCACGTGTCTCTACTTACTCTCATCAGTGTTACATGCCCTTCATCGTATAAGGCTTGGTGTTGCTCTGGGGCTGTCACGTTAACAAAGAATGTATAATTCCCGAATGAAAAACCGCTTAATCCCGGTTCTGGCAGTGTGGGCGTGGTCCTCAATGCGTACCCTGCTAATTCGCCCGTATCCGCATCTATGAAGCCTATGGTTACTACGGCGCTCGGAATTTCCAAAACCTCACCCACATCCATCATGTCGATTTCAACATTTGAAAAGCCTATAGTTAAAATGATACGGTAGTTTTTAGAGGGTGGGATGCAAAAGCCTGTTGCGTAGAAACGGCAAAATGGATTAACCTTATAGATAATTATTTAAGAAAGTTAAGAATATATTTGATGGTCTCATGGCTAGGTATGAGAAGCCCGACATCACAGTAGTTAGCAGTAAGGGACAAGTGGTGATACCTCAAGGCATAAGGGAGAAGCTGGGCATAGGACCTAAGACGAAGCTACTTGTTTACAGCTATCAAGATGTGGTGATATTGAAGAAGCTGGAGATGCCAGATGTAGCAAAGGAGTTGGAGGAGATCTATAAAAAGGTTGATGCAAGAATAGCCAAGTACGGCGAGCTGACTTGCGAGGAGGTAGACGAGGTAATCCAAGAGTACAGAAGGAAGAAGAGAAGTCCCCGATGAAGGTTGTCTTCGACACAAACGTCTTAGTATCTGCTCTGATCAAGGCTGGAAAGCCGAGGGAACTTATCTTAAAGATAGCTGAGGGAAAAGCTCAGCTAGTTTTGTCCAGAGGTATTCTAGAGGAGCTTCTCGAAGTCACAGAGCATCCGAAGATGGGAAGGTACGTTGATGAGGATGACGTAATCGCTTTTCTCAGGGTTTTGGGAGCCATCGGTAAAATGGTTAGGGTAAGGTCTAAGTTCAAGGTTATAAAGGAAGATCCCGACGATGACGTAATACTGAGGACTGCCAAGGATGGTAGAGCCGACTACATAGTGTCAGGGGATAAGCACCTGCTATCATTAGGTGAATTCAAAGGGATAAAGATACTGAGTGTAGATGAGATTCTAAAATTATTAAAGGAGTTGGATTAATCACGTTTCCCATAAAATTGTTGAAAGAGTGATAAACGAGATTTTGGTTAAATCTGGATTAGAGCCTGTAACGATGATATGGAATTCATTAAAAAGCTGAGGAAATTGCTTTGAGTTGCGGATATAAGCCTATAGAGCTCTGCTGGATGACTTAGCTTATTCAGCCTAATGGGGAAAATAATAAGGATAGAGAAATGTTCAAAAATTCTTTCAAACATGCATAATGTTTAAGAGTCTTTAAGCCTAATTCATTTTAACCAGACTAGGAGGATTATATAAAAAAGAGTTGATGGATGATATTTGTGAATAATGCTAATGATTAAACCTTAATTAATTTTTATCAAAGTTTCAAAAGAAACTCCGCTAAGTAGTGACATCTCCCGCAAAACCCTATTTTTTCTTCTACGAGTCTGCCGTTAGGCTACCTCCCGTAGAATGGATTCTTCAGTCGGATTGTTTAGTGGTATTCAGGTTTAATATATGTGGAGTGAAAGTTAAACCTATGAAATTCTCTTAACATGGAGTTCGTAGTTTTACCGAATCTAAATCCGGCTAAGTAGCTTCCAACATCTCTTCTAACATGTGAGGCGTAGAGGCGAAAAACATATAAATATTCAGCATAAAATTCGATTTTGGTGGGAAAACGGCCAGTGAAAAAGTAGAGGAAAGGATTCCGTGGCACTTCCTAATACCGTTTATAGTTCTCGTGGGCTTTCTGGGTGAGTGGTGGAATGTTACGAATACGCTTTCGTATCCTGCGGTCTTAGGTATAACAGTTATATGCTATGCAGCTTTAACATCTCTACCGTTTATATGTTTCTACTTCGCAGGGTTTTTCGGGAGGCTCTTCAAGAGGAGGATTGATACGACTATATTAACTTGGCTTTACGTAGCAGCTCTACCGATATCCTTCGTATTCGGTAGAGCAGATGCAAACCAGATGTGTTCAAGCTTCGGAGCGTTCATAGCCCATAGGATCTTCAACCCTCCAGAAATAACGTACAGTATAGTCCCGTGGTATATGGCTCCGCCGATAGAGGTGGCTAAAGCTATAGTTAGAGGTGGAGTACCAGTTCCATGGGCTGACTTAGCGCCTATGATAGTATTCCACTGGCTGTATTGGATTCTATGGGGCCTCTTCTTAACGTCTTTTGCAACGCTCTTCAGAAGGCAGTGGATGGATGTTGAGAAGGTCCCGTTCATGCATGCAGATGCAGCACATAGGCTTATGATAAACGTAGTAACAGCCCCTAAAGAATCTGCAGCTAAGAAGGCTATATCGCCGTTCTGGATAGGTGTCATTATAGGATTCATCACATGGATGCCGAGGCTGCTAGTGGATATATTTCCGTGGTTTCCAGACATATACGGATGGAGGGCTAATACATGCGGTTATGGTTCATGGTATGTTCCAGCTGGGCATCCGCTTGCGGGCGTTGCTGGTTTAGCTAGGGTTGGTAAGGAGCCTCTAGGTGTAGCTATAGCATACCTAGCACCAGTACACGTGTTGTTTGGAATATGGTTCTGGTACCTAGTGTTGTTGATCGTGATCCAAGTGACGGCGTATATGGGATACTATACGGGGATTGCCGACATCTCTGGATGCGGCAGGATCTGGTGTGGTGAGTCGAGCGTCTGCTATGGTCCACCCCTCAAACTGACCCCTGTAACCATTGGAGCCGTATGGGGCCTATCGATATTCGTATTGATCTTAAGCTGGCGCTACATTAGAGACACAATCAACGCTGCTTTAGGGAGGATGGAGTCGACGCGTAGAGCAGAGTTTGAGAGAGGTGAGCCGATGAGCTATAGAGGAATATGGCTATTCTTCATAGGGACTTTCATAGCGACTATGGTTATGTGCATGATAATGGGTATGAGCTTGGTATCTGCACTCTTAACAGTCATAAACATGGGTATGCTTTGGTTTTCCATGATGAGGGTTTTAGGCTTATCTGGCGTATACTACCGTAAGGCTGAGAAGGGAGGTATTATGCATCGTCTGCTGATATGGCCTCTAGCTCCGGAAAACTATCAGATGGATAGAGACTACCTAATGTCTGCCCACATAAACATGTGGCTTGCAGATGCGCCAGACATGGGCTACTCAATAGGTGGAAACTTCTTCTCAGCCTTCCTATCCTACAAAATGGCTTCATTTACAGGTGTAAGCAGTAAAAGCGTGTTGAAGGTTCTTATAGCGTCAATAGTCTTAGGTACGCTGGCGGCAATACTTGGGTTCTTCCAAGCGGCCTACACCTTCGGATTGACAAAGATACCTGGAAGCTGGGGTACCTACGGCTGCAACGCTTTAGTCGAGAGAGGTGTAAGACCAGACCTATGGAATATATATCCAGCGTCGGAGCCCTGGATCCCGCAATTCATTGTAGGCTTCATAATAGTCGCCGCTTTAAGTGTACTCCACGCAAGATACATATGGTTCCCGTTGGAGCCTGTAGGCTTCGTCACGGGCTTAGGCGCTGGCTTCGAATGGGGTTTCTGGAGCTACGGGCTTGTAGCTTGGATACTTAAGACTATAACGCTTAGAGTGGGCGGTAGCAAGCTCTACGAGGAGTACGGTGCACCAATAGCATCAGGCTTCATAGCTGGACATATGCTGGCATTAATACCTGGAACAATAATATCGAAGATAAGGTTCTTCTACCCATTCTAAATACTCCCCATTTTTATTTTAGTTTTCCAATGTATGTCGGGTGTTGCTAACTTCGATAACGATTCAGCCTAATACAGGTATTTGCGAAGGCTTTGTAGACGTAGGTCTATAGTCTTAGCCCCCGTTAAGATTAGGGTTGAAGGTGGAGGCTTCACGTTGAGCCGGACGTGCAACTTAGCCGCAACGAAGAATGCTTCTACGCTAGGTTTAAAACCCAACCTTACGTATAGCTTAAGACTGAAAAACTGAAAGGGTTTAAAGAGGTAGAACGGATAGTTATAAAATGCCAACTATCCGACAATGGTTGCGATAAAACGTTTTGCGGCTTAATTGCTAAGGAAGAGAGGGAGGAGCGCGTCAGAGGTGAAGCAGAGATAAAGATCAAACCTCCAAGATGTAATAGAGTCAAAAGGGAAGCGAAGACGGCTGAAAGAATCCTCTATGAGGCAGATTTGGAAAGTAGATTTAAAGAGGTTATGGAAAAATATTCAAGTCGAAATGCAAATAGATGGGCGAAGAAGAAGTAACGCATTTCAACACCATTGATAACATAATCTAGTGAAGATTATGTCTACTGAAAATTTTGAGAGAAGTAAAGAATAAAATTAAGCATCTTGGAAGATTGATGGGTTTTGAAATCGAAGAGGAGTGGATGCCGTCAACGCTTAAAGAAAAAACCAAGAAGAGATTCTTATGTACCTCGCATAGATGTTGTTTGGTTTAAAAGATGTAACTCAAAGTTCATTAAATTCTTAGAAATGTTTAAAAACCAAGGCGTTCTTGACCCCTACAAAGACATAGAAAAAGAAATTGTAATTGGTTTTGAAGGCGAAGAAATTGACGAGTTGTACAAACTGGTCTATGAGGATCCGACCATATGGATCGGATTAGACTAAAATCACCGTCATCATAGATCTAGAGCCTTCCCAATGCCTCCGTCAACAGGTTCTACGCGTCTATGTACTGCGAGTAGTCTGCTACTGGTTTCGTAACTTCGTCTTGAATATTCACGTCTTCGTCCCATGCTTTTCCGCCATCGAAGTGGAAGCAGAAGGAGTATATGACTCCTTTATCGTGCCTTTTTAGTCTTCATTCTCTTATCTGGAAGAGAGAATATTTATTATGCTAGAACGCCAATATTAAAATTTGGAAGGCGAATGAAAATGAATAGAAAACTGAACTGACAGTTGCGTTTCTAGTTGTTTTCGTTATGCTGTTCGTAGGCTGCCCATTGACTTCAACCTCCGCAAACAAGAATGGGGCTGGACCACCGGATCTTCAGCGGGTAGTCTTCATCCACTATGCAAAGGCTAATGCAAAACCACCAGCAAAAGAAACTGGTTACTACAAGCTCTTAGGTGCTAAATGGAAGAGCTTTCCAGTTTCTCTAGAAGTGAACCCATCAGACAGTGGGCTTGGTGAAGAATTTGTAATACGGGCTATAGGTTTAGCTGCTGAGGAGTGGGATAGTGGAGCATACAGTCGATTAGAGGGTATTGATTGGTATGGAGTAGACCCGAATTTATTCGACAACAAGATATCTATTACAAATAAAGGCTATGAGGACCTTGCGTGGACGAGCGATAAACTTGATGGTAAGAATACGCTTCTCTTCGGGAATTATTCTACCCCGGGTGTTATTGCTGTCACGATCCTCTGGTATGATAGGGCGACGAAGACTATTGTAGAATTCGACATAGTGTTCGATACAGACTACACGTGGGGCAACGCTACCGATGATTCGCGCGTAATGGGCGTAATGGATCTTCAGAATATCGCGACACATGAGCTTGGACACGGAGTTGGACTCGGCGACGTCTACCAGAGCACGGCATACCAAGAGACAATGTACGGCTATAGCGACTACGGGGAAACCAGCAAGAGAGACCTCTACATAGGCGACAAAACAGGTATCACAAAACTATACGGTGCGGCTTCGGCTTAGCCGAACCCCCTACTTTTTCCAATAAATCTTCCCAGCAGTAAAACCATCGCACTTCTCAGAATCGAAGATAAACTATAACGATTTAAATAAGCTACTCCTTTTTTTAAGAAAACCACTGGAATGGAGGAACTATGGTGGGAGGGCCGCCGCCGGGATTTGAACCCGGCCTCCAGGCTCCACAGGCCTGTACGCTAACCAGGCTACGTTACGGCGGCCATGTATCCTCACAATATTACCCCTGCATGGGTTTACCTTAAGGCTACCGAGGAGAGATTATTCTAGTCCTCCTAGTAAATTTTACTCTCTTTTAGGCTTTGAAGGGTATAGAAAGTGGATTGACTACCATTCTCTAAGAGATAGAGAATTGCAGAGATTGCGTTGGAACCTATGGAAAACTTCGAACGGGCTTGTCTCTCTTCAAGCAGTTCTTCAAATGTGCATATTATGTCTTTTGACGTCTATTCTTTGAAAAGGACTTTTAAGCCGCTCTTCAACCCATTTCTCGTCGATGATTAAACCATATTGATCATGGCGCATCACAGTTTCAATATGCATCTCTCGCCTTTTGATAATACTTTGAAGCTTCATCATGTCTCCCAAGAAGAATTTTGTAGATTATCATGTCCACTCTGTGAAAATGCTTTCTCAAAAAACTCCTGATACGAATCCAGTTTTTACGTAAAGCCTTATCGCAGGTTTTAGGTCTATCTAAGTCTATAGGGAAACCTTATGATAGAACTTTTCTAGAAGAATTTCGCCTCCATAATTTCCAAAGATTCATAGTAAAATTTTTAATTATAAAAATTAAAAAAATATTTTGTGTCTAAAGGATCTATAGATGGGTTAAAGAGAAGGTTTTGGCATTCGATAACAGGCGGGGTCTTCCTCATAGGTCTCGCAATCCTATTCTACATAGGATTTTGGCCTTGGATACTTGCTTTACTAGGTCTGATGGCTATAATCGAAGGCATCGGCGAATACTACTATAGAAGAAACGAGGAAAAACCGACTTAAGAGAATAGACTTAGAGATATTCGACTATCGAACGATGTTTGAGTACTTATCTATGTAATAAGTATGATAGAAAATTTTCCAAAATAATGAAAGAAGCAAAAGAACCAGGTTTAAACATCTCAAAAGGCTCTAAAAGAGGCAATAAGAAGATTAAAATTGAAAGGTAAAGTCAGCAAAAACACTTCAACTCTCAACTGTCAGATGGCTATGCATATTATCTATACTTAACGGTTCATTGGCTTTTTCATTGTATATCTACAGTCTGCTCTTATGGGGCATAGGTTGCATTTAGGCTTATCGGTGCAGAATTTTAAGCCGAATTCTGTGAGCAGTGCGTGGAACGTTTTATAAGTTTCCACGTCTCTCGGTATGCTCTCTTGAATGTAGGTCTGCCATTCCAAGTAGTTTTTGAGGTGGATGTTGCAGAACCTCTCTAGGATTCTTTTCGCATACTTTGAAACTGGGATAACGGGTCTGTTGAAGGCGTACAGCAGGATTGTGTCTGAGGTTTCAGGTCCAATCCCGTTGACACTGAGCAGTCTTCTCCTTAAAGAAGGATCATCTAATGAGTCCAACCTTAGGCTAATCATCAGTTTTGAAACCTCGTATAGAGTTTTGAGCTTCCTATCCGTAAAACCAGCTGGTTTTATAGCCTCCTTCAGCAATGTAGGAGGTGTCTCAACGATTTTAGACGGCTCTAGAATCCCCATTTTCTTCAAATTCTCCACAGCTTTACTGGCATTGTTACGCCAGTTTGCGTTTTGAACCAGTATTGCACCAACGATCCTCTCAAATGTGGCATTCTCAGGCGCTGGCCAGTCTAAGCATTTCCCATCCCGTCTCCACTCATTTGGTGGAACTTCATCCAAGAATTCATCTACAAGAAGCCTATAGAGCATGGAAGGACATGAAGTCTCCATTGACGCTTCCTCCGTTAGAGCAGAGTTTTAAGGTAGCTGTATTGTAACATCATCTCCATCTTTCAAGTTGAGTCTAAACCTTAAATTTTCAGCGGCTACTAGCTCGATTAGATCTTCCGGATAGTTTGCCACTTTAGGTATTACTGCAATGGCTTTTACACATCCTTCGATGAAGACTTCAGCCGCTAATCCTCTGCAGAATCCTTCAGCTGGCTTTATCTCTACGTCGGCCTTCTCTTCAATAAGTCTTCTAGCGTCTTTCTCAACCTTGAGGTTTAATGTTCCAGGGTAGGGTGTGAATCCAAATTTCTCTTGTATCTGTGTAATAACCCATGGCAATGTAACGTAAAACCTCCCCAAGCCTAAACCGCTTACAACCTTCCCCTTTAAAGCCAGCATAGCTAAATTTATCTCTACTACGGAGGTTTTTAAACTAGATGGTAAAGCCTATAGTTGAAATTACGGCTGACAGTAACATACCCTTGATAGGCTCAGTGGGATTTGGACTTATCGATAGAGGTACAAACGTTATACAGGTTAGACCTACAAGTATATGTCCACTTTCATGCATATTCTGCTCCACCGATGCAGGACCTAAATCGCTTAGAAGAGCCGTTGAATACATAGTTGAACTAGACTATCTAGTGGAAGAATTCAGAGGGCTTGTGAAGTTTAAAAACTGTAAGCATGTTGAAGCACATATAGACACCGTAGGAGACCCTTTAACTTATCCAAGGCTTCCGGAGCTCTGCCAAGCTTTAAGGGAAACACCAAACGTTGAAGTAGTGTCTCTCCAGACGCATGGATTCCTCCTCACGGAGAAGCTGATTGACGAGCTTGAAGCAGCCGGATTGACCAGGGTAAACCTTTCGATAGATAGTTTAAACCCGGATAAGGCTAAGATGCTCTCTGGAACTGAAAATTATCATGTGGATAAAGTTGTAGAGATGGCTAAATACATAGCTCAATCGAAGATAGACTTGTTAATAGCACCTGTATGGGTTCCGGGGGTAAACGACAACGATATTGAGGAGATCATCCAGTTGGCTCTTGAGATCAAAGCTGGGAAAAGCGCTCCACCATTGGGGATTCAGAAGATGCTTACTCATAAACACGGTAGAAAGCCTAAGGGAGTTAAACCCATGAGTTGGAAAACCTTCTACGATAGGCTTAGAAGCCTTGAGAATACATACAGGGTTAAGCTCATACTCAGCCCAGAAGACTTCGGAATACATAAATGTAGAGAACTGCCCTTACCCTTCCAGAAGTTTGAAAAGGTTTGGGTTGAAGTCGTCGGCTTAGGCTTATTCAAAGGGGAAAAGCTTGGAGTAGCTAGAGGTAGAGTGTTGACCGTTGTAGATGCTGATGAAGCACCCGTAGGTTCTAAGATCAGGGTTAGAGTTTTACGTGTTAAGAACAACATATACATGGCTAGGTTTGAACCGTAAATAGAGTTGCATCACCATCGGCAGGAAAGCATAGAGTTTCAACGGTGGGATTAACCATCGGTAAGCTTAAACATCTTTTCAACGTCAATGTTTCAAGCTGGTACCGCTCAGATGTAGCTTGAACGTCCAAAAAGTTGGAATAAGACTCCAAGCCGGAATGGCGTTGGATTGGTGGAAGGCTGAGCTTAGAAAAACCGAGAATCTCCCGACTTTAGTCGTGGAGGCGTCAACTGCCGGAGAGTTGAACCCGCTCAAATTTTACGTGTGGACTGTAGGAGTTTCCCCTACCATGCAGGTCTTTTGAAAGACCTACAACCTTATCCTTCATAATCTGGTAGAAGTCTCCGCCTATAACGGCTCCTTTAACCCTCCCCTCAATAGATCCGTTGACTATCAAATATCCGTGTGTCACAGTTGCGTTTAAATAGCCGCTTACAGGGTTGGAAAGCCACTCCCCTATGGTTTTGAGGATGTAAACCCCCTTCGAAGTTTCCCCGACCATCTCATCAAGCTCGTAGTCTCCAGGTTTAAGTATGAGGTTGTTCGGTAACGGTCTTGACGACGTTGCCGAGGCTTTATGTGAGTTCCCAGTGCTTTCACGCTTCTCCCTATTAGCGGTATACGTATCATATAGGTATGTCTTTAAAACTCCACTCTCTATCACGCAGTTCCTCCTCACAGGTATACCTTCGTCGTCGCACATTCTACTTCCCATAAAGCCTGGAACAGTCCCATCGTCGATAAACGTGACCTTTGGAGACATAATTTCACTCCCAATCTTATTAACAAGTGGAGACCTATTCGTTTGAACAGAGTCCGCCGAGATCGCCATAGACAATAGACTACTGAAGATCGACGCCGCTACACGTCCATCTAAGATCAAATCGTACAGCCCAGTATCCAAGGATTTAGCGCCGATAAACTCGTAGGCTTTTAACCCAATCTCTCGCCCAAGTTCATACGGTTTAACCTCATCCATAAAACGCGCCTGTTGAAAATCTGAAAAAGTTGCAGACTCACTCCCTTCTCCAGCCTTGGCAGTCGCATAAATCACTATGAACGTGTCTCTTCTAGAGACCTCTTCACCATGAAGATTCGCTATCGTTCTCTCCGATATTTCGACGTTTAAAACTCCATAAACCGATTTAACTCCATACTTAGAGGAGTTTATTCCCTCTATAGTTGATTCAGCTATTTCTACAGCTTCTTCAGGCGTTAATTTCGCCAAACGTTCATCGTACACTCTATCTACACTCGTTACACCTAAACCCTTAGGGGCGGAAACCCAATATGGGTCTTCAGGGCTGGCTCTAGCTATCTTAACAACTTTGTCAACGGCTTCTTCTAACCCCTGTGGAGTGACATCATTGGATAGATATAGTCCTATACGTCTACCTACTGCCACTCTAAAACCCACTACGCATCCGTTTGTGTATCTGCAAGCCTCTACCTTATCTGTGAAATCTACGGTTAGTCTTTCTCTTCGAATAACGGTTAAATCTCCATCCTCGGCTCCAATACTCGTAAGCTTATCTAGAATCCTTCTAAGGTTAAACACGCTAACCACCTCCAACAATCATCCGTTTAACTCTAATATGAGGACCTCCATCTCCAACTTTAACCGTCTGAGCGCTTTTCCCACATCCGCCGAATACGGAGGTACTTATGTGTAGGTCTGAGGAAACGCAGTCAACATCCCTTAAAACGTCCAATATGAAACCTGAGATTACAACTCCTCTAACCATTTCACCGACTTCACCCTTCCTAATCATGTGAGATGGTCCTACGCTGAAAGTAAAAGTCCCCATACCTGGGTCAACCTCCCCGCCGGTTGAACCCTTACCTTTAATGTAAATGCCGTAGTCAACCCCCTCCAAAAGCTCTTCAAATTTCGCATCGCCGGGAAGCATGTAGAAGTTTGTCTGTCTAACTATCGGTATATTCTCAAAGTCTTGGCATCTACCGTTGCCAGTAGTCGTCGTCGACAATTCAGCGGCGGCTCTCCGTGACGTTAAAAACCTCTTTAAAACCCCATTCTCCACCACTAATGTCCTCCTCTTGGGAACACCCTCGTCATCATACGGTATGAAATACCCGCCTTCAACAACCCCCTCGTCAACTATCGTCACGTAGTCTGATGCAACCTTCGTGCCGAGCCTATTTCTGAGGATAGACCCACCCGAGTATACTAGGTCTCCCTCTGAAGCATGTCCGAAAGCTTCATGTAGCAGAAGTCCTACGACTTCAGGGTCTACAACAACAGTATAGCTTCCAGGAGGAGGTGTTTTACAGTATAGTGCTTTACAAACTAGGTTTGAAAGATCCGATGTGAATTCGGTCCAGTCGTTTCTCTCGATGAATTCCCAGCCGGAAACCATAGACTTCTGATGGGCCACCCTCTCCATAACACCTGACTCGTAGGCTACACTAACGTGGGAAACACCTGTTGTAAAACTCTTAACTTCAACGTCTACACCAGTGGTGGATTTTATGACTCTCCTATCGTACATTACACCCAGCCTTGTAAAAGCGGATTTTACCCTCGGGTCGTTAAACGCAGCCCTATTGGCCTCTAAAACCACTCTCAACTTCTCCTCAAAGTCGACCTCTAACGGGTTTTCCTCAAACTTTGAATGGGCTTTATCTTTCACCGTTTCAACTTCAGCCAATTTAGCCTTAGATTGAGGTTGAACGGCTCTAGCTATGGCTAAAGCTCTCTCTAAACACCTGTATATACTATCTCTATCTAGTATGTTGGTCGCTGAGAATCCAAATCCACCCTTATATACCAATCTGATGCCTAGCCCCTTCACTCCACTTCTGAAAGCCTCCCGTATATTCCGATTATCTACGCTGAATATTTCAAAGGCGCTCTCATGGTATATTAGGCTTAAATCATCTAAACCCAGCTTCTCCCCTTCGCTTAGAATCCAATCCAACTCCATACAGTTATAGATAAATCAAAAGTCAAGTTAAATCTTCCCTCTAAATCGGCCATACTTAAATACATACTCCCCTTGAAAGCTGTTATTTACGTAGAGGTTGCTTAAAACGTCGTCACACGGACAACGGGGTTGCAAACTAATCTCCTTCACCAGTCTTAGCAGTTGCATAAGCCACTATGAAAGACACCTTTATAGAGGCCTATTCAGCATGAATGCTTCCTATCATTCAATAACCTTGAAACTGTTGATAGCTTCTTTAAGGGCTTCTACAGAATCAGCTCCTTTAAACTCAAATGAGTAGCATCCGCATGGGCTGTAGTGTACGCTTAAAGGGGTTGAATACTAAGCCCAATATCTCCAAGGTCACAACGCCGAGGAGGGCTTGGTCGTCAGCTTCACCGAGGATAACGGGTGTATGGCACTCGCCCTGCGGGAGGGATATGTAGCACTCTGAAACCTTCCGCTTAACCGTGCTTCCATCAGCGAGGATAAACTCATGCTCACGCATGGGGGTGAGCCCTATCCTCTTCCACACCTCTTCGGGGAGAAGTGAATATACTGCACCGCTGTCGACTAAGAATCTAACATCGGCTTCACCAGTAGGACCTCTAACCCTACCTTCAACGTAAGTTATACCCAAAAATCCCCCTCCATTCAACAGTCTTCAAAGGAAGACCGCAACGGCTGGAATCATACATAAACCTCAACTTTCCCTATTAGCCTTCAATCATTTATAAACCTTATAGTGTTTAGGAAAAATCTATTTTACTATCCGAGTTCACACATCCGGTAAGGCTTTGTACGGCAGACCTCTACTTTCACATCGGCTGTCTCAACTAAAATTCTCTTCCTCTAGAAATCAAGTGAGCTGCTGAATCACGCGTTAAACTGGCTCTAACAACTCCCCTTGCAAAGCCTACAACCTTTCCCTCTTCTTTGGCAAGAAGCGCGATGGCATTGGGATCCTTTAAAAACCTCATAGTGACTTCCCTCGCCTCGCCAGACTTGTATAGTCTTAGTTCTTCCTCTAAAAACTCGTCTGGCAAGATCCCTAAAGCTTTCCCATACCGACTTCTCACAATCCAATAGTTGCTCCAAGTCCTCTATACCAGCGCTCACTATTTCTGCCATTGTTATGTGATGTTTCAAGGCCAACCTATATTCTTTAAGATTTGTGGAAATAGGGTGTGACCACTCACTGATACTCGTCCACCGTTTCCACATCTCTCCACTTCACATTCGACTCTACAAGTCGAATGGTTAAGTTAAAATCTTTCCTATTAAACCAGCTACACTTAAACATATATTTCCCTTGAAAGCTGTTATTTACGTGGAGGTTGCTTAAAACGTCGTTGAAAATAAGGTTCAACGAGGGCATAGAGGTCTCTTACGGGTCGACTAGGATAATACTCGACCCTTTCAAGTTCAATTCGAAGTGTAAACTCGCTCTTCTCACGCATGCACACGGCGACCACTCTAAAGCCTATACGGAGTATGAACGTGGTCTTGCGACAGATCAAACTCTAGACCTGCTGGCGCTCTATACTGGGAAACGTAAAACCATGAATAGTGAGACCGTTAGAATAGGTGAGAAGCTGAAAGTCGATGATTTAGAGATATCTGTCCACGATGCTGGACACATACTAGGCTCCGTCATGTTCCACATAGCTACACCTGAGCATTCAATCCTATACACGGGTGATTTAAACTGCGTAGAAACCCTAATATCTAAACCGGCTGAGGAAGTCTCATGTGAAACCCTAATAATAGACTCTACATTCGGATACCCCTACTTTAAGTTTCCAAGTAGGGATAGACTCTACAGCGATATCGTAAACTGGGTTGTTGACGCAATTCAACGTGGCTATATTCCAGTTTTACACGCAGACTCCATAGGTAACTCTCAAGAGCTCATAGCTCTATTCAATAGGTTTACTAGGATTCCAGTCGTCTCCCATGTGAAGGTCTCAAAGGTGAATGAGATATACAAGCGGTATGGGTTTAAACTCGAATATTTAAGCCACGGCTCTGAAGAAGCCTCTGAATCTATCAAATCGGGCTTCTGCGTTTACATAGCTCCTAAAAATGCACGTGTTTCACTCGGTAAACCCATTGTAGAGGCCCTGGTTTCAGGATGGGCTTTAACACTCGGCGGCTTCCCATTAAGTGACCACGCTGACTATCCAAGTCTTATAAACTACGTTGCCACTGTAAGGCCGAAGAGGGTTTACACGTATCCAGATGGATACTCAAGCCGGGTTTTAGCGAGTAGGATAGAGAAGGTTTTAAATATACCAGCCCGCTCGATAAGCGACTTTTAACCCAACTCTTCAATCTTCTTAGCTACTGCTTCAGCCATCTCACTCGTCGATGCGCTTCCTCCGAAGTCGTAGGTCTTCACCTTCCCCTCTTTTAAGACTTCGAAGACTCCGGCTTCAATCTTCTTAGCTGCCTCTGTACATACAGGGTCGCTGTGTTTAGAGCCGAGCCACTCAAGCATCATCTTCGACGCCATTATGGTGGCGATGGGGTTAACTTTATTCAAGCCTTTATACTTCGGTGCGGAACCATGTACTGGTTCAAACATTCCGTAGTTATCACCTATGTTTGCTCCAGCTACAAACCCCAACCCACCGACTAATTGCGCAGCTTCATCGCTTAAAATGTCTCCAAACATGTTCGTAGTGACTACTACGTCGAAGTCTTCAGGCCTCTTTACAAGTTGCATGGCCGCTGCATCTATCCTCAATTCCCAGAGCTCGACATCCGGGAACTCTTGAGCAACCTTCAAAACTGCGTTCTTAAATATTCCATCCGTAATCTTCAGTATATTCCCCTTATGCACATAAGCCAGCTTCTTCCTACGGTTCATAGCTAGTTTAAACGCAAACCTCGCTATACGTTCGCATGCCTTCCAAGTTATGACTCTCATGGCGACTGCTACTCCTGAAGCCAACTCAAACTCTATGCCCGAATACAAGTCCTCAGTATTCTCTCTAACTATTACAAGGTCTATATTGGGTTTGAGACTTGGAACATTCGGCAGAGACCTGCAAGGTCTAACATTAGCGTATAAATCAAACATTACTCTAATCGTTACTGCTACGCTTCTAGGAGAGCCGGGTTCTTCCGGCGTTGTAACGGGTCCTTTAAGGCAGGCATCGCTCTCCTTTAAAAGCTTGATACTATGCTCAGGCAGATTTGTCCCATACTTCGGTATACATTCCAAACCAGCCTCCACGTCTAAAGGCTTTAACTCCAAACCTTTAGAAGTATCTTGCACGGCTTCTAAAACACGCATAGCAGCATTTACAACCTCTGGGCCAATACCATCCCCCTTGATCACGGCGATTCTATACACACCCATCAATTAACACCTCTAAAACCTCAACATTAGAAGGAGAGTTGCAACGCCTATTTTATATACTTTATTACTTTACATATAAACGCTCGGCAAGAAAGCTTAGAACTTAAGGTCTACAAATGAATTGCCGACAAACCAATTAACAAATTCCACTATTCACTAAACTGTATATGCTGTATAAAGAGGCTGGGGGATGAATAAATAAAACCCTCAGCCCGCAGGAGCCGGGCGCAGCTTCTTTACAAGGGAGGAATT
>Ga0209394_1001162_pt1 | contig 16528 bp, 13 predicted proteins | sample JNZ201metaG_FD_184122 | JGI IMG/M metagenome (GOLD analysis project Ga0209394, IMG submission 184122) | Hot spring microbial communities from Jinze hot spring, China to study Microbial Dark Matter (Phase II) - JNZ 20120812A (SPAdes) (version 3) ... | reverse complement strand
GAATGGCTAACAATAACACACAACTTTCAATTCATTCTTTATTGATACATAAACAGATTAATAAAGAATGGCTAACAATAACACACAACTTTCAATTCATTCTTTATTGATACGTACATCAGCATATACTACAGCATCATCCAGAAGAAGATGCTTTCAATTCATTCTTTATTGATACCTTATAGAGTCTTACGTCTTGCGTGATGTCTGCTGGTGTGCTTTCAATTCATTCTTTATTGATACGGTTTGTGGTTGTGGCAACATCCAGGCTACCAATTATTTACCTTTCAATTCATTCTTTATTGATACAGCACTCTCTTGAACGCTTCAGGAACATAGACCATCTTTCAATTCATTCTTTATTGATACTTGAAGAACTGAAAGAGCGGGTAGGTAGCATTGAAGAATTCTTTCAATTCATTCTTTATTGATACTTACTTTACCATCCCTAAACAAGTCATTGAGGTAATCTTTCAATTCATTCTTTATTGATACGCTCGAACCTGCCCACGAACTGCTCGTCAAGAAAGTCACTTTCAATTCATTCTTTATTGATACAAGGAACTGTAACGCTACTAATTAGTGAAGGACTATTCACTTTCAATTCATTCTTTATTGATACAAACATCGTGGGCTCATGGAGCCACCTGGCGATGGTCTACTTTCAATTCATTCTTTATTGATACAACATGATCGGGAAGAACGCAACAATTAGTTGTATAATCGTCTTTCAATTCATTCTTTATTGATACTTACCCCCCCACCATAAAATTCATGGTCTCTCACGCGTGCTTTCAATTCATTCTTTATTGATACATTTGGAGTATCATCTTAATCTTGATAATTGCTATCTTGCCTTTCAATTCATTCTTTATTGATACTTCTCTTCATATCTATTAACACTAGCGCATAGGTGTCTTTCAATTCATTCTTTATTGATACACGGTCCGCAGCGTGTTGAGGCTGAGAGCAAGTGGCTGTCTTTCAATTCATTCTTTATTGATACTAATGGTGAAAAACCATGAAAAGTTCAAAAGTGTGTGTGTGCTTTCAATTCATTCTTTATTGATACACTGTATGCACTACTGAAGCATAGAGCCATATAGGGCCTCTTTCAATTCATTCTTTATTGATACCCTACCCTACCCTGGGGGAAAACCCCGTGGTAAGTCAGTTCTTTCAATTCATTCTTTATTGATACTTGTTTCCAACATCTAGAAGCTCTTTAATGTAGTCTCTTTCAATTCATTCTTTATTGATACTTGAGCCCGCGCCCAGCCCCCCTCTGCGCGTCTCTTCATTACTTTCAATTCATTCTTTATTGATACCTATGGCGTGTTTGAGTGGTAAGAGATTAGGTGTTTTAGCGTCTTTCAATTCATTCTTTATTGATACCTCTTCAGTACAGCAACCCCACAGTAGGTTCTACGACGTCTTTCAATTCATTCTTTATTGATACACGTTAAGCGTTAGCGATTTACTAACAACCCAGAAACTAACTTTCAATTCATTCTTTATTGATACTGGAGTGCTAGAATACTTTCAAGAGATAGAGGTGTTGTAACAATCTTTCAATTCATTCTTTATTGATACTTCTCTTCATATCTATTAACACTAGCGCATAGGTGTCTTTCAATTCATTCTTTATTGATACAGACTGAACTGCTCACATCCCACTTCGTAGCCTTGAACACGCTCTTTCAATTCATTCTTTATTGATACATGTAAAAGTGAGCAAAAAGAAGAGAGAAGAGACCCGTACTTTCAATTCATTCTTTATTGATACGTAAGTATCAGGTTAGCCGTGAAGGGACGTATTAGTTGTACTTTCAATTCATTCTTTATTGATACTCACGTCGGCCACCGCTTCAGTCACGCCGCCTCCAGCGAGCTTTCAATTCATTCTTTATTGATACACGAGTCCCACCAGCTTCAAGCCCAGGCATACCTAGCCACTTTCAATTCATTCTTTATTGATACCGCACTCCTAGCCCACCTCATGGTTAAGGCCGAGCTGGGGGCTTTCAATTCATTCTTTATTGATACAGAATGTGGCGGGTCGGTCTTGTCGTGCCCGCCGAATGGAACTTTCAATTCATTCTTTATTGATACAAGTATGAACTCATGGAAGAGCACAGCGATGATGACCAGCACTTTCAATTCATTCTTTATTGATACCGTTATAGTCTCAAACCACCAACCCTTCTTACTCCAGCCACTTTCAATTCATTCTTTATTGATACGTGGATACAGAGGTACCTGAACGCAAACTTCAAGGCCCCTTTCAATTCATTCTTTATTGATACGTGATGTCAGCCCATTTCTCCTTGGTGATGTAAGTGAAAACTTTCAATTCATTCTTTATTGATACAACTCACTATATGCAACTGTAAATGGCTTAAATACGTTCCTTTCAATTCATTCTTTATTGATACGTGCTGTATCTTGTCGTACTTCTGCGCCTTAACCTTATACTCTTCTTTCAATTCATTCTTTATTGATACCTCAGTATGGAGAAAGGAGAAGTTTTCTCCACACCGCTTTCAATTCATTCTTTATTGATACTGTCTCGCCTGGCGATCACTACCCCCTCGTCCTCACCGCACACCACCTTTCAATTCATTCTTTATTGATACGTACCCAGCTACACACCACCTCCAGGCGGCTGGGCAGTCTTTCAATTCATTCTTTATTGATACTGAGGCACCGCACAACTAAAAACTATGTTGTGGTGTGCGGCTTTCAATTCATTCTTTATTGATACAAAACGAAAACTCATAAGACTTATAACTTTTCTTTATAACTTTCAATTCATTCTTTATTGATACGCGTGAACAACGCAATCAGTAACGCTTTTAATTTAGTCATCTTTCAATTCATTCTTTATTGATACACCACCAACCTCGCTTCAGGGGCTGTCCTACGTATGTTCTCTTTCAATTCATTCTTTATTGATACTGGGGTTTTGTGTGGTTTTTGTGGGTCGTTTCTTCTTCTATTATTATTTCTTCTGTGTAGTTATTTAAACTCGCTATTAGGAGTTTTGCAGCAAAAACAACCTCACGCGTAACAACTCCTAATTACTTTTTTTAGGTTTTTAGTGAATTATTTGGTGGGGTTTGCATGATTAGTGTGGTTGAGTTTGTGTTTAGGGCTCTTTCTGGTGGTGGGTTGCCTTGGTTTGTGGGTCATGAGTGTAGGGCTGGTTTAATTGATTTGGTTTCTAGGCTGGACCCTGAGTTGGGTTCTGTGTTTCATGAGGGTTTTAGCGTGGGTAGTAAGAAGAAGGCTGTCTTTTCTTTGAAGCCGTTGAGGTTCGTGTCTGATTTCGAGGTGGTTTTTCCTGAGAAGTCTCACAAGCGTTTTCTGGTTGACGGCAACGTGGTTTTCAGGCCTGGCGCTCGGGCGCTTATGCATGTGAGTATCTTTGGAGAGGAGTTGGCGGGTAAGTTCTTAACTAAGTTGCTTTCTGGAGTGCACGAGATTAAGCTAAACATTAAGGGGTATGAGTTCGTGTTAGAGAAGCTAGGGTTTGAATTAGTGAACCTGCGGGAAGTGATGTCTGCAGACCCTGTTGACGAGGTAGACATAGAATTCATAACACCGACGTACTTCAACCCGATACGTGGGGACGCAGAGTACAAGATACTCTATCCAGACCCAACACTCCTATTCGCCTCCCTAATATCAACCTCACACCAACTAACAGGAACCAGTTACCCCAAACCCGAAGAAATAGCAGACCAAACCTACATCAGCGGGCTAGACATCAAAACACCCCTCATGAAAGAAACACCTCACGAAACACCCACAGGATTCGTCGGGTGGACCAAGCTAAGAATAAAGAAAGGAACAGACGAAAACACTAAGAGAGTAATAGCAGGCCTACTAAGACTAGGTGAAATCACTAACGTCGGAGGCAACCGAAGTGGCGGCTACGGAGTAATAAAGCTCAAATTCCGCGAACACGGCGAACCCGCACAATCAAACACTAGAGAACCTAGCGTAAGCCAAGAAACAAAGTAATTCTAAGTACTCTCACGCCGACCTAACAACACCCTCAGAACGCCACCAGTCAACGTAGGCTCGAAAACTTTGTCAGACCTCTTATACACCAACCCCTTCTGAATCAAGGAATTAAGAAGTCTTGAGACTGTGGACTTGCTCAACCTAAGCTCCCGAGCTAACTCAGAGACTCTAGCAGGCAATAAATTCAAAACGTCAATCTGTCTCTTACTTAGTGAATGCTTAGGAATCGATAAAGTCGGTACCTCGATCCTCTCACCAGTAGTCTCGGTCGTCATATAAACTACGTCAACACCAGAGAAACACGACGCCATGAACAGGGAGAAAGCAAGTAGTTTCGGACCCCCACTCACGTCAATTACCGGGTTCTCAACTCCCTCAATAAACCTAGACAAGGAAATAATATTATTCACTAAGTCCTTCTCGTCGAGACGTAAAACCTCAACTCTAACGCCTGGGTTAATTCTGCTTATAAACTCCTTAATACTCTGCAAGGCATTCTCAGTCCTCGGGTGAAGAACTGAAGACACGATCAAAAACACACTATCATCTCTAGACAAGCCCTTCTCACCAATTAACCTAACTATCGAGGACTGATCAAATCCTAAAGTAGCTATGAAGGTCTTCCGCATACTCGTTCCTACAAAACATAAAACACTAAGCCTAAAAAACTTAATACATCCCAGCAAACTTAAGTCCTAAAAAGAAACTTTCCGTCAAGTGTTCGTAAGTAAACTATAAATACTAGGTTACAATACGATAAATTGGTGATACGTATTGAGTACACACATCTACGAATTATCTAAGGTTCTAGCAGCACTATTAGTGGAGCAAGGCAGCTACTCCCACATAGATAGAGTTTCACAGGCTTCTTCTAAGGATCTAGTCCTCTACTACTTTAGAGAGGCTCTCAGAGACTTCCACTCCCTCCTCAGTAGAGGGTTTGAGAAGAACGTAGTTGCCGAACTATCTAAAACCATAAACTTTGCAGAACTAGAGAGTGAATTAAGCGAGTTCAGTGAGGCCAAAGACATAATTCAGCTAAGGGAGAAAACATCACTTATAGCCGCTCAAGCACTAGCCGAGGCAGGCAGGTTACTGAGCAGAGAAGAATACTCTACCGCAACAAGAATTCTCGAGTACTTAAAGACTAGGAACCTGCTTAAAGAGAACGTGGAGGAACTCTCGAAAATCATAGAGGAGAGAGCTGAAGAAATAAGTGATGCTTTAGACGTGTCAAGAGAATACGTGAGTGTAGTAGCTAGGAACAAGCAACTTTTACAGCATCTAATAAGGAAGTAGTGAGGAGGTGTTGCAGATGGTTTATGTCTCAGTTAGGGGCAGGATCTGGCTCCAAGCAGAAGCAGCAAACATGGTTGAAAGCGTGGGTAATTACGTGAAGCACCGCAGAATACCGATAATGATAAGAGATGGCAGTAAATATGTTACATTCTTCGTCCCATCAATATCGGGTGAAAGTATAGCTCACGCATACCAGACACTATTGGCAGAAGAGCTTAAGAAACAACAAGTAAAAGTATGTAGCTATTGTGAGAAAGGCATATTCCTGAAGAGCACGAGAGGAGACCTTTATGAGGAAGTAACTAAGAGCGAACCCCCTAAGGTAGGAGAAAAAGCTGCAGAACTAATGAGAGCCGTAGACACTATAGAAAGTAACATAGTGAAAAACTGTGGCGTGGAGGACATTGGGGGATTCCTGTATGCGGAGAATCCGAACGTGAAAAGAACTTCTAGTTTCCTCACTGGTTATATGGTTCCAGTAAAGGAGGCGTTAAGCGTAGTAAGCATAGAGCCACAGCTACACAGCCGGTACGCCCTAGGCACTAAATTCGTAGCGCCTAGAGAAGGCGCAGCAGGTCAGATGATTTACTATGTCGAGGTTTCGTCAGCAGTCTTCAGCTTCGCGTTTGATTTAGATACTAAGTATATAGGAAGGTATACATTCCATATCGAGAAATACGGCACACCCATAATTGAACAAGAGGAAATAATTCGCAGGGCAGAAGCTTCCTTAAATGCTCTTGAAAGACTACTTATAGAATTTCCGGTAGGTGCTAAGAGAACCAGATTTAACCCAGCAGACGTAAGGTGGGAGTCGATTGCGATAGCTGTTTCAAACGACGTGTGGACTATGCCCTCAAGCTTCGTCAAAGACTATTTAGAGAGGGCTGTTGCGAAGAAGAGCAAGATTAGCTACAATACCGTAATATACGCGTACAGAGAGGAAGAATGCCGCGCCGACAAATGCTATGGAACTCCCGAGGAAGCCGTGATCAACTCCATAAACGATGCTAAAGGGAGGATTAAATGAAAGGTTTCTTAGCTGATGTAGAGTTCATGTGGGGTTTCCAGTCAGGAATAATAGGAATGTCTAAAAGCACTCCCTCATTTTTGTTACCGCCACCCTCAACCGTGCTAGGGGCTATCGCAGAAGCATACGCGCGTAGAAAGGGTTTAAGCGAGAGCAGGTCACCCACCACTATATGTTATCTGGCTAAAAATCTCCTAGTTTTAACATATAAATTCCTTAACGCAGTGCCGCTTTCTTACCAGGACCTAAGCAGAGTTATAGCAGTTAGAGTTTCTGGGAAGATTAAATACCCTTCCGCCCAGGATCCTCACGGCTCTTTCGACGCGCCGGCCAGGGGAAAAACTATACTCTCCACAGTAGATGAGAAACCACCCACTCTGAGAATATTTGCAGTCTTCAAAGATTCAGCAGACGTTACTGCTCATGACCTGTGGAGAGTAAGGAGAATAGGAACTAAAGAAAGTCTAGTTTCAGTTGTGGATGTAATTGAAGAAGAACCGAAGATCTTGAAACATGAGGTAGTAGAGACTGATTATCTGTTACCCTTGACGCCCGAGATAGAGCAGTCTCTAAGTGACAAGAGTGATTTTCTTGAACTAGAGTTCATCCCAATCTATAATCTAACTTCATGCGAACCACCAATAAAGCAATACCTAGAGGGCAGAACCCTCAAGCACATTATAAGCTTACCACCAACTATCAAGAAGGCAAGAGTTAAGTTACCAACTAGGTATGCAGGATATAAGATAAGAGAGGAGGTGGCAGTAGGTATTGAAGGTTGAGATTCTAACACCACCTAATGAGACTTTACTATCTTCAATGCTTTACGAAGGATATATTAGAATATTAGGAAGTTGTGGTGAAGACGCTGATGAAAGCTGTATAAAGGAAGTCTTAAAAAACTTAAAAGAGAAAGAAGTAGGTTTCAGGTTTGCGGGTAATGATATAAAGCATACGTTAAGGGAAATTCAGGAAAAGTTCAAGACTAATATAAGTAATTTTCAGGACCTAATAGGCCTCTTCACAACACTTAAAATTCAGGACTTAAGGATTGATGTAAGGTTGTCTGACAGAAAGGATGCTGTTTTCGTGGGATCTCCAGGCTTTACTGAGGAAGGAGGTTATTCGTTTCAGATAATGAAAGTAGATAGGTATGGAGGGATCTCAAGTATAGAGAGTAGAACATTCACTGGGCAGGTAACTACTTATGCTGATTTAGGCGGTCTTCTAATGTTTTTCACAGGACTTGCATCTTCTTACGTAACCTCTGTCGGGGTCGATTACTACTTCCTCTTCTTTGATATCGAGACTCTACTAACCTGGGTGCTAAGAGGTGGCGCGAGTAATATGAAGAACTGGATGATCATTAAGGACGGCCTGCTAGAAAAGATAAAGGAGGTGATTGAAGAATATGGTGGCATAAACGATGAAGCAATAACCTTGTCTGTAATGTGTAACATTAGTTTGTTAGAAGCGCTTAGGAAGAGTCAGGTTAGCTACACTGGATTTAGGCTAATTAAAGTGAGTATGGAGGGCCAAACTTATAAAGTGTATGTTGATATGCCGCTACGGGTCTACCCAAAGATAAGGCTTACCGAAAACGAGGAAGAAGAAAAAAGAATGTTGGAAGAGATAGAAAATATAGTTAGCATACTGATAAGACCTGCTTCCAGGTTCATTAAAGGGAGAGACAACGTTGGTGACGGATATCATGCCTTCAAAGCTTTACGATATCTCTATCTGTACGTTACTACTGAGAATCCATCGTATTTAGGCATGATGTATAGAGAGATTCATGAAGCTTACGTAACGTCGAAAAAAGCAGGAGCTCGATATGCGGAGGGGTACTTAACGTGCTTCATGAAGCATATGATGAGGTTTTAGCTTACATAAGAAAGAAGAGAGGTATCACATACAAGAGACCTTTATTAACTAAAGCGTTAGAAAGCCTTGAGAGTGCTAGTAAGGAAAATTTCTTGATAAATGCCCCCACTGGTTACGGGAAGAGTCTCATATCCATGAGTGTAGCATTACATGAGTTCCATCAAGACTCGAAAACAATAATAGCTTACCCGCTCAGAACTCTTATAGAGCAGCAGTCACTAGATATGAAAGAAATGTTTCATTTTCACGGTATCAGCAGAGATTTCGTCGGAACCAGACATATGGGTTCGAAAGAATCTCTATATCTAGTGCATCCTATCACGTTAACGACTATAGACACCTTATCTCTAACAGCTATGGGTTTGTCGCCTGAAGATATAAGTAAGGTCTATAGTAGTATGAGTAGTTCGTGGTTCAGCAATTTAGGACATTATCTCTTCTCTTGGTCTTCTATCTTTGCTTCTACTTACCTCATCTTAGATGAGGTTCACTTGATGTATGATAGTAGTAAGTCTCTTAGTTTCCTAAAGTTTTTGATGAATCTATGCGAACTTACTGGAGTGAGGATGATTTTTATGACTGCCACGTTCCCGAAGAAGTTCGAGAATGCATTGCCGCTCAAGAAGGTAGAAAAAATAGGGTTCAACAGAGATGACGACCCCGAATTTTATGACGAACGTAACTCTAAGAAGTACAGAATCGAGCTACTATATCTCAAGAAAAGTGATAAGTTCTCTAGGATAAGGGAAGTGTTGAGAAGCAGTGACTTCAAGAAGTCTTTAATCATTTTCAACACCGTTGAGGACGCTGCAGATTTCTATAGACTCGTAAATGGAAACAAGATTCTTATTCATTCTCGCTTTACTAACGAAGACAAGAAAACTAAGGTGTCTGAGCTTGAAAAGATGAGAAGCTCTGACGAAAAGTATGTTGTGATTAGTACGCAAGCTATTGAGGCGGGCGTTGATGTCTCTGCAGACCTAATAATAACTGAGGTTTCTCCCCCGATTTCGCTAGTGCAGAGATTTGGGAGATTTCTACGCTATGATGAGAAGTCTGGAAAAGCTTTCGTATGGGTTGAAGAAGACGCGTTAAATGACGAGAATAGTAGCCTGTATAAGGTATACGATAAAGAGTTGATCAAGAAGACTCTAGACTATCTGGCAAGTAATAATGATGTGAATCTACATATATCTTACGATGACTTCATAGACCGCGTATATGCTGAGGAACCACGCATAAACGAAAAGTTAATTAATGAACTGACGGGAGTACTGCTAGATCTTTTGGAACCTACGAGTTCGGCGATGAAGTTATTCTTAAAGATGGAGGGTAGCTTTGTAAGGGAAGGTAGTAATTTCGTTGTGGTCGCTGAGGATGAGTCTGGTTCCGAGGTAGAGCTTAACGTTAGCTTTGATTATATGTATAAATTGAAGGTGAACGGGCTCTGTGATGATTGTCCGGGAAACGTGCGTGAAGCTCTTGAAAGATCCTTGAGGGGCGAGAAGTTCAGAGTTTATGTTAAGTATAATAGGGAGGTAGGTCTTGTATGATTAGTCCCGTGTATAGCTTCTATCAAGTCATCGACGGTTCCTTAAGAGTTGAGAGATTAAGGACTCATGTCGAGTATGCATTAGAGTCTTTCAATAAGGATAGTAGGTTAGTTCGTTACGGTAGTCGCTTAAGAAAAACATTTTACGAAATTCTTAAGTATGTAATTATCTTACACGACTTTGGGAAGGTAGCCTTTAATCAAGCGTGGTCTCAAGGTAGATCGTATAAGGGATTAAGCTTCGAAGGACATGAAGTTTTGTCAGCCTGGTTTGCGGATAAATACCTTAGTCTGGCAGCAAATGATAACATAATAGATCCTAAGGACGTATGTCTTGCAACGTTAGTGATTCTTTTGCATCATCATCCAATGGACGTTAGAAGAAGAAATGAGGCATTCTCTAAAAAGAAAGACATCATCGTTAATGAGGAAACTATTAATACTTTCTATGAAGAACTTAGAGGTATAATCAACCCAACTTATCAGATAAGCTTAGCGAGACCGTTATGTGCTGACGACATAGCAGAGGAAGTCTTAGGTTTTCACGGGCTGTACCGCAGGTGTTGGATAAACGTATGGATGAATGGCAGTCCTACTGACAGGAAGACGTTTCTCCTCCTGATACAGGGGCTGATAGTTGCTGATTACAAGTCGGCCAGCCGGACTAGAGGAGAGGGAATTTCAGAATTTGCGAGAGCTGTTCAGATCTTCTTAAATTACTGGTCTACTTAAGGCGCGAGACCGGCATAGGTGGTCGTTATGGAGTATGTAGCTCTGATTATCTACGACATTAGAGATAATAAGTTGAGATTAGAGGTCTCCAGGTTTCTTAAGAGAGTAGGTCTCACGAGGATTCAGAAGAGTGCTTTTGCAGGGTCTGTAAGACCTTCCGATAAGGCCAACATAGAGGCTGGTCTTAGGAAGATAATTAGGGGGTGGAGTAACTATAACATACAGATCTACATAATTTCTTCTTCAGTGTATTCTCAGAGGGTAGTGTTGTCTGAGGGGTATTCACTAGAAGAAGAGGAGGAAGAGTTCCTTATTTGATTGACTCAACACTGCCTCGGCCATAGTATGGGCATGAGTGCCTAAAGTTGCAGGAGGGGCATCTGCTTGGTGAAGGTCTTGGTTCCCTAACTCCCTCAACTATCTCTTTAATTCTTTTGAGGGCTCTAAGCACCTCTAGCTTGAGGCTGTAATCTATGTTGACTCTAACAAGCTTTCCTTGAGGTCTTAGGTAGTATATGTACCCCCTCTTGACTGAGTACCTAGTATCCGGGTATGTTTTCTCAAGTAGTAGGGCGTAGGCAGCTAACTGGAGCACATGATCTTTTTTGGCTGACTCCTGCTTGCTTGGTTCAGCCCACTTTATCTCTATGGGTATCAAGTCACCAGACTTGGAAACTATTACGTAGTCTGGAGTCCCGCAGAGACCGAGCTCTCTGGAACTCATGTAGGGGCTCTTTAAGGTCTTGATCGCCTTCAACTTAGCTGTTATGAAGCCTAAATTCTTGTCTTTCTCTATCTCCTTACCGAACTCCATGTATTCTGTTACGTGTTCTCTGATTCCGAGTACGTGCTTTACGTATATTATCACCTCACAGTAAGCATAGTGTTTTATGTCTGTTACTGTTATGTATCCTTCTTCAGACATACCGACTCTAAAATTAAAAGCTTCTCCACTCTATTATATTATTGGGGTGCGGGTTCTGTTCTTCACATGGGACGATGTAGTAAGGTTTTCAAGAGAGATTAGGAGGTTGCCGCAACCAGAAATTGATGAAGAGTTACGTGGTTGGTCTTGGGGTGATTCTGTAATGGCTTCTTCTGCTACATGGTTATTAGGTGTTTCAGATATTACCGGTAATTTCTGTCCTAATGGTCGGGATGTTTACCTAAGATATGTTTTAAGAATTAAGCAGAGAGACAATCAAGTGCTTCAGAAGGGCAGACTAATTCATGAAGTCTTTAGTAAGGCTGTAACTTTAGTTAAGCGCATAATATACGAGAGTAATGGCGATATCGATGGTGGGAAACTTTATCGGTTGATGTCTGATGTTGGGGTGAAGCTTAGGAGTGAGGTTGTTAGCAAGTATGACTTGATAGGTCGTGAGGGGGCGATGTGGATATTTGATAAGTTGTGGGATGAGGCTGCTAGAACGTATTCTGCGGCGCTAGACAAGGCTCTCTCTAGGTCCGCGTACATGGCTCTTGAGAGTCTTGTTGCGGCTACGGTTCCCCTCATTACTGAGTTCCCTATAGATGGTTCACTCATTGGATTGAGCAGGGCTTTGAGGATAGATGCTTTCATGCCTCCATCTCTCTTAGTCGAGATTAAGTCTAGAAAGCCCGACCCTATTTATGAGCTCTCGCTAGTTGGATACGCGTTGGCTTTCGAAAGTCATTATGAGATACCGATTAATTACGGCATCTTGGTGTATGTTGACGTGGATCCGGGCATAAAAAGGGTTTTTGTGAGACCATCTGTCATACCTATATCGTCTAAGGCTAGGTCGGAGTTCATTGAGTTGAGGGATAGGAGGAAAGAGATGCTTATTTACGGTGAGGTCCCGAGGGTGGCTGAGCATTGTCCCGTTGAGTGCCCCTACATTCATTACTGTAGAGGTGGTCTTGATGGGTGATGTCTTGCTAATTGATAAGTACGGGGCTTATCTTGGGGTTCGTGAAGGCCTCTTCGTGGTTAGGGTTCGTGAGGGTGGTGAGTGGAAGGATATTGTGGAGGTTTCGCCAGCTCAACTCGATTCTATAGTTGTTGCGGTTGAGGGTGTCAGTATTAGTGCTTCTGCCGCTATTTTGGCTGGATCTCATGGCGTTGATCTAGTCTTCATCTCTGGTTTTAACCCGGTGTGCAGGTTGCTTCCTGCTACTTACGGGTCGACACTTAAGGTCTGGCTTAAGCAGATGAAGCAGTCAGCTAATGATGCTAGACGTGCGGAGTTAGCTAAGTCGTTCGTTAGAGGGAAAATCTATAATCAAATGGTGGTTTTAAGAACCTTCCATAAGGTTGAGGTGAGTGGTGGGAGGAGAGCTGAAGTGCTTAGGGAAGCTGTGAAGGAGTTAGAGAACTTCAGCACTAGGTTAAATGACGTGCATGACTGGAGAGAAGCCGGCAGAATCGAGGCCGGCGCCGCGTACGTATACTGGAAGGCAGTGAAGGAACTCATACCTAAAGAACTTGGGTTCACTAAGAGACTTAAGAGGTGGAGCTTACCACCAGGAGAACAGCCAGACCCCTTCAACATAGCACTAAACATCGGTTACTCAGTACTAGCCAAAGAAACGTGGAGAGCAGTGTTCATCGCCAGCCTAAACCCATACATAGGATTTTTACACGCGAGAAGACCAGGAAGAATGAGTCTGGTGTACGACTTAATGGAAGAATTCAGACCAATAGTAGTAGACAGACCACTAATAAAAACAGCACGAAGAGAACCAGACACAATAAAACAACTAAAAGATAATAATGAAGAAAACAGAAGAAAAGCAGTAAGACAAATATGGAAAATAATAATCACAACACTAAAAGAAACACAACCACCACTAAGAAACGAAATAACAACACAAGCACGCAAGCTAGCCCACGCCATACTCAACAACACAGAATACACACCATACAAGATCAGGTGGTAATTAGGAGTTGTTACGCGTGAGGTTGTTTTTGCTGCAAAACTCCTAATAGCGAGTTTAAATAACTACACAGAAGAAATAATAATAGAAGAAGAAACGACCCACAAAAACCACACAAAACCCCAGTATCAATAAAGAATGAATTGAAAGAGAACATACGTAGGACAGCCCCTGAAGCGAGGTTGGTGGTGTATCAATAAAGAATGAATTGAAAGATGACTAAATTAAAAGCGTTACTGATTGCGTTGTTCACGCGTATCAATAAAGAATGAATTGAAAGTTATAAAGAAAAGTTATAAGTCTTATGAGTTTTCGTTTTGTATCAATAAAGAATGAATTGAAAGCCGCACACCACAACATAGTTTTTAGTTGTGCGGTGCCTCAGTATCAATAAAGAATGAATTGAAAGACTGCCCAGCCGCCTGGAGGTGGTGTGTAGCTGGGTACGTATCAATAAAGAATGAATTGAAAGGTGGTGTGCGGTGAGGACGAGGGGGTAGTGATCGCCAGGCGAGACAGTATCAATAAAGAATGAATTGAAAGCGGTGTGGAGAAAACTTCTCCTTTCTCCATACTGAGGTATCAATAAAGAATGAATTGAAAGAAGAGTATAAGGTTAAGGCGCAGAAGTACGACAAGATACAGCACGTATCAATAAAGAATGAATTGAAAGGAACGTATTTAAGCCATTTACAGTTGCATATAGTGAGTTGTATCAATAAAGAATGAATTGAAAGTTTTCACTTACATCACCAAGGAGAAATGGGCTGACATCACGTATCAATAAAGAATGAATTGAAAGGGGCCTTGAAGTTTGCGTTCAGGTACCTCTGTATCCACGTATCAATAAAGAATGAATTGAAAGTGGCTGGAGTAAGAAGGGTTGGTGGTTTGAGACTATAACGGTATCAATAAAGAATGAATTGAAAGTGCTGGTCATCATCGCTGTGCTCTTCCATGAGTTCATACTTGTATCAATAAAGAATGAATTGAAAGTTCCATTCGGCGGGCACGACAAGACCGACCCGCCACATTCTGTATCAATAAAGAATGAATTGAAAGCCCCCAGCTCGGCCTTAACCATGAGGTGGGCTAGGAGTGCGGTATCAATAAAGAATGAATTGAAAGTGGCTAGGTATGCCTGGGCTTGAAGCTGGTGGGACTCGTGTATCAATAAAGAATGAATTGAAAGCTCGCTGGAGGCGGCGTGACTGAAGCGGTGGCCGACGTGAGTATCAATAAAGAATGAATTGAAAGTACAACTAATACGTCCCTTCACGGCTAACCTGATACTTACGTATCAATAAAGAATGAATTGAAAGTACGGGTCTCTTCTCTCTTCTTTTTGCTCACTTTTACATGTATCAATAAAGAATGAATTGAAAGAGCGTGTTCAAGGCTACGAAGTGGGATGTGAGCAGTTCAGTCTGTATCAATAAAGAATGAATTGAAAGACACCTATGCGCTAGTGTTAATAGATATGAAGAGAAGTATCAATAAAGAATGAATTGAAAGATTGTTACAACACCTCTATCTCTTGAAAGTATTCTAGCACTCCAGTATCAATAAAGAATGAATTGAAAGTTAGTTTCTGGGTTGTTAGTAAATCGCTAACGCTTAACGTGTATCAATAAAGAATGAATTGAAAGACGTCGTAGAACCTACTGTGGGGTTGCTGTACTGAAGAGGTATCAATAAAGAATGAATTGAAAGACGCTAAAACACCTAATCTCTTACCACTCAAACACGCCATAGGTATCAATAAAGAATGAATTGAAAGTAATGAAGAGACGCGCAGAGGGGGGCTGGGCGCGGGCTCAAGTATCAATAAAGAATGAATTGAAAGAGACTACATTAAAGAGCTTCTAGATGTTGGAAACAAGTATCAATAAAGAATGAATTGAAAGAACTGACTTACCACGGGGTTTTCCCCCAGGGTAGGGTAGGGTATCAATAAAGAATGAATTGAAAGAGGCCCTATATGGCTCTATGCTTCAGTAGTGCATACAGTGTATCAATAAAGAATGAATTGAAAGCACACACACACTTTTGAACTTTTCATGGTTTTTCACCATTAGTATCAATAAAGAATGAATTGAAAGACAGCCACTTGCTCTCAGCCTCAACACGCTGCGGACCGTGTATCAATAAAGAATGAATTGAAAGACACCTATGCGCTAGTGTTAATAGATATGAAGAGAAGTATCAATAAAGAATGAATTGAAAGGCAAGATAGCAATTATCAAGATTAAGATGATACTCCAAATGTATCAATAAAGAATGAATTGAAAGCACGCGTGAGAGACCATGAATTTTATGGTGGGGGGGTAAGTATCAATAAAGAATGAATTGAAAGACGATTATACAACTAATTGTTGCGTTCTTCCCGATCATGTTGTATCAATAAAGAATGAATTGAAAGTAGACCATCGCCAGGTGGCTCCATGAGCCCACGATGTTTGTATCAATAAAGAATGAATTGAAAGTGAATAGTCCTTCACTAATTAGTAGCGTTACAGTTCCTTGTATCAATAAAGAATGAATTGAAAGTGACTTTCTTGACGAGCAGTTCGTGGGCAGGTTCGAGCGTATCAATAAAGAATGAATTGAAAGATTACCTCAATGACTTGTTTAGGGATGGTAAAGTAAGTATCAATAAAGAATGAATTGAAAGAATTCTTCAATGCTACCTACCCGCTCTTTCAGTTCTTCAAGTATCAATAAAGAATGAATTGAAAGATGGTCTATGTTCCTGAAGCGTTCAAGAGAGTGCTGTATCAATAAAGAATGAATTGAAAGGTAAATAATTGGTAGCCTGGATGTTGCCACAACCACAAACCGTATCAATAAAGAATGAATTGAAAGCACACCAGCAGACATCACGCAAGACGTAAGACTCTATAAGGTATCAATAAAGAATGAATTGAAAGCATCTTCTTCTGGATGATGCTGTAGTATATGCTGATGTACGTATCAATAAAGAATGAATTGAAAGTTGTGTGTTATTGTTAGCCATTCTTTATTAATCTGTTTATGTATCAATAAAGAATGAATTGAAAGTTGTGTGTTATTGTTAGCCATTC
>Ga0209394_1001160_pt1 | contig 16555 bp, 19 predicted proteins | sample JNZ201metaG_FD_184122 | JGI IMG/M metagenome (GOLD analysis project Ga0209394, IMG submission 184122) | Hot spring microbial communities from Jinze hot spring, China to study Microbial Dark Matter (Phase II) - JNZ 20120812A (SPAdes) (version 3) ... | reverse complement strand
CGATGGATGCCGCGCTCCTCAGCTTCGCTCGGCCCATGCGCTCGAGAGCCCTCCTAACATAAGCCCTCGATGATAATAGGTCCGGGTCAAGCCCCAGAATTCTCAGCCTCTCGAGGAGCTTCTCGACCTCCATCAGCCCCCTCGACTCGTATTCTATCCTCCTCATCCCGGCTTTCTCGAAGAATGGGTTGTATCTCGCCATGACCGCGAGCGCCTCGACGTAGGGCGTCCCGACCATGGGCATCGTCTCCCTCACGAGCATCGCGCCCAACCCTATCCCGCGATACTTCGGGTGCACGATAACCCTTGAGATCCTGCTGAACATGGCGTCAATAAGCCTCGCGTAGGATCTTCCATCGAGAGCGCGCCTGAGAGCTCTTAGCTCCGGGATGGCGATATTTCTCGCGGAGACATCAAGATACGGGTGCGAGTAGACGATCACGCCGGCGAGCTCTCTCCTGCCATCCAGGATCGCGACGGCCCTATAGATCTTCCTAATGTATCCTGCGGATTTACCGATGTAGTGGAATGGCGCGAGCGCCTTGTAATCATCGTAAGATCCCTCCTCGATCCCTATGTGCCTCAGGATGCTGCATGGCCTCGGAGAAGGCTTTAGCCTCTCGGCCTCCACATATGGGCCGAGCCACTTCCTGATTACCAGATCCGGGTTAAGATCCTCGATCAAGTCCTCGTGCGTCGTGGCCGCTATCAGGGTTAAGCCATTCTGCCTGCAGAACTTCTGGGAGAGATACGCAACTATCCTCGCGGTAACTCTGTCGAGGGTCGCGCAGAACTCGTCAAAGACGAGCGTCTTCCTCCCGCTCCAGAATGCCTTCGCGAGCCTGTAGCGGTACTTCTGGCCCTCGCTCAGCTCACGATACCTCCTGAGGAAGAGGAATGCCTCGTTGAGCCCGACCATGCTTAGGATGCGCATGGCCTCGGCCACATCATGGCCCACGCCGTGAATCAGCACCTCGCCGGGATCAACCTCTATATCTCGGTCCCGTATGACTCCGCCGAACTCGTTATGCCTCGAGAGCTCCCTGGCGATGGCGTCGAGCAGGACGCTCTTCCCGGCGCCGCTCTCGCCCGTAACATACACTATGTCACCCGGGTTCACCTCGACCTCGAAGTCCCTGAAGACCGGGAAAACCCTCTCCTCATCAACGCCTATCCCGAATGCTTTCGCGACCTCGATCGTCCGCTTCGTTATGATGCTCCTCGCCCTGAAGGATTTATCCACCTTTACCCTGAGAAGCGACTTCTTCTCCTCGTCCGTGAAGCCTATCCTCAGCCTAGCCATCTCTCGGCCATCAGCCTTCTAAGAGCCTGGGAGGCGGCCTTGAGGAGCTTGTCCAGGAGAGCGGTCTCGCCCGCGCCGCTGATGAGCGCTTCGACCTCCGAGGAGTCGCCGAGGCCGGCGACCGCGTTGAGGGACGCGAGCAGCCCTGATAAAATGGCCGTCTTTAGAAGCTTCGCCGGCTCGAATCTCTCGCCGCTCATCATGGCTCTCAGGAGGGCTATGCCGGCGTACGCCGCGCCGCCGAGAAACATCATGATCATTGACTCCAGCTTCATGCGCCTTCTCTCCCGCTGGCCGCGAGAAGCCTAAGGGTTTCAAGGTTCTCTCTCAGCCACTTCTCAGCTCTCTCCGCGCTCCACTCGGGCCATATCCGCTTATCGAAGATTATGGTGGATATCTCGCCACCCGCGCTCGTGATCATGCTTATTCCTTTTCTAGGGTCAAGGATTTTCTCCTCACCGCCCTCGCCCGCCTCCGCGAGCTTTACGATGACGCGGCTGAGAGACTCGCTAATCTTCCAGTCAGCATCGGATATTTCTTTTATCGGGAAGCCCAGGCCTCTGAGGATGCTCCTGACCTCATCCCTTGTCAGCGCGGGCTCGACATGGGCTGGAGTCGAGTAGAACCTCTGAACATCCTCGAGGGTTATTCTCGGCTTCTCAGGGATGCCCCAGTTGAACCTGACATCAGCCTCGCCCAGATCAATCCCATGGCTCTCGAGGAGGGGATAGTAGATCTGCCTCTCGACTATCCTCTTGACAGCTCTCTGGATCGCCGAGACGAGGTTCGCCTGTATCCTGTTCGCCTCCCTGGCGCTCGCCTCCGTGAAGCCCGGCTTCGTGAAGAGCCTGAGAATGGAGCTCATCAGCCCGATCGTGATCTTATTATCCAAGTACTCTATGTAGGAATCGAACCTGGCCCTGGGATCCATCTTCGCGTCGATAACCCTGACCTCCTGATTCGTCACGATATCCTCGCCGGGCATCATCTGCTTGATCTTCTCGGCGTACTCGCGGCCGGCCTCGCCGCTCAGCCTCGGGAAGAAGTAGATGTGCCTCGGAGGATACTTCATCAAAACCCTCCACATGGCCCACTCCATGCCCCACTTGATGTCATAGTAGCTGGGGATTTCGTGGAATGCTCCTCGATCAGCATCGTAGAAGACGCGCGTCTCGACTAAGGGCCTGTTGAGGGGCGAGCCGAGCGCCTCATCGCCATGCCTGATGAAGTAGAAGTGGACGAGCTTCTCGCCATCGATCCTCGCAATCTCACCTGTCAGCGTCTGCACCTCCAGCCCTCTTATCCCATCCTCCGCCCTGTGGATCGCGGTTATCGATGTCGGCGGAATATGCTTGAGGCCTGTGAGCCTGCCACCCTCATAGACTTTTATCCAGAAGCTGTTCCCGGCCCAGAGCATCTCCGACACGGCCTCGAAGAGCACCTGATCCATCCCAACCCTCCGATTGAATTCGTTGATTATCTCCACGGCCTCCTCCTCACCGGAGATGTGAAAGCCTGGGCCGACCACGAGTGATGTGAGCGAGATTATGGCTGTATAAGTGTCAGGGTCCTTTAGAAAGCACTCGAGCCTGCGCTTGAAAACGTTTCCGGGATAAATGCTCGCTAGGCCGGCGCCATAGCTTGAGCCGCCCAGAAAGCCTTCACCCGACCGAACTCCAAGAGCCTCCAGAATCCTCCCAAATATCCTCCTCATCGGCCCGCATAACTTCATCGAGAGCATTTTACGCATCGATGCGTAAAATCCTCGCCGCAGTTCTCCTCAGCCTCGATGAGCTTGGAGATTCTGGGTTGGGCGAACGGCGCCCTGAGAATAAGGGGCATACTGACCTCGGCGCGAGTCAGCAGGAATAACAGGCTCTACTTGCCGGAGGAGCTCAGGAGGATGGTCGAGGAGCTTCGGGGCAGGGAGATCCCGGTATACTGGGAGCATGTCGCGGCCCAGAACGCGATCGGGAAAGCCAGGGTGTATTGGGATGAGGTGAATAAGGCCGTGAGATATGAGGCGGAGATCAGCGACGAGGAGGCGGCCGAGAAGATTAGAAGCGGCCTTGTGAGGCACGTGAGCCTCGGAGCGGACTACGAGACCATAGACCTTGTGGATGACGTCATCATACCGAGAGATCTCCACCTGAAGGAGATATCGCTGGTCGCCGTTCCCGGGATACCCGAGGCCAGCGTGGAGGTCGTCGAGCCGATCAGGCTTAGGGCCGTGGAGCGCGCCGTCCAGGCTCACGAGACAGGCTTGGCCCCGATAGATAGGCCATGGGATAAGGAGAGGGCGATAAGCTCTCTTAGAATCTGGGCGAGCATAGATGGAAGCGGCGAGAAAAATAAGATCGACTGGGCGAAATACCGGCTCGGCTTCGCCTGGTACGATCACGAGAACCCGGAGAACTTCGAGAGCTACAAGCTGCCGCACCACGAGGTTATCAATGGAAGGCTATATGCTGTCTGGCGCGGAGTCGCGGCGGCCATGGCTGCTCTCTTCGGAGCGCGCGGAGGAGTCGATATACCGGAGGAAGATAAGCCATCCGTTTATAGGCATCTCGCAGTCCATTACAGGCAGTTCGGGAAGGATCCGCCGAGCTTCGAGAAGCTCATGGAGCTCTCCGGGCTCGAGGAGCCGCTGAGGAGCTTCAGGGTGCTCGAGTGCGTCGGCTCGCTGGATGAGGCTTACTCGGCCTTGAAGGAGGTCGCCGGCTACTTTTATGCGAAATATGCTCAGGGTGCTCAGAATGATGCCGTGGAGTCCATGAGCGTTAAAGATGAGAAGATAGTGGTAGAGAGGCTCGAGCAGGAGCCGAGATCATTCAGCGAGCTGTGCAGGCATGTTGGCAGGAGGATCGCGGAGAGCGTCAAGCTGAAGGCGAGGGAGGCGGTGACGGGCACTGCGGATCAGCCCGTAACGCACTCGATGCCCCTATTCATCGTTCCAGCCGGAGCGCCATTGGGCCTGAGGGCCTTCGGCGAGGTCGTGGCCTTGGAGCGGGGGGCGAAGACGGCGACGCTTCCCATAATAAGCTCGATAACATTCAGCCAACTCACTCCGGGATCGGAGCCGCCCGAATCAGCTCAGGCGATAACCTTCGCGGAGGTCGAGCCCGTGGAGTATGGCGCGATCCAGAGCTTCACCTACGTGGATGCCGAGAGGATGAATGAGGACCTGGGAGCGGTCATAGCTAGATGCCTAGCTGAGGCGGCCCAGTTGAGCTCTGATGACGTGATAATAGGCGAGCTCGATGCATCCGCCGGTGCGACTCTCACGCCCGGGGGAAAGAGCGAGCAGGAGCTTACGGCCGCGGACACCTTCAGAAGCGACCTGATCCTATCCGCATTAACGCACCTCAGGAACAATAATGTCGGGTTCGCGCCCGGAGACCTCGTCCTAGTGCTCCACCCTAAGCAGTACGAGGACCTGCTAAAGGAGGATTACGTCAAGACGGCGATGCAGTTCGGCACATTCGACCCGGAGACCGGGGTCATCGCCAGGCTCTTCGGAGTAGATATTTTCGTCAGCCCAAGAGTTAAGGCGGGCTCCGGGGCCGGCGTAACGACGTATCACGCTATACTCTTCAAGAAGAGGGATGCATTCATCATGGCGATAAGTAGGGATCTTCTCATCGAGACGTTCAGAGACGTTAAGGCTAGAAAGGTCTACGTCGCCGGTAGCCACTGCATAGCAGCGAAGGCGAAGTGGGATAAGGCGATAGTCAAGATAATAACGGCGTGAGGCGGCCGGATATGCCGAAAGACCCGTCTGCCAGAGACCTCGACATGAGATCGATATACGCCATGCTGATCAGGCTCGAGCAGAAGCTCGAATACTTGGACAGATACCTGCACGAGAAGCTCGAGTACATCGACCGGAGAATAACCGTGGCGACCAGCAAGAGATGATCGGGAAAATAATCGCCCTACTTTTTCTGCTTCTATCATTTCTCCTCATTTATCCGGCTCTATCCGGGCTCGCGGAGCACGGGGCCGACGGCCGGCTCATGCTCGCGGCATCGGCGGTCTACTTGATACTGCTCTCCCTGATAATCGCGATGATCGTAGGCGAGAGGTGGCTCGGGCGAGATGGTGGCTGGGATGGAGAGGAGCTCGATGGAGCTTATTGTTAAGCTTCTCCGAGAGATCGAGCTGAGGATCGTGAGGCTCGAGTGCAGAATCGAGGCCGTGGAAGCGAGGCTGAGAGAGGTTTCCGAGGACATGCGTAAAATCCTCGAGAGATGCGAGAGGAGAAGGTGGCTCGCATGACATACGCAAATACATCTGATGTTAAGTGGTGGCTCAAGCACCCTCAAGATGATCGTAGCCTAGATGAGGAGATACTCGATGTCTTGGAGGCGGTCGATGCAGAGATCAACGACGCGCTATCACAATACTTCGAGCTCCCGATAACGGATCAACTCTTCCTAGAGCTTTTAGCCGATATAGAGGCGCAGTGGGCTGCTGGGCTCATCAGGCAGAGGAGAAGCCCCCAGCCGTCCGGCGAGGAGGATGACTATGTTCAGATCGCGAGGCAAAGGCTTGAAAGGCTCATCGAGCGCAGATCAAGATTCCTCGAGCTCGCGTAGGCATCTGCTGAGGCTGCTCGTCGAGAAGCCATCATTATTTTGTAAGGCGGTTCTCGGCTTCAAGCCCTACCCATATCAGGAGAAGTTCCTCGACGATCCCAGCAGGAGGATCATAGTCTGCTCGGGGAGGCAGGTTGGGAAATCGACGTCAGCGGCTGCTAAGGCGCTTCACTTCGCCGCCACTCGTGCTGGCTCGACGTGCCTTATAGTCTCAGCAACCCTGAGGCAGAGCATGATAACATTCGAGAAGATCAGGAGATTCGCCGAGAACAGCATTCTGAGGTATAGCTTGAGGAGGAGCTCCGGAAGCACGATCGAGCTGGAGAACGGGAGCAGGATCATAGCTCTGCCATGCGGCCGAGGCGATACGCTGAGGGGATACACGGCTCATCTCCTGGTCTTGGATGAGGCCGCCTTCATGCCCGAGAAGGTTATAGCGAACATCGCCCTCCCCATGATAGCCTCGACGAGCGGATACTGCTGGATGCTCTCAACTCCATGGGAGAAGAACCACATCTTCTACAGGATATGGTGCGGGTCGGGCGAGTGGAGCAGGTATCACTGGCCTTCTAGGCTGAATCCGATGATAAGCGAGGCCTTCCTAATGGAGCAGCGTAGGCTCATCGGGGAGGAGAGATTTCAGGTCGAGTATGAGGCCTGCTTCTTAGATGACTCGTCGAGTTTCCTGCCGATGAGCCTTCTAAGGAGATGCGCGGAGGATTATGAGCCCGAGATCATCGAGGGCGCGGTATACGGGTATGATCCGGGTGGGAGGGAGAGCCTCGCGGCGGTCGTGGGCGTGATCTACGAAGAGAAGGAGAGAAGGTGGAGGGTATCCTACTGGAGGGCCGAGAAGTGCGAGAGCTACATCGAGTTCGACGCCCTTCTCCACGAGATTCATGGAAGAGCTCCTATGAGGATGCTCGTGGTCGATGAGACGGGGATAGGCGGCCCGATAGTCGAGCATCTTAGGGAGCTCGGCCTGCCTGTTGTCGGCGTGAAGCTCATGGAACGCGTCAAGGAGGAGATTTTCGGGAGGCTTAAGCTGATGCTCGAGAGAGGTAAGCTCGCGATCCCGAATGATCCGCAGTTTCTAAGCCACCTGAACTGCGTCGAGTATCAGCGGACTTGGAGCGGCGGCTATCGCTTCAGTCATAGGCCCGGATCTCATGATGACCTCGCATACGCCCTTGCGCTCGCGCTCCATGAGCAGCGATCTGAGGCATTTCTCGCCTAGCTTCTCAAGGATGCTTTGAGAGCTTTCATCTCCCTGGGCATCAGCGGGACCCTGCCATCCACGACCTGCATGACGCATTCCCTGATGAACCAGCTCCTAGAATAACCCTTAAGCTTGCAGTATCTATCGATCTCGACCGCGTCCTCGACATCGCAGCTGAATGTGATCACGGTCGTAACCATGTCGCCTCCAAAGCTGTGGGCGAGACGATATAAGATTAACCTAATGGCACCTTCGAGCCGAAAGTGGAACCGCTTGTTAAGAATCTTCATGAAATATCTCCAGCGCGATGAGTGGGCCGGCATGGGCCATAAGGAGTGCAGGGGATTCTGCGAGGCTCTTCCAGACGTCCTCCACAGGCCATGGTGGAAGCCCAGGCAGGTCAAGTACCTGTACTGCCCATCCTGCAGGGCATCATACCCGGATCTGAGAATATACTATAAGCTGGACTCGAAGGGTAGGAAGACGTGCGTGTGCTGCGGGACAACTCTTAGAACGATTCCAAGGAGGTCCAAGAAGTGGAAGGAGTCAGTCCTTTACAAGGGAGTTGAGGATCTGCCCGAAACCTCCCCCGGCCAGGAAGATGAAGAGCTTCTCCGCCGCCTCATTCTCGCCAAAAATGATGAGGATTATGGAGGCGATGGTGACGAGGATTAGGATTAGGGCTGCCCAGTCGCTTCCACCCCATCTCTTGACCTGGCCTTTCCTCTTGACCACGAATCCGGCGCGCTTACCCCGCAGACTTCTTCACCCCATAGATCTTGACGGCCCTGCCATGGAGCCTGTGGAACCTATGTGAGATCAGCGGCCTCTTCTCCGCCCCCTCGCCCGTTGATCGCTTGACATCCATTATCAGCGAGAGCGGGATTATCGCGAGCTTATGCCCCTTCTCATCCTGGCCTATCCAGAGGACGAGGTAGTCCATGAGCCTGCCGCTTCTCACGCCGAGATACCTGCCGACGTTCCTCATTGGGGTATCGAGGTGATCGGGCTTTATGTTCTTCAGCATGTCGTCGGAGACCCGCTCATAAATGCACGCATCGCCCCACAGCACCTCGATGTAATCCCCCACCCTTATTGACCTGAGCTTCTCCAGAGAGCTACTCATGATCATGTTCCCCCGCCAGCAGGATCCTCAGCCTCCTAATCTCGGAGAGGATCTTTCCGAGGAGCCTGGCCCCGACACCGCCCTCTCTTCTAACAGTCATCGCCCGCTTCTCCGACTCCAACTCCATCCTTATCTCCGAGAGCATTCTCGTCAGCTCGGCCTCCTTCTCCTCGATCTCCAGCAAGCTCCTATAGCTAAGTATGAGCTTCGCGATCCTCGCGAGGGCATCCATCTGCCTGATCAACTGGCTCGCAGAAGCCTTGCCAAAGCCCGAGTCTATCCTCTTGGAAAGCATCTCATATTTCCTGACGAGATCTTCCAAGATCTCGCGAGCGCCAAGACCACCAGACATCAGCGCACATCACCATATTCAGCGAATTTTACGCATCGATGCGTAAAATTCATGGCCGGCTGTTTTCGGGGTGATGCGCCTTGCCGAGCTATTCGATGAGGTTGAGAGGGCTCTTGCCTCGATAGCTAGATCCGTTGAGGGCGTAGAGGAGGTAACGGTCTCTGAGCCATCCCTCGAGAGGGGATTCAAGTCCCCGAGGGTCTTCGTGTGGATAAGGGATGGCGAGATCAGGGACATGACGATAGGCGGCAGGAGAATACACATCTGGAGATTCGAGTATGTGATAGACTGCGTGAGCGGCGACCCATCAGCGGCCTACGCCGACGCGAAGAGAATACTCTGGAGCATATACTCGAGGATAATGGCTGATAGGCGGCTCGGCGGCCTGGTCGAGGATGCTAGGCCCATGGAGTTCGAGAGGGTCGAGGCGCCATCTCGCTCCGCATACGGCCACAGATTCTACATGCTCGTGGAGGTGATGGTCAGAGCTTGAGACTCGAGAACGCGCCCAGGATAATCGAGCTTCTGAAGAGGATGAGGGGAATCAAGGATGCTCTGGCGAGCGAGCTGGCGCGCCTCGCGGGAGAATATGCTCGCGAGAAGGCCCCGGTTAGAAGCGGGCGGCTGAAGAGGAGCATAAGCGTGAGGAGGACGAGATGCGGATACGAGGTATGCATGGGCGGATCCGAGGCGCCCTATGCAGGCTACGTCGAGTACGGGACTAGGCCGCACCTGATAAGGGCCAGGAGGGCAAGAGCGCTGAGATTCGAGCTGGATGGCGATCTCGTCTATGTGAAGTATGTCCGGCACCCGGGGACGAGGCCAGGGCTCATCATGGCATCAGCGATGGCTGAGGCATCGAGAAACTTGGACAAGATCATCGACCGAGTATTGAGGATGCTCTAGATGCGAAAAATACTCTAAGGATCATAATTGGCGCCGAGATGACTCGGTATCTTGGCTTGGGTAGGGAGGGGGCCTTCGGTGAGGCGGCCGCGCCGATAAGGTTCATTGACCCGCTGAGAGTGGATGTCGCGTGCGAGAAGGAGCCGGTTCTCAGGAGGACTATTGCCTCGAGGTTTCCAGTCGGCGCTATGCCCGGCAACATCGTGGTCTCCGGCGAGATAGAGTCGCATGTGAACGCCGAGATAATCGGCGACCTCCTGCTAATGCTCCTCGGAAAAGTCGAGGTGAGCCAGCCGGATCCATCCGGGGCTCCATCGGTTTATAGGCACGTCTTCACGCCATGCGAGATCGGGGAGGCGCCGCCAACATACACGCTCGAGATAGGATTGGAGAATTCCGCGAGGAGAATAGTCTCGGCGATACTCGAGTCCCTCACTCTTGAGTTCGCTCCGGGAGAGTATGTCTCCGCGACGGCCAGCGTCCTCGCTCAGAGGGAGGAGCAGGCACCGCTCAGGACGCCGAGCTTCTCCCAGGCTAGGCCATGGCACTCAGGAGATGTCTCGATAACAATAAACGATGTTCGGGCGGAGCTCAGGGCCCTGAGCCTCGAGGTAAACAATAACCCGTCATCCGAGCATCACGTTATCGGGTCGAGGTATTTGACGCGGCACGAGCTCGGAGATCTCGAGATAACCGGGAGCATGGATATCTCATTCTCGGATAGATCTTTCCTCGACTCATTCCTCGGCGATGAGGAGGCCGCGATCAAGATAACCATCGTCGGAGACCCGCTTGAGGCCGAGTATAGGAGCGCACTCGAGATAGAGCTCCCGAGGGTAGTCTACTCGACGTGGGGCGGCGAGATCTCGGGGTCGGAGCCCGTAGTCCAGAGTATAGAGTTCGCGGCGCTGAAGCCGGCGAATGATTACCCCATCAAGATGACTCTCACCAATAGCGTTGAGAGCTATTAGGCCGCTGGGGCGAGGGCTAGGATGGCGTTCAGGATAAGGGTTGGCGAGAGGGAGTATCTGGCGAGCATTCCGGCCTACGCGATACCCTACATCAATCTTCTTGGGAGCGGGCTCGCGGGGATACCGCAGAGCGCTAGCAGCGCTAAGCAGGCCTCCGAGGATCTCAGGATGGCGATGGAGGAGATTAGCAGGTTCATAGAGCCCAAGCCCGCCGACGAGGACTGGCTCGAGCTGATCTTCAAGCTCATCGCCGAGGTTAGCGGCGAGATCAGGAGAGCTGTCCGAGCGGCGGGTTTTTCCACAGAGCATACGGGAGCGCGGTGAGCCAGCTATCCATGCTCCTCGGGGTGCCGCCGAGCATGCTCCTCGATTATCGCGGGCCAGCTTCATGGGTCTTCGACATCGTGCTCCTGAACCTGGGCATTATGGAGGAGAGGATTGGCAGTGTGGCGGAGAGAGTTAGGCGGCGGAGGAATAGGAGGCTGAGCCAGGATCAGAGGAGACGCCTCTATGTCGGCTGAAGGAGGCCTGGGGGATGTCGAGCAGAAGCTATCTCGTTAGACTCGTGATCGAGAGCGTTGATAGGGCTTCATCTGCGCTCAAGGCAGTCAGCCAGAGCGTGGAGGATGCGTCGAGGGCGGTTGAGGGAGCCTCGAAGAACTTCAACAAGCTCGTCTCGGGATTGAAGAGCGTGGGCGAGATAGCCGGCGGCGTCATCGCCGGCCTCATAGGCTTCAACGTCCTCAGCGATATCTCGAGCATGATTAGGGAGAGCGTTCAGGCTTTCGCGGAGTTCGAGGCCAAGTCCGTGAAGCTCGCGGCACTAGCTCGCGAAGCAGGCCAGGACATAAGCGCCCTAGCCGCCTCATATAGGGTCGCGGCATCCGCCGTCTCGAGGGATTTCGCGGTCTCGGCAAATGATGCTTTCACGGCTCTGGAAGCCCTGGTGAAGGCTGGGCTAAGCGGGAGAGACGCTATATCGGCGCTCGCCGCGGTCGTTCAAATGGCCCGGCTCGAGGCTGTGGACTTCTCCGCGGCTGGAAGCAGCCTAGTCCAGGTAATGGCCCAGTTTGGCGTCAGCGGATCCGAGGCTACTAGGGTCGTGGATGTGCTCGTGAACGCCTCGAGGCTCGGGATCGGGGCTGCAAGCGACTTCGCGCGCGGCCTGGCCAACTGCGGCGCCACGGCCAGGATGATGGGGCTGAGCCTTGAGGATGCGGCAACATGGCTCGTGATCCTCGAAAGGAGATTTGGATCCGCTGAGGAGGCTGGAACGCATCTCAACAGGTTTCTCCTAGAGCTCTATGAAATAGCGGGGAAGCTCGGAGTGCCGATACGCGATCTCAGCGGAAATCTCAGGAATGCAAATGAGATCATTTTGGATGTTGTCGAGGCGGCTAGGGCTCTTGGCGGGGACTTTAAGTCTCTTCAAGATATTCTGAAGGGCGTTGATGCAAGGGCCGTTAAAGCTCTCGCGACATTCATTCAGATGACCGAGAGATTCACGGAGCTTCGGGAGGAGATCGGGAGACAGGGGTCAGCATGGGAGGCATATGAGAGATGGCTCGAGACAACCCAGGGAAGATTCGCGGCCATGAACGCCGAGGTCGACCGGATGAAAAGGAGGATCGGCGAATCATTATCCGGAATAGCGACGTATCTCGGCGGGGTGTTTCTCCCGGCTATCGAGGCTGTCTTCGCGTCTTGGAGGGGGATCATTGCATCGGCGGTCGGGGATGTGGCCGGAAACCTGGAGGCGGCGATAGAGGTCGAGATGCTCATGGGCAGGATAACCGAGGAGCAGGCAGGCCGATGGATCGCGAGCTGGGCTGAGATGGGCAGGATAACAGTCTCCGAGGCCCTTGCGATAGCGGAGCACCTGGGCATAATGACCGACGAGATAATGGCTTTGGCCGAGAGCGCGGCGAGCGCCGGAGCGAGCATGCCGGAGACTTTTCGAGCAATATCGTCAGCCGCGGATCAGGCTAGGCTCAGGATCGAGTCGCTGACCGCGAGCGCGCAGTCCCTATCCTCGTTCTTCACGCTCATATCGAGCAGCATACAGCCCCTCATGGGATTCTACGACGCGGTTCTCGCGATCGAGAAGGCCTTAGGCCAGGATGTGCAATTGACTCAGCTGGCGGTTGAGAGCAAGCAGAGGCTCAGCGCGATCTCGCAGACGCTCAGCCTGCTCATGAGCGGCCTGAATCTCGTTCTCCAAGGCCTCCAACTCCATCAGCTCGGCGCAGCAGACGCGGGCAACATGCTGCTGAACACATTCACATCCCTAATAGGGGCGGTCGAAGATGGGGTAGTGACAAAGCAGGAGTTCATAGAGATCTTGAGGCAGCTCGGCGTGGATGCTGGAAACGTCGCCGGATCCCTTCACGGCCTGCTGATCAGGGCTCTGGAGGCGACGAGGCACGCCGTCGAGGGAAATATCGGGGCGGTGAATGGGCTCATTGAATCCCTCCGGAGGCTGGATGGGATGACCGCCACCTACAGGATCATCAGGATAATCGAGGAGAGAAGCGCGGGCGGCGCCGAGAAGCAGAGCTTATCGGTCCCCTCAGCTCAGCGCGGCGCATGGTTCACCCAAGAGGGCCTCTACTACCTGCATAGGGGCGAGCTGATCCTCCCGAGAAATGTCGCCGAATGGTTTAGGCGCGGCGGGATTGAAGCCCACCCCCAAGTGATCAATGTTAGGATCGAGGTGAATGCTATGGGCATTCAAGATTCCTATAGGCTGGCTGAAGCCATTTCCGACGTCTTAAGAAGGCGAATAAGGGCGGTGATGGCTTAGATGGCGCTCCAGATCCTACTATACAGGGCGGCCTCGGATTACTGGGATGCGGCGGATAAGTGCCTTCGACTGATCCACGATTTCAAGCTCCGAGAGCTGGAGCAGGCGCGCTTCATGCTGATGCTTGACGACCCCTCATGGCAGCTGGACTACGTGAAGACCGGGAATAAAGTTAAGGTTAGGCGCGGCGGAAAGACAATCTTTGAGGGCCTGATATATGAGAGGGTTCTCAGGCAGAGTATCGGCGTGGAGTGCGAGATAACAGCATACACGAGCCTAATACGGTATGAGAGGCACGTGGTCTACAGGTTTTATCAAGCCGGGACCAGAGCCGGGGACATAATCCGCGACCTCGCATCCCTTGAGCCGGGAATCGACACCTCCAACGTGGATGATGGCGATAGCCTTCTCTCACCGTGGGAGATAGAAAATCAGCCAGCCCTCCAAGTAATGCTCTCGGTAGCTAGGGGCACGAACTACTGGCTCAGGATGAAGCCCGGAGGAGTGCTGTGCTTCAAGCCGAAGGTTGTCGGAGCCTCGAGGGCGGTGATCGGCGAAGCTGACGTACTCAGTGCCCAGTATTCCGAGGATCGATGGGAGCTTAAGAACAGGGTTATCTATGTCGGCGCCGGCGGCCAGGTCCTCGCCGACATCTCTGAGGGAGATGGAAGTCTTCCAGTAGTGGTTCACGACCCCTTCCTCGCCGATCGGGAGGAGGCTGAGAGGCGCTCGAGGGTAAGGCTCATGCTCAGCCGCGAATACGGCCGCGAGCTGATAGTCGAGATGCCGCTCTCAGCATTCGAGAGCCTAAACCTGGACTTGGGAGATACAGTCGCGATTAGGCTTCCGAAGCTGGGCATAGGCGACGAGGACATGGTGGTGCTGGGAATCGAGTACGACCTCGAGCGCCTCAGAGCGAGGCTGAGAATAGGCGGAATGCATCAATTATTCGAGGAGTTTCTGGCGGAGCGGATTGGCGGAGACGTGGCCGCGCGTTTCGGCCAAGCCGTGAAGATACCCGAGTTAATTAGCGCGATTTATGCTAGCGTGGATGCCGCTAACCTCGCGTTAAGGCTTCAAGCGGATGCCAGGACTCTCCGCCTATGCAACAAACCTCCCCTAATGCTCGAAAGCTCGCAGAACGTGGTTTTGGATGAAAATGGCTATGCCAGGCTGATCGCCGGCGCCACACAGGGATCCTTCGAATCTTCATGCTTGCCGAGATCCGAGCTGTTTAGCCGATGGCTTAGGATTCACTATGATTGTGATGCGGGGGGTGGTGAGGTTAAAGCTGACTTGATGCGCGCCGATGGATCGATCATCGCGAGCAATATTCCGCCCGACTATGATATTTCATACCTGCCCTCTGAGATGGGGTGGTGGACCGAGCAGAATGCCTCGGAGTGGGGCGTTTACGGCGGCTCGCTCGAGGACTCCCGGAACGCCGTGATAGGCTACTGGAGCATCAAGGCCGCGAAAACCGGCAGCGCCATGCGAATATATTATCCGAGCACCATGGATGCGGGGTGGAGCATCTCGAAATACAAATACATGGCCATTTACCTCTACTCGGAGAACGACGACCCGGATCTCAAAATCAGGCTAAAGCAAGATGATGATAATTACCTCGAGGCCGTGATAAATCACTCGGGAGGCGCGTGGAAAAAATACCAGATAATCATCTCGACCATGAGTAAAATCGGTAATCCAAATTTAGACGCCATTAATTGGCTGGAGATCGAGACGGATCTGCCGCGAATATACATTGACAGCGATTACGTCTTCATTCCGGCGAGCCGGGAGCTTCTCAAGCTGAAATTCACGCTTACGCGATCATCCCCGAGCATGGCCTCTCCTACGGTTAAATTAATCAAGTTCATATGGAGGGAGGGCTAAATGAGCGAGATAGTCTATACGGAGCTCGAGGGCTTTCCGGTCTGCTGGCCATATAAACAAACAAGACCATTCTCGTCACCACAGAAACTTAACGCTCAGAACATAACGGGCAGCGCCTCGACGACCGAGGAGAACATAGGCTTAATTGAGGGCGCCGATAGATATGACTACGGCATCTATGGCTCAAATGAGATATGGAAATTCATCAAAACCAGTAAAAACTATAGGGTCTCGAAAGTCGTGGTCAGAGTCAAGAAGGCGGGCACGCCGCCCGACAACCTATACATCAGAGTTCAGAATGGCGGATGGCTGCTGCAAGGATATGGGGCGTGGACTACCGGCACTGCCCTTTATCAAACTATATATGGTTCTAGAAGGCTCGTCGTAAGGTTTCAGGCGAGGTTCTCGGGATCGAGGATAGCGGTTTCAGGCACGATTGTTGTTACCGGGTCGCCGCCGCCCCTGGTGGTCGAGCTGAGGGACTCCACTGATGGTAGCATCATGGGCTCAACCCTGCTCGCGTCCACAACCCTAACTTTCGGCTCGACGGGCGCGCAAAGATTCGTCGCATCGCTCGCGGCGCAAATACAGGAAGAAAGATACTACTCGATTGTTTTCTACGTGCAAGACGATGGCGGCGATGGCTCAAACCACTACTATTTATCAGCTACCAATAGTCAAAGGCTTCTCAATATAAGCCCGTATTATAGCACGGATGGCGGCTCGACGTGGGGAACCGGGTATCTCAATTTTCTCGTCGTGGCCATTTGGAGAGATGTATCGAGGTATGCTGAGGCGTCGGTCGCGGCATCCTCGGTCGGCACATCATACTCCGACCTAACCATAACTCTTCCATCGGCATTTCATGCAGTAGATTCACCTCCCTTCATAGTCATCAGAATCTATTCGCCGAACTGTAACTCCTCGAATTATTACGCGATCGCGGTAAGAGACTACACATCATCCACGCCGGATGAATCGGGCTTTCAACCGAGCGGGCTAGCTGAGTATCAAAGTGCTATTAATAGGTGCGTGGCGGCAAGGGGCATCGGCCTGGAAATAGTCAAGATCTACGAGCAAGATATAACGCTCGTCAAGAGGATTCCCGCCGCATCTCCCCAGCCGAAGATAGATATAACATTCTCGGGCGCGATTATAATCGGAGCATTCACGCTGGGCGGAAGCACATATACTGCAGAAAGATCATCCTCCGGAACATTTCTGAATCAAGTCCTATCGCCCGGCACCTTGAGGATGGAGCTATACGTCTGCAATGGCTCAACAACGATAACGGATATAACATACCTCGAGCAGGTGTATTTCGACAAGAACCCGGTCACGCCCCGAGACTTCGGATTCAGCGAATTATACCTTTTGAGGA
>Ga0209394_1001157_pt1 | contig 16584 bp, 18 predicted proteins | sample JNZ201metaG_FD_184122 | JGI IMG/M metagenome (GOLD analysis project Ga0209394, IMG submission 184122) | Hot spring microbial communities from Jinze hot spring, China to study Microbial Dark Matter (Phase II) - JNZ 20120812A (SPAdes) (version 3) ... | reverse complement strand
GAGCGTGAAGAGCAGGCCGTACCCTACGCCGCGCCTATCCCTTAGGATGCTCTTCGGAGCCCTCCTCACCGCCTCCCACCCCTCGGGGAGGGGTTGTTTGAGTTTTTCTTCACGTAGGGGTGATGACCTCCTCGGGCTTAACAATGCTCTTCAGCCTCCGCTCGATCCTCTCCATCCTCTTCAACACGTCGAGCCTGCCCAGCTCCCTCATCCTCTGCTCCGCCAGCTCAACTGCTTCGGGTAGCCTACGCGCCGCTTCAACCAGTTTATCGACTTCTTCAGGCGTTAGCGAGCCTAGCTTGAGGAGCGCGTTTAAGGCCTGCTCGCTGCTCCTCAGCCTCTGGTCGAGCTCCAACACCTTAAGGGTTAAGGCGTCCAGAGGCTTAACCAGGCCGCTTAAGGCTTGTTCGAGGCTTGTCAGCTTCTGCTCCATGCTTAACGCTTTAGCCTTTAACTCGTTGAGCGGCGCGGCTAAGCCAGACACGGTTCGTTCTAGGTTCGTTAACCTCTGCTCAAGGCTTAAAGCGGTTAAACCCGTTAACCCTTTAGCTTCAGCGATGGCCCTTAAGCCTTCAACGGGTTTAACGGTCTTCAGCTCCTCGCGTAGCTTAACGACCTCCCCTTTAAGATCCTCCACCAAGCCCCTTAAGTCCTGCTTAACCGCTTCAAGCGCCTCCGGTGCGGCTCCGCTTAAGGCCTTCGCTAGGGCCTCCACGCTTCCCCTTAGCGACGCTAGTTCGGCCTGTACGGCCTCCAGCGCTTCGAGGTAGGTTCTGGCTTTCTTCGCCGCCGTTAAGGGCGTTTCGGCGCCCAGCGGCGTTACGAGTTTAACCTTATCCCTGCTCACGCCTTAACGCCCTCGAAGAAGCTTGAAGCTAAAGCCAGGGCGTCAGGGTTTTCGCGTTTAAGCGTAACCGTTACTGTTGGGAGGGATGAAGCCGCGTTTACGCTTACCCACGCCTTCTCGCCTATGTAGCGGGCCTTCACGCTGTAGCCGTGGTGCGCTAAGAGGTTCGCGGCCTCTAGGGAGGCTAAGGCGTTCGGGGCCGGTGAAACTATGCACACCTTGTCCGGCGACCGCTTAACGCTCGGCTCGAGGACCTCGGCTAGGCTTGAAGCGTTGTAGGCTGAGCCCGGCTCGAAGGGAGTAACCCTAACGGTTCTAAGCGTAGCCATCCTTAAAGCCTCTGAGGGCGTGCCTACCTCAGGCGTCCTTGAAGCCTTGAGGCTTCCCGCGTACCTGTACCATGCGTAGCGGTTTTCGGCCTCGAGGAAGCACGGTAGGCTTCGAGCCGGCGTTTTCCTCAAGGCTATTTCCTCAACCGTTCTCCAGGCGGCTCCCCTAGGCGTAAGCCCGAAGGCCTTGCCGTGCTTCTCCTCGAAGTCTAAGTGTAGCTTTAAGGGTTGCTCCTCAAGGTTTAGCCTGCCCTTCGCGACTGCTTCTAGGAGGCGCCTGTGAACGGCGTCGCCGTACTCCTCTATGCCTTTGAGGAGCTTAACCTTGGCCAGCCCCGCTTCCGCCCCGCGCCGTTGAAATGCTAGTTGAGGGTTGCTTAAGAGTGTTAAGCCGCGGGTCAGCCCAGCCCTGGCCGGTGCTCCCTGCTCCCACACTTTTACGCCGACTGCTTTAAGGCCTTCCTTTAACGCTTTACCCGGCTCCTCCCTCAACGCTTTGTAGGCTTCGCTCAGCCTTAGCCTGGCCCCTGTTAAGCCTTCACGGGTCATCTCCTCCAGGGCCCGTTGAACGTATCCTTCCTCGGTTAAGGCTTTAAGCTTGAGGCTTAATGCTTTAAGCTCGAAGAGGAGGGCCTTATCGTTAAGCTTCGAGGCCTCGCCCTTGAGGAGGTTGAACCTGTCGAACAGCGTTTTAACCCTTAGCTTGGCCGAGTCCGAGGCAAGCGCCGCCTTTACGAGTCTAAGCTTCAGGGTTTTGCGGGCCTCGGCGTAGCCTGCCTCGGCCTTAATCTTCTCGGCGCGCTTAACGACCTCCTTGAAGAACTCAGCGTCCTTCTTAACCTGTTCGAGCTTTAGCCTCGGCGCTTTAGACGGTATGAGGCGCCTCGCTAAGGCCTTGAAGGGAGTTAGTATTGTGCCCAGCGATAGGCCGTAGCCTCCCAGCGATCCGCTTACAACGCTCGCGGCCGCCATGCCCAATATTATTACGCTTAAGGCCTTGAAGCACCTCTCCGTAAGCCCGGTTAGGAAGCCCGTTATGCTTGGTAGCTCGGATTGAAGGGTTGAACCCATTAAGCGCACGGCGTCAAGGCTCTTATCGTAAACGTAGTTTTCGGGAGGCGTCCACGAGCCTGACGGGCATGCTGTAAGCGTTAAGAGTACGCGGCTCGGCGTTTCGCCTACTGGCGTCCAGCTCGCTGAGACGAGGTAGGTTTTAGCATCGGGGTAAGGGTTTAACGCGGTTACGCCTCCGTCCACGCCCCTATACGTGAAGCTTACCTGCTTGAAGGCGTTAACTTCGGACACGCTTACGGATGCGCTCGCGTTCGGGTGGTGCGCTACGGCGTGTACGCTCGGCCGGTCTACGCTGACCATGGTTATGGTTACCGCTTCACCCTGAGAGGCGTAACGCTCATCCGCGGCGTATCCTCCAGACTTAAAGCATTGCGCGAAGCCGTTTGGGAAGGCGTGCACCGGTAGCTTCAATGTGAGGCTTATGGTTGGGGACGTAGTCGTAACGTTCGTGTTGGGCGGGAGGTTGGCTATGCTGGCTGAGCGCGGCACGCTTAACTCCTGCTCGGCTAGGACGTAGCCCATGTAGCAGGCGTAAAGCCTAAGCGGTACGTCGATAGGCCCGTACTCAGTATAGCCCGACTCCGTCACGGGTAGCAACGTCTTAACGTATCCTTCACCGTTCGTCATCCTCGCGTACGGCTTATCGGTTCCGTCGTCGAAGATTAGGAGCGCGTTCGGAACCGGTTCACCCGAGGCGTCTAAGACCTTTACGCCTACCAGGGCCCGCTCCTCGGGTAAGGCTTTATACGTGCGGGCTGTTCCGCTTACGTACTCCGCCAGCTTGGAGGCTTGGTCAGCTGCGCGGCTTGCCCCGTGCTCGACCATGCTTAACGCTGTAGGCGTAACCGCGTAAAGCGCTAAGCTGAAGACGAAGAGCGTTACCCCCAACCCCCTAAGCCTCGGCACTGCTACGAGGGCGGGCGCCGCTACTAGGAGCGCTGGTAGTATTACGGCTAATGCCTTTATCAAGGCCTCGAAGAGGAAGGTTAAGGAGGCCGCTAGGCCCGAAGCTGCGAGCAGCGCGCTTAAAGCGCTGAGCGAAAAGCCTAGGAACATTGAGGCCGCCCTCGCCACGAGTAGCGATATGCCGCCCGTGAGTACGGCTGCTATTACGCTCGCTGTTACCAGAGCCACCGCTGTTACGGCGCTTATCCAGCTAAGCTTCGCGTATATTGAGGATACGGCTGAGGTTAATGCTTCAGCCCTGCTTGGAAGCGTTTGCCACTCGCTTGGTAGGTTTACGAGCCCGAGCACGGCTAACATGTTTGAAGCCGTGAATATCATTAGGAATACTGAGCTAACCATGGCCCCGTCCTGCAGCTCCCGCCCCAGCAGCCTAACGTGTCTTGAGCCAACCCCTGTTAAGAGGGTTCCTAGGACGTATGTGAAGCCCGTTACGGCCCAGGCGAGGACGTTAGCTGTTAACGCGTAATCCATAAGCGTTCCTCCTAGGGGGCTATGCGTTCGGCGGCCCCTCCGAATGCCTTTGATAATCCGCTTGAAAGGGCGGCGTAGACCGCCATGACTACCGTTGAGGCGAGCATGACCTTGGCTAGGGTGTAGGCGGGATCCATCGGGTTTAACAGTATGGTGCCGGCGTTAATGTTGACCCACGCGCGCCAGTCCTGGTTCTTGTACTTCGCCAGCTCCTCCTGGAGGTTCCCGACGCCTGAAAGCCCCACGGCCAAGTGCGGCATGGCGGTTAGTAGCGAGGCGTTGGCCAAGCATAGGCCCAGCATAAGGCCTCCGGCCCCCCTCGTAAGCCTGTGCGGAACTCCTAGCAAAACGGCCCCGGCGTTCAGGAGTATGGGCGTCGCCCTGCTCATTACGTTGGCGTAGACGCTGAAGACCGCGAATGTGTTGGCGGAGAGGCTTAAGAGGAGGTTGGCTGCGGTGGTGTAGCCCGCCCATATGCTTCCGAGGGCCGGCCCCGTACCTAGAACCGCGCCTCCGACCGTTATCCCTATCCCTACGCCGGCTATCGTCATCATTATGGTTATGGCGTCGCCCATGAGGGCCCCGTAGAACCCTGAAACCTCCTCGAGGCTCAGGGCTTTAAGGCCGAGGGCCTCAGGGAGCCTGCGTGCTAGCTCGAGGACGAGCACGCTAACGGTTAAGAAAACACCGTATATTAGGGCCGAGTCACGTATATGTAAGCCGTACTCGCGTAGGCCCCTGCTTAAAGGGCTGTTGAAGAGGGCTGTGCCAGCGTAGTAGCCTAAGGCGCATAGAGCCCATCCAAGAGTTAAAGAGCTAAGCCCTATACCCTGCATAGCCCCCGTAGGTTAGGCGGGGGGCTAAAAAGAGGCGCTTCCTTAAATTCCCCTTAAACCCTCTTAAAGGCTCACGGCTTAAACGTTAGCGTCCAGAAGGCGACGAAGCCGTACGTGAGGATTAGCCATGCGATCCACGCCTCATCCCCCTTATCCCTGCCCGCCTCAGCTAGGAGCCGTTCGCACTCAATGCTGCATAAAGGCGTGTCTGAGTGTATTAGGGTGGCCGGGATGGGCTTCCCGCACCAAGCGCAGTGCCTATGCTCATCCAAGTCTTTCACGTAGTTGGAGGGGTTGTTCAACCGTTGAGACCCTGAAGCGCGCCTGGCTACCGGGCCTGAAGAGGGCTGCCAGCTCCTCGGTCCACCTTTCCTTCTTGACGGCTATGTATATGTTTACGTAAACCGTACCCCTGCTTTCAACGACGCTTTTAACCTTACCGGTTAAGACCACTTCCCTCATACTTTCCCCTCGACGCTACTTCCTTCATTCACGCCTTCCTCGACCGTTGCCCCGCTGTGTCTAGCCGCGCGTAGTAGTTGTTCAACCTCCCCCTTGTTCTTGGATACCACGTGGCCTGTTCCGTACGGGTACTTGGCTATTACGTAGCCGCGCTCCTGGAGGAGTTTTACGACCTGCCCGTAGATCTCCACCGCTTTAAACAGCGTTATACCCAGCCTGTTCGATAGCGTTACGGCGTCCACCTTAATGGTCTCGTAGCGCTCCAGGTCATCCTCTAAGAGTAATACTGCGAACTCTGCTTCATCCATCACCCCGCATCCCTCGAGGGTTAAAGGCGCCTTAAAAAGGAGTAAAACCTCGGTCAAGCGCGCATCCCTTAAGCCGTGGCTTTAGGCTCCTTACCCTTAATCGCCTCGTACTCCTTCACGGCTATTAGGCCGCGGGGCGTAAGCTTCAAGTATAGTACCCTGTCCACCCCTACCTCCCTTGTCACTAGGTTGTGGCTTATCAGCTTGGCTATGAAGGCCGCGCTCTCAACCGTGCCTCCCGTGAAGGGCTGGAGGTATCCGAGGGCCGTTTCAACGGTGAAGGCGTGGGTAACCATGTCGCTCATAAGCTTATACGCTGTTCCGGCCTCGCCCCCCAGCAGCCTTTCCAGGAGCGTAGTGGCCTTCTCGACGGCTTTCTCTTCGAGCTCGGCTTTAACGCTTACATGTTTAACGGCTTTAACCGCGCGTTCAACCATGTTTCCGTTGGACCTCCTCCATAAAAGCGCTAGTCCCTCGCGCGGCCCTCTACCGGTTTTATCGTTGAATACTCTTTCAACCCATTCGTCGTCTATGTGCGGGTTGACTATTAGGCTGTTGAAGGCGTAAAGCATGCGCCTGAAGGGAGCCGTGCTTCCGCACATCACCACGGCGTTCTTAACGTAGCCTTTAAGCTCAGCCCTTCCCTCGGGCGTTGAGGCTAAGGGTTCAAGAACGTACCCGCACCCGACGCCGACCCTCACGCCTTTAAGCCTTTCGAGGATGCATAGGACGGTTAAGGCTTTGAGCTCCGCGGGCATGGAGGGGTCGAGGATGAGGGCGGTGTCCCCCTCAAGCTTAAGGGCTTCGTCCTTGAAGCATGGCGCCCACCTACCCCTTTGAACCGCTGAGGCGACCGTTAACAGCTTTGCTGCCCTAGCCCCCTGGGCTGCCGCGTCGCTGAGGATGTAGTCGATCGTTAAGCCTCCTCCCTGCACCGCTGTGTAGATTATGTTTTCCTCGACCTCGTTGAGGTTGAAGACGAGCTTCCACAGTTTCGCTACGCGTAGGGGCTCGCCCTTGAAGGGGTTTAGGCTGAAGTCCACTCCTAGCTTAAGCGTTTCGTAGCCTTCGCAGGCTTCGCCGTCGTCCGTGACGTAGGCTTTACATCCTGAGGCGGCCGCCAGCGAGGGCTTATCGTTGAAGCATGCTAGGCACGGAGTTTCAACCTCTTCAGGCTTTAGCTGCGTCAAGCCTTAACCCCTCCTGCCTTGAAAGTATGTACAGCGCCACCGCTCCTGCGTGCGTACAGGTTTCAGCTTTACGCCTCATCCACCAGCTCCTGGTCGGCGTGGCGCAGCTACACTTGTAGCCTTCGTCCTCAACGTCAACGAAGTACACGGGGTGGAAGTCGCCCAGCTTACGATCGCCCCAGACCATGTACCTGTTCCCGTTGAGGTGCTTAACGTGCTCTAAGCGCTTAAAGCATAACGCGTACCAATGCTCCGTCCTGTTAGGGAAGAGCTCCTTAAGCCGTTCCTTAAGCTCTGCTTTACGCTTCAAAACCTAACCACCTTCCTCGTGCCCTTCAAGGCGAGTATGAGGCTGAGGGCGGCTAATGAGGCGAAGACGGCCGACGAGTACGGGAGGCCTTTGCTGGCCGTTACTAGGGCGATGAAGGCTGAGGCCGCGAACGGTACGAGCAGTAGCATACGCCTCGGTATCTTTAAGGGTTTAAGCCCGCGCGGCTTGGCTCCCACCCTGGCCGCGAGCCTCATTACGTGCTCGCTTGGCTCGTAGCGTATCCTTAGCCATCCTCGCTTAACGAGATCCTCCACGAGCTTCCTGCGCTCCCCGTCCAGCTGGTCGTCGTAGAGCGTCCCGAGCCTAGCCGCTTCGAGTATTTCCCCGTACGCGTTTAGGCTGGGTATGGGGATCCGCTCCTTAACCTCCTCCCTCTTTTCGGCCCCTTCAGGGCTCATCCTCGAGCCACCTTATGGCCGCTACCTCGCGTTTAAGCCTCGGGTCGTAGCGCGGCGGGCAGAACAATGTTAGCTTGGCTCCCGTGGCTTTAAGGTAGCCCTTAAGCCAGTCGAGCTGCGCGCGCAGGTGTCCCTGTGCCTCGATGAAGGGCGAGGCGTCGAACACCACCTCCTTAACTTTAAGGTTTAAATCGTAGAGGTTGAGGCTTAAGGGGTTCTTAACCACGTAGAGGTAGACTTCTTCGAGCTCTTCCTCGCTTAATCCTTCGAGGTAGTGTGGCGTTCCGGTTACGAGTAGCGTGGGCCTCGAGGCTTTGCGTAGTGCTTGTAGTAGTTCTCTTTTACTTCCCTTCAGCAAGGTCAACCACGCCCATGTTAGTGACGTTGAAGAAGGCCTTGGCGTGCGGTAGGCACGGGCTGTCCGTCACCTCCGCCATGTACCTTTCCTTTAACGCTTGAAGCATTACTCGGTGCGTGGTGGCGTGAGCCAGTACGTGCCCTCCGGCCGGCTGCATGCCTACCCCTATTGCCGGCACGGCCTCGACCTCGTTCGTTACGGCGCAGTAGGCGTTCGTGCTGCTGACCGCTATTTGTAGCTTTCCTAGGAGGCTGCTTATGGCCTGCTGCCTCGCCGCGAGCCTCTCGCGCCCCGGGTACTCGCTCCTGAAGTGCGCTATGAGGCTGTCTATTATCACGAGCTTGTACTCCCCCCTGGCTAACGCCTCGGGCACCATCCGCTTAACTATGCTTAGGAGGGCCGTGCTCGTCCTCGGCCTCATGAGCGATATCCCCTCAAGCGGGTTTTCGAGCTTGAACCTGGCCGCCACGTCCTCGACCCTTTCAGGCCTGAAGGTGTTCTCAGTGTCTATGTAGAGGACCCTTCCACCTACGCCTCCCTTATTGGTTGAGAGCTGCGCCGTTACGCTTAACTGGTGGCATAGCTGCGTCTTACCCGAGCCGGCCGGGCCCACGAACTCGTATATGGCTCCAGGCTCAAGCCCGGACTTACCCGCCCTGATGAAGGCCGGAGGCGTTAAGAGGTCGTCTAAGGCTTTGCAGCCCGTGGTTAACGTGGGCTGCCCCACGCGCCAGGAGGCGTAATCCTTAGCCTTAATCACCTTGTACTCGTCTATGCCTAGGATCTTCTTTGCTGCCTCGATGATGTTTACGGCTAGGTCGTAGCCTATGTTAGCCGCTTCAAGCTCGTCGGGCGTGGCGACCGCTAGGCTCCCCAAGCCCGTGAAGCCCGCGTTGTACAATGCCTCGGCCCTGGCGCCTCCTACGCCCGGGATCTTTTGAAGCTCGGTTAAGGCCTTCTCGCGTTCATCCACGCGCCTCCACCCTTAACCCTTAAGGGCTCGCTTTAAAGGAGGGGTGCTGAGGTGGTTCCCCGCGCCGCGCGGAGGCCCTTTAAAGCTATCATGGGTAACGTTACCCCTATACCACTTAAGCAGGGCGAGGGAGGCGAGGGCGATCCTAAGGTAGATGGTGGCGGCTATGTAGTAGCTCGAGGCCGGGATCGAGGTGAAGCCGAGGTTAATGAACCACCAAACCTCGGATCCGTGCAGCCCGAGCTGGTAGGAGTAGAAGGTGAAGGGGTCGCTCTTAAAGCTGTGGGATCCTCCGAAGAGTATTGCGGCGGCTGGGCAGAAGCCGAGGTCGTTCATGAGCGAGGCGGTTAAGCCCATCCCTAAGGCTAGCCCCCACCCTTTAAGGCCTAGAATGAGGAGGACGGGGATGGATGGGGCGAAGCAGAGGATGAAGAGCCAAAGGTGGTAGCCAGGCGTGCTTAAGCTTGAGGGGTAGGCGACCAGGTCCACGTAGTTCACCAGGAAGAAGCCGTAGGCCGCGGAGAAGGGGATGAGCTTTAAGAGTAGCCCCCTACCCATGCGCCTCAACCTCCCTTAAGGCCGCGTTGAGCCTTTCCTTAACGTCGCTTACGAGGCCGGCTAGGATCGGCTCCTCGTGGTCCGCGAGCAATTCGTAGGCTACGCTTAACTCGTCACACGCCTTCCTAAGCCTCCTCTTAGCCTCCTCGAGCCAGCTTGAAGCTGTGAATGCCCCGGCCCTCTCGACTAGTTTAAGCTCAGCTTCGACTATGCGCCTGTAATCGTTCATGCTCCACTCCTCGACCAGGATGGTTTTGGGCTCGCACCTCTTGTAGGCTAAGGCTATGCTCCTACGCGCTAAGCCGTTTGGGTATGCCTCCACGCTTACCTTCACCCTCCCCTTGAGGCTCGGGGCTATGAAGGTGTAGGTGAAGCCGTGCGCCTGCTCCTCTATGCTTATCAAGCCCTTCACCTTAAGGGAAGGATCTGCGCCTGGGGACCCTGCTTAAGCATGAGGCGTGGACTATGGCGTAGTCGGTCGGGACCTCTTCCTTCCCGAACTCGAAGTCGCATATACCGCAAGCTTCACGACCGTAGTACGCTACCTCGCCCAGCAGGTACTGCTTGAGCTCCTTCATCTTCTCCGCGCTCACGGCCCAGCCCCCGAAGGGCCCCAGCGGGTCTATGAAGGGCGTTATGCCCTCGACCAGGGCCATGAATATGCCCGTTACCCCGTCGCCCCTTATCCTCCTCGTCCTAACGGCTTCGCGTATCCTAGCCATTAAGCCCTTAACGGCGTCAACTTCGAGCGGGAAGGTAGCCGCGCCCGCCTCCTTAACCTTCTCAAGCTCGTGTTTAAGCTTCTCGACCTCTATCTTCGCGTCCTCGGCGACCTTCCTGTAGGCCTCAGCCTCGGCCTTGACCTTTTCGAGCTCACGCTTAACGGCTTCGAGCTTGGCCCTCACAGCCTCCTCAGCGGCGTGAACCTCAGCCTCGGCCCTTTCGGCCTCCCCGCTAACGGGGGGCTTAACCCCGGCTTCAACCCCTTCGATCGGTTGAACGCCTGCTTCAACGGGTTTAACCGGTTGAAGCTCGGCCCCGGCCGGTACGGCCTCCGCGGCCTTAACCCCTTCCATCGGCTTAACGGGTTGAAGGCCTGCCTCGACGGTTTTAACGGCCTCAGCTTGGAAGCCTGCCTCGGCTTTAACGCCTGCCTCAACGGGTTTAACGGCTTGAAGGGGTTGGACGCCTGCTTCAACTTCTTCAGCGGGTTTGCCTTCGAGGATTTTTTGAACCATCCACTTCACGTCCTCCTTGCTCGGGCCTTCGTCGCGTATGGTCTTCGCGAGCTTAACGCATTCCTCAACCCTGTCCTTCAGGGGTAGGAGCTCAAGGTACTTCGTCCACCCGCTCGGCGCCTCGGCCACTACGTCCAGTACTTCCTTGGGGAGCTTCAACAGGTCGAGCAGGTGTTTAACCTTGTCTGGGCCGACCCTTAACGCCTTGCCGACCTCAAGCACCGTTAAGCCCTTCTTCTCAACCGCGTAGGCAACGCGCTCAGCTAGGTCTAAGGGATGCATGTCGCTCCTGTACGCGTTCTCAGCTAGGTTGGCGAGCACCGCTTCCTCGTCCTTAAACTCTTTAACGATGCACGGCACGGATTCGAGGCCGGCCTTAACCGCGGCCTGACAGCGCTGCCAGCCGCACACGCCGTAGTACTTACCCTCCTTCACCCTCACGATTATGGGCTCTACGACGCCCCGCTCCTTAACGTCGAGCTTAAGCTGGTCTAGGAAGGACTCGCTCACGTGCTTGCGCTTAGCCCACTCCTCCCACACTATCTCGGCCGGGTTTAACCGTTTAAAGCCCCCCTCACTCAAAGCTTAACCCCGAAGGTTAGGGGGCCGCTAAAAAGAGGAAGGGTCGTCACACCATCAGGCACTGGTGCCTTATGATACGATGACCCTTTCTCTTTTTAGCGGCCCGGCTTACCTTGGGGGCTTATGCTTAAGGAGCACGTGGTTTTAAGCATGGACCTGGCCTTCATGAGCCCCTTCGCCCTGCCGCGTACGCCTAAGCGCGAGTTCTTCTCCCGCGGCGTTTGGCTCGGGCTGGACCGCCTCGAGGGCTTGGTTTTCTGGAACCCTGAAGCCGTCATTAACCACTGCGGCCTCGTCTTGGGGCCTATGGGTTGCGGTAAGACCACGATGCTTAAAACGCTCATGTACCGTGCTAGGAAGATGCTCGGCCTACCCGTCTGGGTCATAGATCCGGCCGGGGAGTACGTTGAAGCTGTTGAGGCTTGCGGCGGCCGCGTCTACAACATGGCCAACGTGAAGGTTAACCCTATGCTTCTATGCGGTCAAACCCCCACGGCCCGCTGGGCCTCGGTTTGTGATAGCTTAAAGTACGCCGTGGGCCTATCCGACGACGAGGCCGGCCTGGTTCAGGAGGCCTTGGAGGCCTTATACAGCGAGGCCGGAGTTAAGCCTGAAGACCCTGAGACCTGGGTTGACGATAGGCTTAAGGGGGTGACCGTTAGCGGGCTATACTTTAAGCTCAGGTCCATGCTTGAGTCCGCTCCTGAGGGAACCCTTGACCACGCCCTCCTCCGCTCCTTAATACCTAAGCTTACTAAGCTCGCCGCCGGAGCTCACGCCTTCAACCGGACCGATATCGTCCCGCACGAGCTGTTAAACGAAACGGTTTGCTTCAACCTTAAGGAGCTCGCCGTTGACCTTAGGAAGCTCGTGGTTTGGACGCTTCTGGAGCAGCTCTACGACCACATGTACTACGCTGGTAAGCTGAGCGATAGGCTTAAGCTAATGGTCTTCATCGACGAGGCACACCTATTCATTAAGCCCGAGGTGCGCTACGTTGCCGGACGCGCCGTACCCGTTGAGCCTCCCCTCTTCAGGCACATGAGGCTTATGCGTAAGTTCGGCGTGGGCTACTGGGCCTGCACGCACGTGCCCGAGGACGTTCCGGACGAGGTTTGGAAGACTGTTGGGACGATAGTGTTGTTCGGTAGCACGGAGCGGGACTACCTCGCCTTCTGCGCTGAGAAGCTCAACTTAACGAACGAGGACGTGCAGAACATGATGTTCTTCGGTAGGGGTGAGGCCTTCATTAAGGCTAGGGGCGAGCCCAGGCCGGCCTACTTGAAGGTCGTGCCTCAAAGGCTATGAGTGTTGCTCAAGCCTTGCCGATACGCTCGGTAGGCGTGAGAGCGCGTAATGTACGTTTCTAACCGTTACCTCCGTTACTCCGGCCGCCTTGGCTATTTCGAGCTGCGTCCTATGCTCTTTAAGGGTTAGGGACGCGGTGTAGAGTGCTCCCGCTGCTAGGCTGACCGGGCTTCTACCAGCCGTTAACCCTTTCCTCCTCGCTTCCTCCAGTATTCTTAACGCTTCGAGCTGTACTGCTCCGCTTAACTGGAGGGTGCTCGCTATCTTGGCTACGTAGGCCTCCATGCTCGGTGGCGGCGCGGTTAGGAGGCCGCGTTTAAGCATCATCCTGTAGTACGAGGCTACGTCGCTCCTCCTCTCCCCTGCGTGCTCCGCGACCTCCTTAACCGTCCTGGGTAAGTTATGTATGCGGCAGGCGGCGTAGAGGCAGGCTGCTACGAGGCTTTTCATGCTTCTACCGGTCGTTAACCCCGCCCTCAACGCCTTCACGTACAGGTTTAAGGCTTCGTCCTTCAGGTTTTCGGGCAAGCCCATGAGGAAGGCCACGGTTTCAGCGTACCTCCTCGCCTTGATGAGGCCGTAGCGAGCCTTTAAGCTACGCGTCTGCCACCTCCTCCACTTGAACACCTGCAGCGCTTTCTCAGCCGTCAATCGGTGGTTTGAGGAGTCCCTTAACCATTCGCCTACCCGGCCTATGGTGGTTGAGGAGGACTCGTTAAGCGGGTTGGTTCTGGACTTGGCTAGGTAGTCCTCGAAACCGTACGCCCTCCGCTCCGGCCCCGTGTCTATGACTTCGCCTATCACGAGGCCGCAGCTTAAACATGTTAACTGGCCGTTCTCCTCGCTCAGCCTTAAGCCTCCGCACTCCGGGCACTCCACTTTGAACCCTCCTTACGGCTTCGGTTTAAAAGGCGAAGAGCTTGAACGCGGCGAGGCTGACCGCTCCCATTAACAGGCCGTGTTTTAGGCCTGAGGCCGCTGAGCCTGAGGAGGTTAAGCCGGCGTAGAGGCCCGCCGAAATGCTTTCGGCCAAGCAGGCCCAGAGCGTTAGGCTTGTTAAGGCGTTCAGGCTCGGCATCTTCAGAACAGCCCCTAAACCCGTTAGCGTTAAGGGCTTAACCAAGAGTAGGAGGGTCGTTAAGCTTACGGCCAAGAATATTAGCGTGGCGGCGTAGGCCACCGCTAGGTAGGGCCTGGTCTCGAGGATCCTCGTCCTCCTGAACTCTTCTAGGCTCGCGTAGGCGTGGGAGGCGGCTTCAAGGACGTGCGCTCCTCGGTCTCCGCTTCTACAGGCGTTTAGGAGGGTTAGGCTTAATGCTTCGGCCTCTGGGTGTTTAAGCCTTGAGGCTAAGTCCTTGAAGGATGCTTCGAGGCTTAAGCCGAGCTTGAAGGCGTTTACGCTCCTCTTCAACTCCTTCCGCAGCGGGTCTTTTGGAGGCGTTGAGGCGGCTTCAAGGGCTTGAAGGGTCGGCGCCCCACCCTTAACGGCGTCCAGGGCGCTCCTCAACAGCGCTGGCACCTCCTTGGATATCCGTGTAGCCCTCCGCGCTTCAAGGTGGTAGATCAGCGAGGCCGGCGTTAAGCCAGCCAAGATGGTTAAGGCCAGCGTCACGGTTACTTCAGGGTTTAACGGTAGCAGGCTCTGCGCCGGGTTGTAGCTTCCGCTGTAGGCGTAGAAGGCGAGCGTCGCAGCCGGGAGCGTTAGGCCCGTCCAGGATAGGCGTTGTGTTAGGCTTGTTTTAGGCTTGACGGGTTGGACGCCGCTTAAGGCCGCGTTTAACGCCAGTAAGGCTATGGTTGTGAGCACGGGCACTCCTACGAGCACGAGTAGGTTTAACTGGTCTACGGGGCTTAAGGGTAGCGGAGACCCTAAACCGCTTAATAGCGTAACGACTATGAAGAGCGTGAGCGGCATTACCACCGCGAGCGCTATGTATGCTTCGCTCAGGAGCGTTAAGCTCAGCACGGCCCTCCTTAAGCGCTCGCGTTTAAGCCTGAGCAGCTCCTCAAGCTTAAACCTTAACCATTCCGCCAGCCCACCTCCCGTTTCAGCGGCTTCACGCATCCCCGTCAACAGCTCCTTTAAGCCCCTCGCCTCGACCCGTTCCACGCACTCCTTTAACGGTAGGCCCAGCTCGGCCCTTCGTAAAACGGTTTCAAGCTCCGTTTTCACGCGCTTGTCGCGCTCCATCCTAGCCGCGTCCCTAATCACTGAGGGTAGGGGCGCGCCGGCCTCGGCCGAGGCGAGCATCCTGGCGGCCGTGGCCTCGAGGCTTGGAGGCTCGAAGCGCTTAAGCTTAAGCAACCGCCACCCCCTCCAGTCGCGCCTCCCTCTTCAATTCTTCGGGGTTAAGCGTGTACCTCCTGACGAAGTCCGCCACGAGCTTGAACTTCTCCTCTTGGCTTAGGCGCGACGCCTTCGAGCTCATCCACGAGAGCAGCTTCGCCCTGGCTTCAAGCTCCTCTTTAAGCCATTCCCCGTCCTTGCCGGCTAGGTACGCGGCTTTGAGGAGGGCTTGGCTCTCCGCTGGGCTTTCCATCCCCCTCCTCCAGACGGCGTTAAACCTATCGCCCACGGGCTCGACGACTTCGACCACGCGCCTAGCCAGGCCGGCCTCGGTTTGATGCTTTGCGAGGTGTACGAAGCATCCGGCTACGCCTATCAGGTGCCTTGGTATGTCCATCGGCTTCGAGGTGAGCCTCTTAACAGCGGCCTCGACGCTCTCGGCGTGGAGTGTTGAGAGGCCTCCGTGGCCTAGGCTTAAGGCTTGGAAGAGCGTGTATGCCTCCTCGCCCCTTACCTCCCCAACTATTAAGTAGTCCGGGCGTTGCCTCAAGGCCTGCTTGACCAGGTCGAAGAGCGTTACGCGTAGCCACCCGTCCACGGGCATTTCGCGCGTTACGAGGCTAACCCAGCACCTGTGCGGTATGTTTACTTCGCGCGCCTCCTCAACCGTTACCACCTTGGCCTCGGGCGGGATGAAGCTTGCCGCGGCGTTAAGCGTGGTCGTCTTACCGGCGCCCGTCTCACCCGTGAATATGATGCCGCGCTTAAACTCGACCATGAGCCACATGTAGGCCGCCAGCTCGCTGCTGAGCGTCCCTAGGTTGATTAGGTCTATGAAGGTGTAGGGCGAGGCGACGTGCCTCCTTATGTCTATGCTTTCTCCCCGCGGGCTTACCTCCCTTAAAACGACGTGTACCCTGTGCCCTTCGGGTAGCCTCCCGTCGAAGAAGGGCCTGGAGGCGCTTACCTGTCCTCCCGCTCTGTAACTTAACTTAAAGGCCAGCTCGCGCACCTCGTTTTCGTCGAGGACGACGCTGCTCGGCATGTTCCCGTATAAGCGGTGCCAAACGTATACTCTACCCGGGCCTACTACGCTTACGTCTTCAACGTTCGGGTCCCTTATCAACGGGTCCAGCTTTCCGTAGCCGAGCATGTCGCGCTTAACGTAGTAGAGCAGCTTTCCTTCAGCCTCCTTAACCGCCTCCCTCTTCTCCTTTTTGAGCTTGCTCAACGCTTTAGGTAGGAGCTTTTTGAAGGCTTTTTCAAGCCACTTCTCGACCTCGCCGTTCATGGATGGGCCGACGCGGTTGATGAGGAGCTTCTTAACGCCTTCGAGGGCTTGACGCTCCTCCTCGCTTAGCGTCGGCTCCTTAACCTCGTAGAGCGCCGCCCCATCCAGACTTCTTATGAAGACCCATGTGTAGGGCTCCTTGACCGGGTATGCGTTAACGGGTTTAGGCGTGCTCAAGGCTCTTCACGCTTAAGGCTTTAAGCTTAAAAGCCGTGTTTCAACGCTCCAGAGCTCACGCGTGTAGCCGCCCCTAACGTGGTATAGGCGCCCCGAAACCGCTACGAGCCTGTCCCCGTCGCCCTCTGCGTTCGCGTACGGCGGCCTCGGCTCCGCTATGAACCACTTATCGGAGGCGGCGTCGTAGGCGTATAGGTCTCCGTAAACGCTCACCATGTACGTTCTTCCCGTCGCGGGGTCGTAGGCTAAGCCTGATGGGTATCCGTGGGGTGAGGGGCTTAGCTTCGTCCACGAGCCTGTTGAGGGGTCGTACTTGTAGAATGCTTCGCTGCCTCCCGCGAAGAGGACGTAAAGGTATCCTTCAAAGCCTTCGGCGCACGCGTACCTCCCCAAGGGTACGGGCGTTGAGCCTAGCGGGGTCCAGAGGGTTCCGTCGTAGGCGTACCAGCCGTTCGTCCCGTTGCACATGTAGATCTTACCGATGTTGGGGATGCTGGTAATGAAGCCTCCCTCGACGACGGGCGTCGGCGTATCGGGTTCAAGGCTCCAAGCGTCCGAGGCTATATCGTAGCTCGCGAACCCGGTTGAGCCTCCTCCCGC
>Ga0209394_1001155_pt1 | contig 16600 bp, 18 predicted proteins | sample JNZ201metaG_FD_184122 | JGI IMG/M metagenome (GOLD analysis project Ga0209394, IMG submission 184122) | Hot spring microbial communities from Jinze hot spring, China to study Microbial Dark Matter (Phase II) - JNZ 20120812A (SPAdes) (version 3) ... | reverse complement strand
GCTTAAAAAGGGATTGCATGAAAGGGGCCCGCCCTGCTTAAAAAGGGATTGCATGGAGTGGACCCGCCCTGCTTAAAAAGGGATTGCACAGTGAGGGGTTGCCCTGTTTAAAAAGAGAGTTGGTTTACCTTACACACTTGACAAGTGTCAGCGAGCTTTACACACTTGTCAAGTGTGCAAGTGCAAGAACTGTGAGGCCTGCACACTTGACAAGTGTGCAAAGGGGTCATTTGTTGCCTCAGGAAATTCATTGACAGAAAGGTTATCCTGATTAGAATTAAAAAAAAGTGGAAATCATCCGATTTAAAATCAAGTCATGAAAAGAGAAGCAGTGAGGATAGATGTGGTCATTCCTATAGAGGTTACGCCTATTACTGAAAAGGAAGCAGCTAACCTTAAGGCAAGAATCATTGGAGATATGCCTCTTTTTTCTTATATTCCTCTAAAAGATACCATGGATGAAGCCTTAAACAACTGGTTAAAGATGCTCAATGCCAAACTTGACTATCTCATTAATTTACTTACCTGTGAAAAGGAGGGTTTTACCAAATTACCGCTAAGAAAAGTTAATCTCAGTGAAAAAGGACTCAGATTTGTGGCGGAGAAAGACTTTCCTATCGGAAGCTTTGTAGAAATAAAAATGGTCCTTGACCTTTATCAGCCCCTTGGTTTCTATTTATATGGAAAAGTTGTCCGTTCCGAAAAAAAAGACGATGTCTACGAGGTGGCCTTAGAGTTTCTACCTATGTCTCCTGATATAAGGGAAAAGTTGAGTTTCTATATCCTTCAAAAGGAGAGAGAAATAATACGGCAAATGAGAGGTTATTAAAAGTATGCCTGCTATTGCTGGAATGATTGTCGTGATCTTATGTGTTTTCGTGGGATATGCCTTAGAGCATGGCAACTTTTCAGTAATTATACAACCTGTAGAGTGGTTGATCATATTTGGTGCTGCTGCTGGATCTTTGCTTATAGCCAATAACATGACTGTAGTGAAAGGTATTATCCAAGGAGCTATAAGAGCCCTTACCAAGCCTACAGTTTTTACTAAAGACGATTTTATAGATCTCCTCCTTTTGCTTAATGAAATCTTCAAGAAAATCAAAAAAGAGGGCCTAATCTCTATTGAACAGGATATTGAAAATCCAGAGGGAAGTAAGATCTTTTCTGCCTTTCCCAAAATCCTGGCAAACCACATAGTTTTAGATTTCATTAGGGATACTTTCCGCTCCATTTTGACCACTAATATAAGCCACTTTGAATTGGAATCCCTTTTAGAAAATGAAATTGAAATCATTCACCATGAAGCTTCTGAACCAGCCCATAGGCTTTCTAATCTTGCTGATTCTATGCCTGGTTTAGGTTTAGTTGCCGCAGTCCTTGGGATTATTCTCACTATGGGTAAGATTGACCAACCACCAGCGGTATTAGCTCATCATCTTTCTATTGCTCTTGCGGGAACTTTTATCGGAATTCTTACTTGTTATGGCTTTATGGCTCCCCTTGCTGCCCGTATGGAAAAATTAGCTCAGGAAGAGAAAGAATATTTAACAGTAATCAAAACTGCTATCGTGTATTTCATTGGGGGAGGCGCCCCTCAGATTGCTGTAGAGTTTGCCAGAAGAGCAATTCCTCCCCATATGAGACCAAGTTTTGCTGAGCTTGAGGCCAAACTTAAAGAGAGAAAATAATGAGCACTCCTCCCATTATTATTAAAAAAGTCAAAAAAATCACAGGAGGACATCATGGTGGTTCATGGAAAATAGCCTACGCTGACTTCTTAGCTGGTATGATGACCTTCTTTCTTCTTCTCTGGCTGGTAACCATTATGGAACCCAAAACTAAGGCGCAAGTTGCAGCTTATTTTAAAAAATTCAATATCTTCTCTAAAGCTGGGGTTAGCATGCTCATGGAGTTTTATCGCACTGGTAAGATGGAGGGGCCTAAGGTTCAACCTCTCCCCCAGGATCTACCCCCTGTTAAAGGAGAAGGAGAGAGATTTAGACGTATCATTGAGACACGGCTAAAAAGCTTACAAGAACACGTCCTTGTGGAAATCATTGAAAAATCAGATAAAGAAAAGGTAATAAAAATTGAAATTATGGATCTGGTGAATAAACCCCTCTTTAGAGCAGGAAGTGCAGAGCTGCTTCCTGAAGGAAAGGAGATACTTAAAATCCTTGCTGAAGAATTAAAGGAACTTCCAGCTCTAATTTCTATTGAAGGGCATACAGATGCCTTGCCCAGTAGAAGAGGAAAGCTGGGTAACTGGGAACTCTCATCAGCGCGTGCCTTGAGTGCCATGCTTGAGCTGGAAAAAAATGGAGTTCCTCCTGAAAAGATCTTGGAAGTGGTTGGTTATGCCGATAATTTCCCACTCTTTAAAGACAACCCTTTTGATCCCAGAAACAGGAGAATTACTCTTACCCTCCACTTTGGTAAATCACCTACCTCTTCCGGAAAATCTACTAATGATACAGCTTTAGCTCCTTAAACGGAAAAGCACTTTAACGGGAACCTTATCAAAACCAAGAGATTGTTGAAAGCGTTTTCTGATAAATTTTTCTATATGGAGGGGGATTTTTTCTGGCTCTACATTTATAAATACCACAAAAGTTGGAGGAGCTGTAGCTACCTGAGTGGCATAATAAAATTTTACCCTCTTCCCCGAGATATTAAAAGTGTGCTGGCTTTTTAAGTCCTCCAAAAACTCATTAACTTGTGATGTGGGAATCCTTTTCATATACTGAAGATATATCTCTTCAACAAGAGGCATGATTTTTTCAATATTAAATCCTGTAAGAGCTGAGATAGGCAGATGAGGGACCCAAGGCATGAATTTAAGGTTATGCTTGAGGAGCTCAAGAAAAACTCTTCCCTGATAGGGTTTCTCTTGAAAGAGGTCCCACTTATTGATAAGTAAAAGACAAGCCCGAAAATTTTTATCAATTTGCCTTAATAAAGTCTTGTCTTGATGAGTTATACCTTCCTCTGCAGTTATAAGAAAAAGCACCACATCTACACGAAGCAAAGTTTCCAAAGCTTTGTCCACACTAAATTTTTCCGTTCTTGCCTCAATTCTTGCTCTTCTTCTTATCCCTGGAGTATCAATAAAAAGTATAGGAAGCCCCGTTTCCCTCTCTAATAGGACATCAACACAATCTCTTGTTGTGCCTGGAATCTCTGAGACAATCACCCTTTCATAGCCTATAATTTTATTTAAAAGGGTGCTCTTTCCTACATTAGGTCTACCCATTAGAGCTACTTTGATGGTCTCCAGATGAGGTATAGGGCTTAGTTTCTCTTTAGCAAGTTCAAGTAGCCTTTCTTTAAGAAGATATAAATTCTTCCTGTTTTTGGCTGAGATAAACAGAGGGTCTCCCATGGCCAAGGCATAAAACTCTCTTGCCCTCTCCTCATCTTCCTTGCTTTCTACTTTGTTGACCACCAAGATAATAGGTTTTCCTAAGGTTCTTAAATATCTTGCTATTTCCTCATCTCCAACTGTCAAGCCCTCTTTGGCATCTACAACAAATAGAATACAATCAGATTCCTTTAAAACTTCCTCTACAATTTTCCTAATTTGAGAGGTAAAAAAATCTTCCTTACCCCACTCAATTCCGCCAGTATCTATTATCTTAACACCTTTTTCTTCCTCTAACTCTACATAGCCTACTAAGAAATCCCTGGTTACTCCAGGCGTTCTCTCTACAATAGCCTTTTTCTCGCCAATAAGACTGTTGAAAAGCATGGACTTCCCTACATTAGGTCTACCTACTAAGACGCACTGAAACATCCTCGTCTCTCCTCAATTAACTTTTGAACCCAGGGAAAATTTTCCATGTTTACATGAGGGATAATCAAGGCCCCTGTGAGAAGCTCCATAAATCTGGGCTCCACATTTAACTCTATATAGGTTATGGAATCTACAATCCGCCTAATTTCTTCAAAATTAGCCTCTTTAAGAAATTTTAAAGCTCCTCTGCCTGCTGAATTCCCTAAGGCATAACTCTTAGATAAGGCCTCTTCAGGAAGCATCCCAAGAATAACAGCCGAAGCGACATCGATATGATTACCAAAGGAACCTGCCACATAAAAGGATTCAATATCCTTGAAGGTAAGACCAATCTTTTCACAGAGCAAACTAAGAATGGTATACATAGCCCCTTTAGATCTAAGAAAACTCTTTATTTCACTCTCTTTTATATAAATAGGTTTTTTGTTGGCTGTTTCTACCTCATCAACTAAAAGAAGTATTCTCTCCCCATCAATTTCCCTAATCCTCTCAGGAAAGAGTTCTCTTTTGAGCTTACCTTCAGGGGTCAAGATCCCCTCTAAAAAGGTCTCAGCCATTAGAGTTATAACTGCAGAACCACAAAAACCAAGAGGTTTTTCTCCTCCAATGGTTTTGTACCCTATCTTTTTATCTTTTACCTTAATAGTAAAATGCTCAATTGCCCCAGGCATAGCCCTTGTTCCACACTCAAAGATACCTCCTTCTAAGGCAGGTCCTGCTGCTCCAGCACAGGCAAGAAGAAAATCCCTATTACCTAAAACTACCTCCGCATTGGTCCCCACATCAAGATAAAAGGAAAAGCCCTCTTTCTTGTGTAACTCTACTTCATAAAGTCCTGCCACAAGGTCTCCACCAAAATAGGTCCCCGCTAAGGGAAAGACAAAGACTCGTGCTTCGGGATGTAATTCCAAGCCTAAGTCCCTTGCCTTTAAAGGAGGTATCCACTTAATAACTGGCACATAGGGTTCAACAATAAGATAATTAACAGGCAGACCAAGGAGAAAATGGGTCATAGCAGTGTTACCACAAATACTGCAATAATATATATCCTCAGATGAAAACCTCTTCAATTCCTGGTTTATAGCCTTCAAAGTTATTTCCCTTATATATTTAAGATTTTCCTCTTTTCTGGCCAGATGAAGCCTGGTCAAGATGTCTTCCCCAAGCTCTATCTGGGGATTATAGATAGAGTGCTCTTCAACAAGGTTGGTACTTAAAAAATCATAGAGATAAAAGGCAATGGTAGTGCTCCCAAGATCAATAGCACAACCAAGAACTCTTTTAGGTTTTTCTATGAAAAGCTCACATAGATAATCTCTGTCCTCCTCTTTGACTATAAGGGCATAAAGAGCATCCCTCTTCCTTAGAAGATGAGGAAGCCTTGCCCAAAGTGACTTTTCAATATACAATCTCTGGAGATCTGTGAAAGATGCTAAGGAAGCTAAAAGTCTTTCCGTATCAAAATTATTTTTACCTAATTGAGGTTTATCTGGCTTTATAGAGAGCAACTGCACTGTAGGAGGCATTTAGACATCGACCACACACTGAGCTATATAGTGGGAGTTGCTTTTTTCAATTTTGGCCATAGTAAAAGTTGCCCCTTTTACTTCAACCCCATAGCCATACCTCTCAAAGTCAAAGGAAACCCCTTTAACTACCCCTTTAAGGTAATAGCTCCCCTCAATATTCTCTATTTTGCCCTCAAATTCATAGAGTAAGGCATTTTCACTATAACTCAAACTGAGAACCCTATTGATAAATTGCACAAAAAGCTCATCTAAAAACTCTGCCTCTAAATGGAGCGGATAAGACAAATAGGGCCTCTCCTCTAAAAAAGAGATATCTTCCACCAAAAGGGAAGCTAAGGCCTTTAGGCTTTCTGATAGGGCCTCCTCTAAAGTGTCTCCTATCCCCCTTATCCCTACATCAGCCCCATGCTCAAAGGTTTCATAGCCCTTCACTGAACTCTCCCACAAGACATCTCTTTATTTAAATATTTTCATAGCAAACAAAAGCCTGATGATAGGTAATTATGGAACTTTCTCTTCTTTGACAGAGCCCCTCTCTTCCCCTCTGAAAAAGTATCCCTGATAAAAAGTCTCCCTCTGTATAAGAAGCATAATCATATTCCTTAAATCTCTAACCTCCTCTCTTAAATCGTCTATACGCTTATTCACATCATCAAAACGCTTGTTTACGTCATCAAAACGCTTATTCACATCATCAAAACGCTTGTGCATATCCTCAAATCTTTTATTTTGATAAAATATACCAACCACTATGGCAAAAATTATTGGCAGCACTATGCTCAAAACCTGTGCCCACTCCATAGCCTTACATCCCCTCTACTCTCCTCATTCTAATCATCTCCTTCTCCCCTGTCAAGAAAAAACTTAACCCCGCCCTTACCTCAATAACAAGCCCTCATAAATCCTCCCTCACTTTCCTTAGCTTCAGTATCCACTAATACCTAAAACAAATCAAATTTTAAACTCAAAACAACAGAAAACTATGAAACCTTCTCCTCCTTTACTGAAGCCCTCTCCTCTTCCCTGAAAAAATACCCACGATAAAAAGTCTCCCTCTGTATAAGAAGCATAATCATATTCCTTAAATCTCTAACCTCCTCTCTTAAATCGTCTATACGCTTATTCACATCATCAAAACGCTTGTTTACGTCATCAAAACGCTTGTGCATATCTTCAAATCTTTTATTTTGATAAAATATACCAACCACTATGGCAAAAATTATTGGCAGCACTATGCTCAAAACCTGTGCCCACTCCATAGCCTTACATCCCCTTTTACTTTCTTCATTTTAATCATCTCTCATTCCCCTGTCAAGTTAGAACTTAATCACCCTTTAACACTATGGGTGATTTTATTTTTACAAAACCTAAGTCAATAAAAAAGGGAAAGAAAAGTCTCTGTAGAGGGTCCTGTCTTTTTCCCTCCTCTGAAAAGAAGTATAGGCCTTTTTCTGTGTTCACAAAATATAGAGCAAAATTTCTCTCCCTTTCAGAAAAAATCCTGACACCCTCATGGGACACTGAGGGACTTATTCTCTCTGCCAAGAGAACTTCCACATAGGGCATTACCATTTCCTTCTTAAGAAATCCTCTTACCACTTGCAGAGTCAGCCCCTTAAATTCCACAAGAAAAGAATTATCTCCAAGAAGGATGATTTCCTTCCCTGGAACAAAAAGCCTAAGTGCGGGGTCAAGGGCTAAATCTTCTTGATGATAAATTACACCTATATCAAAGTGCCTACGCAAATCCTCTTCCACAAGGCCTATATTTGCTTCAGAGGTATCCCTCCAGAGCAAAATTTTATCAATCCTCCTAACTCCAAGCTTTTTTAAAAGGGGAAAAAGCTCTCGGGAAGGAGATCTCCCTTCTTTTACCCACAGGAAAAGATAAAAACTCTCCTTATCCTTAAAAAGGAAGGCTTTATTTTGAGAAAACTTAGGGACTATAAGATACTCAACTTGCTTATACATGTCTACCAAAAGGGAGTACAAAAGAAGAACCAAAATTAGGCCCACACATATATACCGCCTACTGGAAGGACCTATTTTCCCAAGCAAAAGGAAAATAAAAAGGCCCATGAACAAGAGAAGATAAAAAAGATTCAACGGAATAGAGGGGCTCCACTTCAAGGTAAAGAGAGGCAACTCTATATAAAAACTGAATATCTGAGCAAGCAGTTCCATAATAAACTTTGCTAAAGGCTCGCTTATCAAGGCTATCAAGGCACTCAATATAGACACAGGGATAAAGAGGAAACTCCAAAAGGGGCCTGCTATTAAGTTATTGAGTGGGGTAGCTACAGGGATCTCTCCAGAAAGGCCAAGAATAAAAGGTGAAGTAAGGAGACTGACCAAGAGGCTCAACCATAAGGCATAAAGGCTATTTAGTAAGCATCTTTTCCCTAATCCTTGAGATGCCTGTGCCTCACTTATAAAAGAACTACTTCTCCAAAGCCAATCTCCTATAAGAAGAGCAAAGGTGGCCACAAAGGATAGCTGAAAGGAGATATTTCCCACAAGTTCAGGGCTTAAGAGCACAAGAAAGGCTCCTGCTAAAAAAAGGATAAGGAGGGCTTGTGTGTTTCTAAAAAGGAGTTTTCCAAGGAGAAGGAAGATAAGGAAGAAAAAGGCTCTAATTGTAGGAGGTTGAAACCCAGAGAGTAAGAGAATTAAGAAAGCTCCAGGAAGGGCAAAGAGGGAGGCCCATATCTGAAGGGGCACTCCAAATCTAACTATTCCCGTATAGCTCAAAAAGATCCTCATTAGCTTGTAAAGTAAACCATATAAGATAGCCAGATTAAAGCCAGAGATGGCCAACTGATGATAGAGCCCTTGGCTTTTTAAGGTCTCTAAATACTCAAAGGGCAACTGATTTTCTACGCCCAACACCAAGGCTTGAAAAAGCCCTTTAGCCAAAGGACTAAGCCCCTGCGAAAAATTAAAGAGCCTCCAACGAAGCCCCTCCTGAAAGGAGGCCTCTCCCTCCACACAGAAAGTAGTTAAATTTTCCAGATGCACATACTCACCAATAATCTCTTTAACGAGGAGTCTTTCCCCAAGAGAGGGCATGTAGGGATTGAGAAATCTTTTCTTTACTTTAAGAAAAAGTTCACAGGTTTGACCAGGTCTTAGGCTACAGGCACTCTTTGAGGTAAACTCAAGTTTCTCAAAGTTTTTGTTTTGGGCTAAGACCTTGCAAGCCTCATAAAAAGGCTCAACCTTTAGTATTTTTACTACAAACTTTTGTCTTTTTTCCTCTTGAGAGAACTCTTTTTCCGAAAAAGTGAGGTTACCATAGAGAAGGGAAAAAAGAAAAGTTAACACAAAAATTAAAAAGGCCCTTTTTTTGAGATATAAAAAGGCCAAAAGTAGGATAAAAGGAGAAAATAAGAAGGTTAAATGATAAAAGGTAAGATAGAATCCCACTAAGAGGGCTGTAGAAATGGAGAAAATAGGCGTTTCTCTCAAGTCCTTGGACCAAAGAGCAAAGTCCCAACCCTAATAAGGGTTGCCCCTTCCTCTATAGCCACTTCAAAATCATGGCTTGTACCCATGGAAAGTTCCCTAAAGGGTGCACCAAAAATAGGCTTAAGTTCCTCAAATAGTTCTCTCATTCTGATAAAATAGGGCCTTACCTTTTCAGGATCTTCAGACCAAGGAGGAAGGCACATAAGTCCCCTCACCTCAAGATGGGGAAACTTAAGGATCTCTTCGGCAAAACCAACTAAATTCTCTGGGAGAACTCCCCCTTTGGTGGGCTCATGGCCTATATTAACCTCAATAAAGATTGGCAAAACTTGGCCTTCAGCGGCTAACCTCTTCTCAAGCTCCTTAGCAAGGCTAATTCTATCCACAGTCTCAATGAGGTGAAAGAGTTTTATTGCCCTTTTCACCTTATTAGTTTGCAGCCTGCCAATAAAATGCCACTCTAAGAAGAGGTCTTTAAGGGCCTCCCTTTTACTCTCAGCTTCTTGCACATAATTTTCTCCCAAAAGGTTTAAACCAAAAGAAGCAAGTAAACGAATCTTTTCTGGAGATTGCCCCTTGCTTGCCCCTAATATCTTAACGTCCTCTCTCTTTCTTCCAGCTCTCAAGCAGGCCTTCTCCACCCTTTCAAGAAGAGCCTCCCAATTTCTTTTAAGTAGAGATTCCACCTCTTTCACCCTTATAACCAGCCCCGTTCAGTGAGTAATAGGTCCATCCTTACATCAAAGGGCTCAAGAGGTAATTCAGGCACAACCTGAAAGGAAAAGGCTACCCCCACTTTCAAAGCTTTAGTTTCTCTCAATATCCTGTCATAATAACCACCACCATAACCAAGCCTTCCCTTAGTTAAATCAAAGGCAAGAGCTGGAACTAAGATTAAATCTAAATCTTTCACTGAGATTTCTGGGGCCTCAGAACTTGGCTCTAAGATGCCAAAGGCACCAACCCTAAGCTCTGCTAAGGACTTAACCCTATGAAAATAAAGAGTTCTTTGTTTTGTATCTGTGCGAGGGAGAAATACCTCTTTTTCTTTCAAGGCCTGGTTAAAAGCCAGGCTTAAATCTACCTCCCGATTTATAGCCATATAAAAGGCTATACTTTTTGATACTTGATAGTAATCCGACCTAAGCAAGAGATTACATATAACTTGACTGTAGATTTTCCACTTTTCTTCGGAAAGAAGCTCCCTTAAGGTTTTAAAATGTTTTCTTAAAAAGGCCTTTTTATCTCGGATGTCCAGCCTTACCCTTTTCTGCAACTAATAATCTGGTAAGTGCCCGCTGCAGAGCTGCCCTGGCCCTGGCATAATCAATCTCTTCTCTTTTAGTTTGATATTCCTGCAAACGCTTTTCCGCCCTCTCTTTTGCCCTCAACGCCCTTTCTACATCAATCTCAGCTGCCCTTTCAGCAGCCTCTACTAAGAATGTAATCTTTGTCCCAGACACCTCACAAAAGCCTCCACTTACAGCAAGCCACTCCTCTCTATCTCCTACTTTATAACGGAGCGCACCTATTTTGATAGCAGCAACCATGGGGGCATGGTGAGCCAAGACACCAAACTCACCAGCAACCCCTGGTGCCGTAACGATATCTACCTCTTCACTAACCACCACCCTCTCAGGAGTGATGACCTCAAGCAAAATTCTGGCCATAAACTGCCTCCTTAAGCCTCAAGCAACTTCTTTGCCTTCTCCACAGCCTCTTCGATGGTTCCCACCATGTAGAATGCCTGCTCAGGAAGATCATCATGTTTTCCTTCCAATATCTCCTTAAAGCCCCTGATAGTATCCTCAAGCTTGACATATCTACCAGGTAGCCCTGTAAATGCCTCAGCCACATGGAAGGGTTGTGAGAGAAATCTCTGAATCTTTCTGGCACGAGCCACAATAATTTTGTCTTCCTCTGAGAGCTCTTCCACACCAAGAATGGCAATGATATCCTGTAGATCTTTATATCTCTGAAGGACCTGTTGCACCTGACGGGCCACACTATAATGCTCCCAGCCCACCACATTAGGATCAAGAATTCTTGACTGAGAATCAAGGGGATCCACAGCTGGATAGATACCAAGCTCAGCAATTTGGCGAGAGAGAACCACCGTTCCATCAAGGTGAGCAAAGGTTGTAGCTGGAGCTGGGTCTGTCAAGTCGTCAGCTGGCACGTAAACACATTGCACTGAAGTAATAGAACCCCTGGTGGTGGAACAAATTCTTTCCTGAAGAGCACCTATGTCGGTAGCCAAAGTGGGCTGATATCCCACGGCAGAGGGCATCCTTCCAAGAAGGGCGGACACTTCTTGGTTTGCCTGAGTAAATCTATAAATATTATCAATAAAGAGAAGCACATCTTGACCTTCTTCATCTCTAAAATATTCAGCTAAAGCAACAGCTGTATGCGCAACCCGTGCCCTGTGCCCAGGTGTCTCATTCATCTGACCATAGACCAGAGCTGCCTTATCTATAACGCCTGATTTCTTCATCTCCAGATAAAGCTCATTACCCTCACGGGTCCTCTCCCCTGCACCACAAAAAACTGAGATTCCTCCGTGCTCCATAGCAATATTATGAATCATCTCCATCATAACCACTGTCTTTCCCACTCCTGCCCCACCGAAGGTACCCATCTTACCACCACGGGGGAAGGGGATGAGTAAGTCAAAGACCTTGATACCAGTTTCTAAAACCTTAATTTGCACATCAAGCTCTGTAAGCGAGGGAGCAGGCCTAAATATGGGATAAAACTTATCACTATTGATAGGTCCTGCCTCATCCACTGGGTCTCCCACAGCGTTGATAATTCTCCCAAGAGTTGCTTTACCAACTGGCACCATAAGGGGGCCACCTGTAGCTAAGACCTCCTGACCTCTCCTAAGCCCGTCAGTATAGTCCATGGCCACACATCTGACCACATTGTCTCCAAGCTGCTGGGCCACTTCAAGCACGAGGTTCCACTCTCTATCATCAATCATAGGATTGGTTACTCTTAAAGCATCAAGGACCTTGGGAACTTTTCCTGGAGGAAACTCCACATCAACGACCGTTCCCATGATTTGCACGATCTTTCCTATAACCCTTTCCTCAGCCATAAGTGTTACCTCCTTTGTCTTTATCCTTTTATGGCTTCAGCACCACCTACAATATCCATAAGCTCCTTGGTGATGCTTGCCTGTCTAACTTTATTATAATAGAGGGTTAATTGTTTGACCATATCCGAACAGGCACGGTTCGCATTATCCATAGCGGTCATCCTGGCTGCCTGTTCACTCACCGCCGTCTCAAGCATAGCAGAAAAGACAAGGGTATTCAAATATTGTGGCAAGATCTGCGGCAAAAGCTCTTCCTCATCGGGCTCATACATGTATGATGCTTGAGGCTTAGTTTCCTTCATTTCAAACGCGAGGGGTAAAAATCTCTCAACCTTGGGGACCTGTCTTATCAAATTAATAAAACATCCATAAATAATATAGACTTCGTCCCACTCACCTTCTAAAAAGGCAGTGATAGCTGAACGGGAGATCCTACGCGCATCCTGCATGAGCACTCGGCTCATTACATCACCAAAGACTTCCCTAACAGGCAACTTTTTTCTGAAATAACTTATCCCTTTCCTTCCCACAAGTATTAATTCTACACCCTTTCCCTCACCCTGAAATTTTTTAATCAGCTGCTCAGCTTCTCTAATTAGATTACTATTGAAAGCTCCACAAAGCCCTCTGTCCGCCGTAATTAGAATTAGCCCCACCTTTTTAATCGGCTCTCTAACCTTAAGATAGGGAATCCGCCCCTTATTCAAACTTGGCGAACTTAAAAGTTGGGAGAGCACCTCTTCAAACTTTTGGCGATAAGGCCTAAACCCTTCAAGGCGGCCCTGCAAAGACCTCAGTTTGGCTGAGGCCACCATATTCATGGCCTTGGTAATTTGACCAATCTTTCTTATAGCATCAATTTTTTTGCGTAGGTCTCTTAAACTTGGCATCTCTTAGCTCCCCCTACTATGGCACAGGAACTGGTTCAATATTGTTGGCCTTCTTAAACTCCTCATTAAACTCCCTAAAAACACTCTTCATCTTTTCTTCAAGCTCTGGTGAAATCTCCTTTTTCTCTCTTATTTCTCTATAGATCTCAGGATATTTTCTTTCAATAAAGTCATAAAGCTCCCTCTCGTATTGGGCCAAGACTTCAAGTGGCATCTCGTCAAGAAAACCTCTCGTCCCAGCAAAGAGAATGCAGACCTGCTTTTCCACTGGAAGAGGCTGATACTGCGGTTGTTTCAAGATCTCCACAAGCCTTGCTCCCCTGTGAAGAACCCTCTGCGTAGCCTTATCAAGCTCAGAACCAAACTGAGCAAAAGCTGCAAGTTCTCTATACTGAGCAAGCTCAAGCCTAAGTCTTCCAGCAACTTGCCTCATAGCCTTAATCTGAGCAGCTCCCCCTACTCGAGAAACAGATAATCCCACATTAATGGCTGGTCTGATTCCTGCAAAGAAAAGACCTGGTTCAAGATAGATCTGTCCGTCAGTAATGGAAATAACATTGGTAGGAATATAGGCTGAAACATCTCCCTGCAAAGTCTCTATAATCGGAAGGGCCGTAAGAGAACCTCCACCATACTTGTCATCAAGCTTTGCTGCCCTCTCAAGCAAACGAGAATGATTATAGAAGACGTCTCCAGGATAAGCCTCACGACCTGGTGGTCTCCTTAAAAGTAAGGAAATTTCACGATACTCAGCTGCCTGCTTAGAAAGGTCATCGTAAATCACTAAGGCATGCCTTCCTGTGTCGCGGAAATACTCCCCAATGGCACAGGCTGAATAAGGAGCTATCCACTGTAAAGCTGCTGAGTCTGAGGCACAGGCCGCTACCACAGTGGTGTATTCCATCGCTCCATATCTACGAAGAGTTTCAATAATTTGAGCCACTGTAGACTTCTTTTGTCCAATAGCACAGTAAATACAATAGACATCAGTATTTTTCTGAGCAAGTATGGCATCTATGGCAATAGCTGTTTTCCCAGTCTGTCTATCCCCAAGGATTAGCTCCCTTTGACCTCTACCAATTGGTGTCATCGCATCAATAGCTTTTATACCAGTATACATTGGCTCATGTACTGGCTTTCTACTAATAATTCCAGGAGCTTTCAATTCTATCCTTCTAAATTCCTTTGCTTCAATAGGTCCTTTACCATCAAGAGGCCTACCCACAGGATCTATAACTCTACCAATAACTGCCTCCCCAACAGGGACTGAGGCCACCTGCCCTGTTCTCTTTGCTATGTCACCCTCTTTTATCTTAGAATAGTCCCCCATCACAGGGATACCTACATTATCAAACTCAAGGTTGAGGGCAATACCAACCTCTCCACTCTCAGGAAACTCTATAAGCTCCATATACTCGCAATTCCTCAAACCAAAAACACGGGCAATACCATCGGCAACAGAAATAACTACTCCCATTTCCTCAAGATTTATCTTCTTTTCAAACTCCTCTATTCTCTTCTTAATAAGATCGCTTAATTCTTGAGCTTTAATAGCTTCCATAAGCTATACCCCCTTTTTAATAATTTCTTTAAATTTTTCAAGCTGAGTTTTCAAAGTCCCATCCCAGACATAGTCACCTATCTTGACCTTGACACCACCAATAATTTCAGGGTCTATCTTAGCCTCCAAATACACCTCTTTCTTTAAAAGGGCCTTTAAAGCCTCCTCAAGGCTCTTCTTTTCCTCATCACTTATCTCATAGGCAGTCACCACTTCCCCTCTGGCTATCCCAAGCTCTTCATCAAGCAAAGCCTGATACATGGACACAATATCTGAAAGCAACTGAATCCTTCTTCTCTCCACCAGCAGTTGTAAAAACTTCTCTACCTCTGGATCTACTTTAAAATAAGTTAGTATTTCCCGTAAGATTTCCATCTTGACATCTGGAGGATAAATTGGGCTCTGCAAGACATTAATAATTTCTGGATAAGCCCTTAACCCCTCTTGAACTCTGGCTAAATCTTCTCCAAATTCTTTAACCTTGTTTAGCTCCTTTCCTGCTATAAATAACCCCTTAGCATACTTTAAGGCTGTGGCTAAGGCTCTCAATTTGCAATCCTCCCTTTGATATTTTCTACAAACTCTTTAAAAAGCATTCTCTGGTCTTCAATAGTGATCCTGTTCTTAAGTATTTCTCCAGCAAGCTTTACGGCCTCCTCCGCAAGCTCTATACGCAAGGCCTCTTTTGCCTTCTCCATTTCCTGGGCCATATAAAGTTGAGCCTGCTCCTTAATGCGCTCAGCCTGCTTACGAGCCTCCTCAAGAATCCTTTCCTTCTCTTTCATCCCTTGCTCAACATAGTTTTGATAAATAGCCTCTGCCTCAGCCTTGAGATTTTTTACCTTTTCTTGTAACTCTAAATATTTGGCTTCGGCTTCCTTTTTCTTAGCTAAAAGCTCTTCATATTCCCTTTTCAAAGCCTCTTGCCTATTCACAAAAAAATTAACTATGGGTTTTTTCAAAAGCTTATAGAGTATAATAAGGAGAGCTATAAAATTAACAGTCCACCATATAAGATTCTTGATCTGCGAGGCAGTGACGCCATGGGCTCCATCTGTCATGCCTTCCTCCCAAGAAGTTTTTCCACAATTAAATTAGCAAAATACTCCCTTTGGGCAAGCACAGCCTCTCTGAGTTGAGAGAAATCTCGCCTAAATTGCGCCTCCCACTCCCTCTTTTGGGCCTCCATTTCCTTGGCTACTTTGGCCAACACTTCCTTCTCTATCTTTCGAGCCTCCTCTTTCAAAGCCTCCCTTTTTTGCGCTCCCTCAGCCCTTGCTGCAGCTAAAGCTTCCTGATAATTCTTCAAACCCTCCTCTACTTGCCTTAAAAGATCTTCCACTTCACCTTCTAAACCCTTAAATTGCCTTTTCCTCTCCTCAATATGATTCATCACTGGCTTAATTAAAAGAATATTCAAAATCATAGCTAAAATCAAAGCCTCAATTATCTGAACTAATAAGGTGATGTCAAATTTTAGCATGACTGTACCTCTCCTCAGTGTTTGCTAAAACTTCTTAAAGCTTTGAAGTTATTAAATTTTTCCTCAAAGTCAAGCCCTACTTAAAGCCAAAATTAAAAGTTATTTAAAAAAATCTTTCCTAAAGGCTATATTAAATAAAAGTGATAACATAAGATAGGTAGAAATAGTTATAGATCCACCATAACTGAGAAAGGGTTGAGGGATACTGGTCATGGGCAGTAACCCTGATGCCCCTCCCAGGTTAAAAATGAGTTGAAACAAAAGAATAAGCACTATTCCAAGGCTTAGGCTCTTTCCCAAGAGATCTTTTGCCTTTCGAGAGACATTAAGCCCCCAGTAAAGGAGATACCCATAAACCACAAGAAATAGGGTTGCACCCAAAAGCCCAAAAGCCTCAGCCCAGACAGAGAAGGCAAGGTCTGTATTCTTGGCAGGAAGATAATTGAGTCTTGTAGACCAGCCCTTCTGCAAACCCTGTCCCACTATCCCACCTGAACCTATAGCAATAAGAGACTGATTGATTTGATATCCCCAGGTCTTGGAATATTTTTCTGGATCAAGATATCCATAAATCCTACCCTTTTGATGAGGTTTCAGTTTGTTCCAGGCAAGGGGGAAAAGAACTATGAGAAAGATTAGTCCTATGATGCCCATGAATATAAAAAGTCTCTTAGGAAACCCAAGAAATAAGAGAAAGACAAAAAACATGAGAAAAATTATCCCAGAATAATCTAAATCCACGGGAAAGAGAAATATAAGAGGTATGGAAA
>Ga0209394_1001153_pt1 | contig 16659 bp, 16 predicted proteins | sample JNZ201metaG_FD_184122 | JGI IMG/M metagenome (GOLD analysis project Ga0209394, IMG submission 184122) | Hot spring microbial communities from Jinze hot spring, China to study Microbial Dark Matter (Phase II) - JNZ 20120812A (SPAdes) (version 3) ... | reverse complement strand
CTTAGCCCATAAGGAAATTCCAGATGTTTTGAGTATTCCCCTTCTCTTTGCTGGTTGGATCTTTACTCTTTTGGGAACTAACCCCTTTATAGCTCATTTTTTAGATAGTTTACTTTCTGGCTTTGCAGGGATTGGCCTTCTATTTTTTATTAACGAACTTTACTATCTTGCCGCAAAGAGAGACGGCCTCGGTATGGGGGATTTCAAACTTATGGGGGGGATAGGGGCCTTTCTTGGTTATCAAAGCTTTTTTAATGTGCTTTTCTTTGCCTCCCTTTTAGGCTTGGTCACCTTTTTAGGTTACTTGGGCTATCAAAAAATTTTCCATAAAGAAAGCCAAGAGAGGGAGATATTAAAAAGGGAAATACCCTTTGGGCCATTTCTTAGCCTTGCTGCCCTGCTCTATCTCTTTTATCCTCAAAGTCTGCTATAACTGGGGCATGATCAGAAGGCTTAGGCAGGGCCCTTGTTTTGAGATCAATAGTGACCTCTTTTAATTTTTCCTTTAGCGGGGCCGTAACAAAGATATGATCTAAACGCATACCAAGATTCCTCTTAAAGGCAGAGAACTGATAATCCCACCAAGTAAAGAGCCCCCTTTTCTCAGGATAGAGAACCCTAAGGGCATCAAAAAGTCCCCAGTCAAGAAGATGCTTTAAGGCCTTTCTTTCTCGCTCATGAAAACAAACCTGCCCCTCAAGAAGCACAGGATCAAAAACATCTTCAGGCCCTGGAGCTACATTGAAATCTCCACCTAAGAGAAGACACTCCTGGGGAGAGAAAAATCTTTCCAAAAATTCTCGCAATTTGTATAAAAATTGAATTTTATAATAAAAATAATCAGATTCTACAGGGCTACCATTAGGGACATAGATAGAGAAAACATAAAGGTCTCCCCTTTTTCCGCCGATGATGCGTTCTTTGGCTTGAGGATCTTCTTCGTCAAAGCCTTGAAAACCAACCCAAATCTCTTCCAAGGGTTCTTTAGCTACAATGGCTACACCATTTCTTCCCTTTCCACCTGCATGATAAATCTCATAACCCATTGACTGGAAAATATTAGAGGAAATTTTCTCTGTTTTGGTCTCCTGAAGCAAGAGAAAATCAGGTCTTTTTTCCTTCAAAAGTCCTTCAATCTGGCCTTTTCTTATGTTAAAAGAATTTACATTCCAAGTAATGACTCTCATTTCTATATTAGTGCTCTCCTTCAGGGTTGCGAAGGTAGACGGTCCTAATGGGATAGGGAATAACTATACCTTCTTCCTTATAGCGGCGGTGTAACTTCTTAATAAAATCGTGAATCAACTGAAAGCGTGCCCCTGCCTCTTTGCATCTCAAGATCACATTAAAATTAATACTAAAATCACCAAAGGTATGATAGCGAAGAAGAGGTTCAAAATCAGGCACACCCGCAGGGTGAGTTTTCATAAGTTCTTTGGCCACTTCAAGGGTAATCCTTTCCACCCTTTCCAAATCACTATCATAGCTAACTCCTACATTGATTAACACAGATAACTCCTCCATAGGAAGATGATAGTTTAGGATGCGGCTTTGAGCAAGTTTTGCATTAGGAATAATGATAAGATTGTTTTGTTGGGTCTTAATAGTAGTAGTTCTCCAGTTAATGTCCTCAACAAATCCCTCTTCGCCAGATTCTAAACGGATAAAGTCTCCTGGCTTAATCTGCCTTGCCATAAGGATATGGATACCTGAAAAGAAATTTTCTAAGGTATCTTTAAGGGCAAGACCTACTGCTAAGCCAGCAATACCAAAGGTAGTGATAAAAGGGGCAATATTTATGTCCAAAAGGTGGAGCACAGCTATAAAGGCAATAGAATAGACCGTTATCTTTAAAAAAATCTCTATAAGTGTGATCCTACTTGAAATACCTGTCTTATGGGCTAAATAGAAATCTACAAGCTTAATCAAGAGGCGTGAGCCACTTAAGGCAAGTGAGAGAACAAAAAGAATTAAAAGCCCTTTATTTATCAGCCTGAAGATATGTGCAGGGATTTCTATAAATGAGAGAAATACATGAATAGCAAGTAATAAGCCCCAGAAAAGGATATAATTTTTTAAAACCTCAATTATTACCTCATCCCAGGGAATTTTAGTTCTCTCCGCAAGCCTATGGAGATATTTACTAAGAATTAAACGTAAAATTATAGCACCTAAAAGTATGCCTAAAGAAAATAATATAGGGAAGAGATATTTTGACCAATCCATAATATTATATTCTCATCAAAATCTCAAAGGTAACTAAGTCTTGCTTACCCTTTTTTCAACTCCTTAAAATATCCCATTACCTCAGCAAAGGTAGGCAAAACTTCTTTATCTATAAACTTAAGTATATCTTCTATATCCTTTAGATTAACCTCTCTTTCAAATCTCTCCACTAATTGATGCATTTTTGCATGTGGTTCTTCAAGCTTATCAAGGAGCCCAGCAAGTGATGTATGCGCAAGCTTCATCCTTAAATATTCCATACTTCTCCCCAAGAGACATTTCCTATGATCTCTTTCCACCTGTGGGACCCTACCTCTTATAGCCGAGGAGAGAAACTGCATCTTCCAGTTTACATGACCTAAAATAGCAAGATTAATTAAAGAATTTAGATCTAAATTTTTCAAAGTCTCATCAGTAATAGCTCTCTCCTCAAAGACATAGAGCTCTCCAATGATTTGGTAAGTGAGGGTAATTTCCTCTAATACTCTACACTCAGCTTGAAACTCAGCTAAAACCCTTTTTAATTTTTCCGAGACCTTCCGCAGGTCCTCAATCTCTGAGATCAAAGAAAAACTTCTTTCTTTTGTTTGTAGGGCACTCTCTACTATACTATTGGTCACCGCTGTTTGTTCTTCAACCGCTCCTGCAATGGTAGTTGATGCCTTTTCAACCTCATCAACCATCTCCTTAGTTATCTCTACTTTTTCTACGGCATTCTTGACCTGTTGTGAGAGCTCTTCCATGATGCGTTCAATATCTCCCGTAAAGTCTGAAACCTTTTTAGCAAGTTCTTTTACCTCATTAGCCACAACCGCAAAGCCTTTACCTGCTTCACCTGCACGAGCAGCCTCTATAGAGGCATTGAGAGCAAGAAGATTGGTTTGTTCAGCAATTCCACGGATTATTTCCGTTATGTCTCTAATCTGATGCATAGCCTTTTCAAGACTTAAGACAGTTTCTTGTGTCTCTTCTGCAGAGGCTCTTACCAATTTAGACCGCTCGGCAGTGGCCAAAGTATTTTGAGAAATTTCTGATATAGCACTCTTCATCTCCTCGGTAGACTGTTCAATCAAGGCTATGGCTTCAGTTAATTCTTTTCCACTTTCATCTACCTTATCTACAAGACTATCTATTTGTAAGGCCAAAGGACTAATCTCATTAATACTCTCTTTCTGATTTTTAATAGTATCCACAATCACTTTATTTGCAGTGTTCATCCCCGCTAAGGTCTTCTCAAAGGTCATACTAAGATTGTTAAGGGAAAGCACAATAGGCTTAAAATCATCAAAAACAGAGGATACATTTACCTCTTTAAAATTACCCTTCTCAAGATTTTTAATAACCTTATTAATCTCTTTAAGTGAATTTCTCACGCTCTTATAGGTAAAAATTAAGGCAAGGACTAATAGGGTTGATATTAATAAAAAGAGTATAATTAATGAAAGGAGCATTTTATTCATTTCAGACTGACTTATGCTCGCAAGATAATTAGTTAATTCCATACTCTTAGTCAAAAGCCTTTCTACCTCTTCATCAATTTTTAGAACCAGTTCCTCTTCACAGGTTGAGATATATCTGTCCATTTTGTCTAAAAATTCCTCGTAGCCTTTATCTACCTCTTTCAAAAGATCTAAGGCCTTCTCATCAGCAAGACTTTTTACATTCTTGCTATTCCCCTTGCCCTCCTTTAAATAACTAAATGCCTCCTTCACATTATTTTTTGATTTTTTTATTTTTTCAGCATATAAACTGCTTTTTTGTTTAATCTCACAGAAGAAATGGGCATCCTTAAGATAAGCTTGCGTGCTAAGGCTAAGAATCCCCGCTTGATTGATCAAAACCCCAAAACTCCTTAATTGATTAACTTCATAGAGGAAATAAAAAAAGATTACCAAAAGGGCTATAAAAATTGGAATAAAGGTTAAGAACAGCCTGGCAATGATAGATTTTCTCATCCCAACCCTCCGCAATGAAGTATTGAAACTTAAACTTAATTATATAGAAAAATTTTCAGATTTGACAAGAACAATTTAAAAATTAGGTAACTGCTTCAAGGGTTCTATTTACACTGATCAGGTGCAAAATGAATTTAGTTTTGGAATTGAATCCAAAAAAAATTATGCTACAATGAAAAATAATTTACCATTCGACCTGGGGGGTGGATATGTTTAAGAGTATCAAAGGAAAAATATTATTAACGGTTATTGTTCTTTTGCTCTTTGTTGCTCTTTTTATCTTTACCTTGCAAAGCCTAAATACCTATCAGCAGGTAAAAAGAACTATTATCACAGGGGCTGAGGGTATTATCATTCAGGGAGAAAACATTCGCAAAAATTTTGGTAAGCTTCATGAAGCTGGTCTCTTTAAGAGCCAGATGGAAGATCTAAAGAGGCGGGCTCTTGAGGCTAAAGCTGAAGGAAACGAGGCTAAGTATAAAGCCATCATCAATGAATTTATGAATATGGTGCCTGTTGTCCAGGCTATGAAGACCCTCAAAGAGGGAGAAAAAGATGGGGGCTATCTCTTCAGAGTTCCCAAGGAACAACCCCGTAACCCCAACAATACCCCTGATGAATTAGAAAAAGTGGTCTTACAAAAATATCAAAAAGGTGAGATCAAGGGAACCTTTGTCATAGAGGGAAAATATAAGGATCCTCAGACTGGAAAAGAGAGGAAGGCCATACGTGTCTTTAGACCAATCTACCTCACGGAAGACTGTTTGATCTGCCATGGGGACCCTGCTCGTTCTTATGAACTATGGGGTAACAGAGAGGGGAAGGACCTTACCGGAGGGCCTATGGAAAACTGGAAGGCTGGAGATATAAGAGGTGCCTTTGAAATCATTTACTTCCTTGATAGCCATCTAAATAGACTCTACGTAGTTATAGGCCTTCTTGCCTTAGCTACCTTTACTGTACTCCTTCTCGCCCTTTTTTGGATCAGATACTTTATGACCAAAAATCTGGAAAAACCTCTTCATCAGGTCATTGAGGTCACAGAAAAAATTGCTCAGGGAGACCTCTCCTATTCTTTTACCTATGATCGGGAAGATGAGTTAAAAAGGTTAATTACAGCCTTAGAGGAGATGCGCCTTGGCCTTATTGAGCTGGTTAAAGGGCTTCTCTCCTCCTTCCAAGAGCTTTTACAAACTACAGGGCTCATGAGAGATAAAAGCCTAAACCTTGACGAATCTGCCCTAAATCTTTCTCAAATTACGGAAATGGTCAATCAAAAGATTGTGGACATCAACATGAAACTCAATGAGGTATCCCACTCTTTTGAACAGATGAATATTGCTATTCAAGAGATAACCCAAAGCGTGTTAAAGACCACAGAAATGACCAAAGAGGCTAAAACGAGGACAGACCTTGCCCATCAGGTAGTAGAGAAACTCTCCGAGGACTCTAAAAAGATTGGAGAGATTGTAACCCTCATTAATAACATAGCTGAGGCTACCAATCTCCTTGCCTTGAATGCCTCTATTGAGGCAGCAAGGGCTGGAGAGGCAGGTAAAGGCTTTGCAGTCGTAGCTAATGAAGTTAAAGAGCTTGCCAAACAGACCCAAAGGGCTACTAAAAATATTGAAGAGATGATCTCTGAAGTGCAAAAGAATATCGAGAGTTCCATCTCCTCTATTGATGCCATTAGAGAAATTGTAAACCAAATCAACGATGCTGCGAGCGTCATTGCCAGTGCCACAGAAGAGCAAACCATCACCGTGGGTGAGGTTAATACCTATTTACAGGATACAGCTTATTATACCAGTGAAATTGGCACTTCTATGGAGGAATTAGTAAAAGCGGTAGAAAACCTCAAAGAAGTATCCAGGACAAACTTGGCTACTGCAGAAAAATTAAGAGAACTTGCTGAGAACCTAAAAGATATTTCTAACAGATTTAAACTTTAAGGTAAAATAGATGTCGCTAATCAAAAAGGAGAGACAAACAAGGGAAACCTATATAACCATTAATCTTGATCTCTATGGTGAATATTTGGAAAAAAGCAAAATTACCACAGGGATTGGCTTTCTTGACCACATGCTTGAGCTCTTTTCTTTCCACTCAGGGGTGATCTTTGAGCTCACTGCTGAAGGAGACCTTGAGGTTGATTTTCATCACACTGTTGAGGATATTGGGATTACCCTTGGCCAGGCCTTAGAAGCTGCTCTTGGGGAGAGACAAGGCCTTGCCCGCTACGGAGAGGCCACCATCCCTATGGAAGAGGCCCTCTCCCAGGCAGTTATTGACCTTGCCCGAAGGCCCTTCCTCGTCTATCAAGTCACCTTTCCTGTGGAAAGGATTGGAACCTTTGACACAGAACTTGTGGAAGAATTCTTTCGGGCCTTGGCTATAAACGGGCTTTTTACCTTGCACCTTAGGAATTTTTACGGTAAAAATGCCCACCACATTGCTGAAAGCCTTTTTAAGGCCTTTGCCTATGCCTTTAAAAAGGCCATAACCCAGATAGATGAAGAGGTTATCTCCACCAAAGGGATTCTCTAAGAAAGAAGCATCTTGGGGATTTCGTAATATTTTCTTGTTCGCTGAATGAATTCTATCCAGCTCTTAGGGATTAAAGGCATCAATAGTTTGGTTGTAGTTGAAACCACTGGATAGACAAGGGCCCTATCCAAGGATTCCTTAGCTGGGGGAAAGGGCACCACAATAAGAAAATAAAAAAAGGTAACAAATAAAGCTCCCTTGATAAGACCAAAAAGCCCCCCTAAGATTCTATCTCCAAGACTTAAGTTAATCTCCTTTAAAAACAAAACTATGACATATCCTAAGAGAACAAAGGATAAATAAATCAAAAGAAAGGCCAGTAAAAAACTGATTAGTAACTGCCCTTTAGAATGACTTATAAGGTGGGCCATGTAGGGCTTTAGTTTTAAGGATAGCCAACCAGCATAAAGGAAGGCTATAAGCATACCTAAGAGAGAGAAAAAACCCTTAATAAACCCCGAAAGGAACCCTCTAATGACGAAATAGGCTATGATTCCCAGGGCCAGGTAATCAAACCAAATCATTCCACATACCAAAAGGTCTCTTCTTTAGTGTCTTTAAGTTGCACCCCAAGGGTTTGTAATTTTTCTCTAATGCGATCAGCCTGGGCAAAATCCCTATTCTTTCTTGCCTGAAACCTCTCGGCAATGAGCTCTTCAACCTCCTCAAGACTTATCCCCGAGGCCTTAAGCTTTCTTGCCCTTTCTTTTTGGAAAAATTCTTCTGGGTCCTCTTCAATTATTCCTAAGTAGGTTCCAGCTAATTGTTGTATGAGGCTAACACTATTTTGAAGGAGCTCAGCCTCTTCAGAGCTAAGATCTCTGAATCTACTTACAAAATTATATAGCTCTCCATCAAAGGAAAAGAGGTGCCCTATTGCCTGGGCCGTATTGAGATCCTCCAAAAGACTATTCATAAAATTTTCTCTAAAAGAGATCATGGCCTGAGAAAGCCTTTCTCCCTCTGATCTTAGGCCTCCCTCTCTCTTTACCTTTACTTTCTTGACCCAATAGAGGGTCTCATAAAGGCGATAAAGGGCCTTTTCCATATCTTTCATGGCTTTCTCACTGTAGTCGAGAGGAGACCTATAGTGTTTAGAGAGAAGAAAGGCCCTTATGACCTCTGGGTGATATCTCTCTAAGAGATATCTGGTAGTCACAAAGTTGCCTAAGCTCTTAGACATCTTTTCACCATCCACCGTGATGAGCCCGTGATGGATGAAATATCTTACAAAAGGTTTCCCTGTTGCCCCTTCGCTTTGAGCTATCTCATTTTCATGATGGGGAAAGATAAGATCTAAGCCTCCACCGTGGATATCTATGGTCTCCCCTAAATACTTAAGGCTCATGGCAGAGCATTCGATATGCCAACCTGGCCTTCCTAAGCCCCAGGGGCTATACCAAAAGGGCTCTCCAGGTTTAGAGGCCTTCCAAAGAGCAAAATCAAGGGGATGTCGTTTCTTTTCCGAGGGATCAATGCGCACACCTGCAAGCATCTCTTCAAGCTTTCTTCCCGAAAGCCTCCCATAATTGGGAAATTTCCCCACGGAAAAATAGACATCGCCTCCACTCTCATAGGCAAGCCCTTTTTCAATCAACCTTTGAATAATCTCTATCATCTCAGCAATGTGTTCACTTGCCTTAGGTTCATAGGTAGGCTTTAAGACCTTTAGGGCCTCCATTTCCTCCTGGTATTCCCGAGTATACCTCTCAGTGATTTCCTTCCAAGAAACTCCCTCCCTATTTGCCCTATTAATGATCTTGTCATCAATGTCGGTAATATTGCGCACATAGATCACATCATAATCAAGACTTCTCAGGAGACGGTAGAGCACATCAAAAATAATAGCACTCCTTGCATGGCCAAGATGAGACGAATCATAGGCAGTTATACCACAGACATACATGGTAACCTTAGGGGGATTTAAGGGTTCAAAGGCCTCTACTTTGCGAGAAAGGGTATTGTAAATTTTTAAGTTCATTTTTGAAATAGGCTTTGGAAGGCTTTAAAAGAAGCTTCTTTGAGAGGGGAATTTTTCCAGGCAAACACAGGAACCCTTTGGGCCTCATATTGTAACACCATGGGATCTTCTGGTAAGAAGGCTAAAAGCTTAAGGCCCTGTCTTTCAGCTACTTCTTTGGCTACCTTTTTCAACTCCTCTGGCAGATTTTCAGGACAGCGATTAACTATCATCCAGAGATTTTCCACCTTAATATGAAGACTCTTTAAAAGCTCTGCAATCCTCTCTACCGTAATTATTCCCCTGTATGAGGCATCGGAGACAATGAGAAGATGCTCCATCTCAAGCAAGTTCAGCCTGGAGAGGTGCTCCATCCCTGCTTCATTATCAATAACAAGATAATTATAGGAGCGCATAAGCTTCTCAATAGCCTGGGAGAGAAAGGAATGAGCAGCACAGTAACAACCTGGCCCTTCAGGCTGACCCATCACAATGAGGTCATAACCATCAGCCTCGATGATGGCCTGATGAAGACGCATCTCCACATAGTCATATCTGGCCATACTATCAGGCACACTCTTTCTTAACTCTTCTTTGATCTCTCCCAGGGTAATATGCACCTCTTCCCCTAAGAGTTCATTTAAATTAGCATTAGGGTCCGCATCTACTGCCAAAATAGGCTTCAATCCTGCCTCCAAAAGATAATTTACCATCAGCGCAGAAAGAGTGCTCTTTCCAGTGCCACCTTTTCCTGCAAAAGATATCCTCACAGGCATTTGACTTATCCTCTCCTCTTTTTGTCTAAATACAATTTATAGGTGTAAGAATCTATTAGGGCCTGGCAGCTTGCCTCTAAAATATCGGTGGAGACCCCAACAGTCCCCCATTTTTGACCTTTACTTTTAGAGAGAATAAAGACTCTCACCTTAGAAGAAGTCCCAGGAAGGCCAGGTAAAACTCTCACCTTATAATCCTCAAGCTCCATCTCCCTGATCTGGGGATAGAACCTCTCTAAGGCCTTTCTTAGGGCATTGTCTAAGGCATTAACAGGCCCATTACCAAGGGCAGCTGTGTGCTCCACTTCTCCCACCCCTGGCGGAACCCTAACCAAAACCGTAGCCTCTGCAAGGGGCAAATCCTTTAATTGTTTTTGGTCAAAGACCTTGTAACTTAATAGTTCAAAATACTGCTTTGGTTCACCCATAAGCTTATAAATCAAAAGCTCAAGAGAAGCCTCAGCTGCCTCAAACTCATACCCCTCTGCTTCAAGCTTTTTAATTTCTTCCACAATCTTATTCACTAAGGCACTCTCAGAATCAAGCTCAATCCCAAGCTCCTTAGCCTTATAGAGAATATTACTCCTGCCTGAAAGCTCAGAAACAAGCACTCTCCTTGTATTCCCCACTAAGGAAGGATCAATATGCTCATAGGTGCGTGGAGACTTAAGAACTGCTGAGACATGAACCCCTCCCTTGTGAGCAAAGGCCGATCTTCCCACAAAGGGTAACCTTGCTGGATGGGGAAGATTAGCTATTTCAAAGACATAACGGGAGACCTCGGTTAATTTAAAAAGGACATCCTGAGAAGAGGTCTCATAACCCATTTTAAGCACTAAATTAGGGATAATGGAGCAGAGATTGGCATTCCCACATCTCTCCCCAATGCCATTGATCGTTCCCTGCACATGCTTCACCCCAAGCCTCACAGCCTCAAGGGAGTTAGCTACCGCACACTCAGAATCATTATGGGCGTGTATCCCGAGAGGAACATTATCCCCCAAAACCTCTTTCACCCTTTTAATTATCTCTGAGACCTCATGAGGTAAAGTGCCACCATTGGTGTCACAGAGACAGAGACAATCTGCCCCTGCCTGATAGGCCCTTTTAAGCGTCTCTAAGGCATATTCTGGATCTTCCTTAAAGCCGTCAAAAAAGTGTTCCGCATCATAAATAACCTTGCCTACCTGAGACTTTAAATATCTAATGGAATCTTCAATTATTTGGAGATTGTGCTCAAGGGTTGTTTTTAGCGCCTCTTTTACATGAATAGTCCAACTCTTACCAAATATGGTTACCACCTCTGTCTTTGCATGAATTAGGCTTTTAAAGATTTCGTCAGTCTCAGGGCTTTTCCGAGGATGAAAGGTGCTTCCAAAGGCTACAATTTTTGCATGTTTCAGATGATAGTCCTTTATCTCTTTGAAAAATTGGAAATCCTTGGGATTTGACCCTGGGAAGCCCCCTTCAATATAGTCAATCTTTAGTTCATCAAGTTTTAGAGCAATCCTAATTTTGTCTTCAACAGAAAAATTAACCTCTTCGGCCTGGGCTCCATCCCTTAAAGTGGTATCGTATATCTCAATCTTTTTCACTTTTCCTCCTTAACTTCACCCTCTAAATTGAAGGCCTCATGCAAGGCCCGCACGGCAAGTTCTGTATATTTTTCTTCTATTACACAGGATATTTTTATCTCACTTGTGGAGATCATCATTATGTTGATACCATGCTTAGCTAAGGTCTCAAACATTTTGGTGGCTACTCCTGAATGGGTCCTCATGCCAGCACCCACAATAGAGACCTTAGCAATCTTGTCATCCCCCTCAATCCTTTCAATACCAAGCTCTTCTCCCACCTTTTTTACGATCTCCAAGGCCTGTTTAAAGTCAGTCCTGGGCACGGTAAAGGTAAGGTCTGCCTTCCCATCAGGCCTTCCTGTTTGTATGATCATGTCCACATTTATACCTGCCTCTCCAATAGGTCCAAAGATCTTGGCTGCAACCCCTGGCCTATCAGGAAGGCCATATATACTAATCCTTGCCTCATTTCTGTTATAAGTAACACCTGATACTAAGACCTTCTCCATCTCCTCATCCTCCTCGGTAATTAAGGTTCCCTCATGGTCATTGAAGCTTGATCTTACCACCAAAGGCACTCTGTAAATCATGGCAAGCTCAACAGAGCGCATCTCCAAAACCTTGGCCCCACTACTTGCCATCTCAAGCATCTCTTCATAGGAAATCTTAGGAAGCTTCCTTGCCTGAGGCACAATGCGAGGATCAGCAGTGTAAACCCCCTCTACATCAGTATAGATTTCACAAAGGTCTGCCTTAAGGGCTGCAGCCAAAGCCACAGCCGTAGTGTCAGAGCCACCTCTTCCCAAGGTCGTAATATCACCCTCCTCAGTAACCCCCTGAAATCCTGCTACTACCACAATTTTGCCTTCAGAGAGTTCCTTTTTTATCTTTTCAATCTTAATATCTTTTATTCTGGCCTTGGTGAAAAGCCCATTAGTATAAATAGGAATTTGATGCCCCAAAAGGGCAATAGCTTTATAACCCATACTCTGAAGGGTAATAGCAAGTAAAGAGGAAGTGACTTGCTCCCCTGTAGAAACAAGCATATCAAGCTCTCTTAGGGCAGGCTCAGGGGTCACCTCTCTTGCTAAGCCGAGGAGTCGATCTGTTTCTCCCGCCATAGCTGAGACCACAACTACTAAATCATGCCCTTTTTTCTTATAACTAATTATCCGTTCGGCTACTTTGCGGATCCTTTCAAGATTAGCAACTGATGTGCCTCCATACTTTTGCACAATAAGCATGTCTAACCCCTCTTCTTTTTATCTCCGAATTGTCCCCATACAGGATCTTCAGCAAAATGATCAAACCAAAAGTCTGTAGGATCAGCCCCTGCAGGATTAGGCTTAAGCTCAATTTTATAGTTATCACAATAATTCATCAAGAGTTGATAGGCCTCATTAAGGGCTCGCATCTTTTCAGGGTCTCCCCCTTTGTCAGGATGATACTCCTTAGCAAGCCTATGATAGTTCTCTACAATCTCTTTACGGGTGGTAATAATTGGAAGTTTCAATAGCTTTCTTGCCCTCTCAAGAGCTTCCCATTTTGCCTGCCAATTCATAGTGAATACTAAATTTAAAAGCTTTTCTTATTTTTACAAGATTTACGTAGAAAATTCACTCTCTTTGAAGACCTCAGCCTCAAAAAGATAGAGCTCTACCTCAGGGTCAAGATAACAGTCCTCCGGAAGCCCAGCCTTACGACAGCCCATTCTCAAAAAGGTCTCCCTATCCCAACCATACTCTGTGGCTACTTGAGGCAAAAGAAGTCCTCTATGATATCCCTTTTTGAGGTAAATCCCTTGTCTCCCCAAAACTAAATCTTCAGGCGAGGCCTTTTTAAAAGGGGAAAGGACAGAAATCTCTATCTCAACCTCAGATAATTCTTCTTCTTTAAGTGGAGGGAAGCGAGGATCAGAAAGGGCCGAAGACAAGGCTACCTTGGGTACACTTCGAAAAAGAGGCCCCTCAGGGGCTATATCACCGATGCATCCCCTGAGCTCCCCCTTTTTATAAAGGGTCACAAAAACTCCCCGCCTCTCCCAAAGATGGGGATATTTTTCTGGTAAAGGGGCTTCAGCCTCCCACTCCTCTTTTTTAAAATAGGCCTCTAAACTTGCTCGGGCAAGCCTTAGGAGATAGGATTTTTCTTCGGGAGAAAGCATTAAAGCTTATAAGTTTTAACTTTTTGCTCCAAGCTTGCTTAGGATAGCTTCTGCAGGCATAACCCCACTTTTCATTTCTCCATCAGGGAAGACATAAGTGGGTGTTCCTTTAACCCCAAGCTTTTGCATAAGGGATAGGGTCTCTTCTACCTTTCGACTTCCAGTAGCACACTGATTTTTGGACTTATAACCTGTTTTAAGGCCTTCGTATCCCTTTTGGTCACAGATAATGGAAATAGCCTTGGCCTTAGCTTCAGGATGAATAGCCTCTAAGGGGAAAAGGATTACCTTAACTGTCACCTTCCCTGCCTTCACCAGTTCTTCTAAAATACTTTCTGCCTGCTTACAAAAGGGACAATCAGGATCGGTAATAAGATAAAGAGTGTTTCCTCCATTCCCCCAAGTAAAGGCAACCACTTTCTCAAGTTCTGCTAAAGCATCTTTCCCCAAGACCCTTTTGTTGAGAAGGGCTAACTTTTCTGAAGTAAGATTCTTCTTGGTTGATAGTTCAATGATATTCCCACTGACTACATATTGACCCTTTTGATCGGTATAAAAGAGGGCCCTATCAGTCTCCGAGAGCTTCACCACTACCTCACAAAGGCCTGCTATAGGAGAATTTTCAATCTTTTCCAAGACTAAACCCCTTTGAATAGTGTCTAAGGTCCTCTGAAGGTCTTCCTTTTTAGGACAGTTAAAAGATTGAGATACCCCACCTTTACAGGAGATGAGAAAAAAAAGGGAACTTAAAACAAACATAGTTGTTTTCTTCATGGGCTATTTCCTCCTAAAGGAACATTTATAAAAAATATATTACAACTCTTTTAAAATAAAAGAGCTAAAGGGTTTTCTTCCTGCCCTTTTTGATTTATCATCTGGATAACCTACAGCCAAAAAGGCACAAAGCTCGAACTCATCCTTGGGCAGTCCCAGGACCTCTTTAACCTTTTCTTCCTTATTGACAATTTCTCCAAGCCAGCAAGTGCCAAGTCCTAAGCTATGGGCAGCAAGCATAATATTTTGGATGCAAGCGCCAGCGGACTGATGGTCTTTGATCTGATGATACATGGCCTTTTTTTCCAAAAAGACCCCTATTAAAAGAGGAGCCCCTTTAACAAGCTTAGAATATATAGTCAATTCAGCCAGTTTATCTTTGATCTCCTGGGACCAAACTATGACAAATCTCCAGGGTTGATTGTTGTGACCAGAGGGAGCCCAGATTCCCGCAGAAAGTATCTTATAAATAAGTTCCCTTTCCGGAACCTTAGGTAAAAATTTACGAATGCTTCTTCTACCTTCAATAGCCTTAAAAACGCAGCCAGCCAAGTCCTCGGACATATCTCTTTATCTCTTCAGTAAGCTTTAATTCCCTAAGAACCTCTTTTCTTATCTCCTCCAAAAGAGCTCTATCCTCCACATAGGCAAGTTTGGTAGGGTGCCCCTTGAGGAGAGCAACCATTCTTGCTACCAAGAGGCCAACATTTATAGCATTCATGAGGTCTTTATCATCCCAAATAGAGGCCTTACTTTTATATGAATAGCCAATAGCCCAGGGCGGAATAATTGCTCCCATGGAATTTAGAGTGGTAATGAGATAGCCACCAGTCATAATAGCACCTGTATCAGCTCCCACCACGATGGCACCCACTGTTTTGCCTTCAAGATAGCTTGGTTCACCAAAGGCAACCATGTTTTCTAAACAGGTCATCCTATCAAGGAGATTTTTCATGACTCCAGAGGGAGCAAACCAATAAATAGGGGTTGCAAAGATCAAACCATCTGCCTCGTAAATTTTTTCTAAGAGAGTTTTCCCATAATCTTCAAAGATGCAGGGGAAACGACACTCAGGACCTTCATTCTGGATACAGCCTACACAGGGCTTAATCTCTCCGTCATAAAGAGAATACCATTCCGTTTTTACACCCTCTCTCTCTGCAGCCTTTAAGGCAGCTAAAAGGAGCTGAGCTGTGCCCCCATTCTTATGAGGTGAACCAAGAAGCCCCACAACCTTCATAGCCCCAAAGCCTCTTTCCAAAAATTTGGCAGAGCAAAAGAGGCCTCATGGACCTGAAAATTATAGTAATAAGTATTAGCTAATTCCTTACCCTTAGGTTTTTGTGGATCCTTAAAGGGACATCTCATAATAAAGGCATTATCACTTCCGAAAGAGGGGACATTAGCTCTATAGACATAGATCTCCGCTGGAGGATAAACCTCCTTATATATTTTATGTATGCCAAGAAGGATATTTACCATAGTAAATGGAGTTCCACATTGTTGCACCACAATCCCTCTTGGGCATATCTTTAAGAGCTTCTGGTGGAAATCTATACCAAAGAGGGCATGAGATAATTCCTGGATCTGGTTTTCTTCACCAATATCAGGATCTGTAGAATCTATAATCACCAAGTCAAAGGTCTTTCCTTCCCTGACATATTGGTCCACCACTACATAGGCATCCCCAGTAATGAGGGTAAGCCTTGGGTCATTGGGGTTTTCTGGCAATAATTCAGGGAAATATTCTCTTACCAGCTGTGGAATCTTAGGATCAATATCCACAATAAGGACCTCCTCCACATAGGGGTATTTCAAAACCTCTCTTGCTGCCCCAAAATCCCCGCCACCACAGATAAGAACCCTTTTTATCCATCCTTCAGGAGCACTTTGCATGGGTATATGCACTAAGGCCTCATGATAAATGAACTCATCCCTTGAGGTAAATTGCAAATTGTTATTAATAAAAAGAAGGCGCCCCCAGAACTTGTTCTCCAAAATATATATATTTTGTAAACCTGATTCTCCATAAATAAGACGACTAACATAACCGAAAACATAGTCCTCGTGCACGAACTCAGCAAAGAAAACCTTGACCCCTTTACCCTCAGCGGGCAGGGCCTTAGACATTATTTCTCTTCTCATAAAACTTCACCCCAGGAATCAGAGAAATCAAAAAAAATTTTAACTTATCTCCACCTTTTGTCAATTATTTTAACGAGAGGGTTTCGAAATTTTGCACACTTGACAAGTGTGCAAAGGAACACATGCTCTCACTGATAACTAAACTTAAACATTCTCTACTTAACTATTACCCTCTCCCACTCAAAGGTCTTAATATTTCGCTCCTCTGCATCAAACTCTATCCCCACAAGATAGACCTCTTGAGCCATTCCCCTATATTTCTCCTCATAACCCTTCCTCTTTAACTCCTCAAGGGCATTCCCTCTCTCCCCTGTTATCACCTTAAACTCAATCACATACACCTTCTCATCTACCCTCACTATAAGGTCTATCCTTCCCTTACTTGTATACTCCTCTGCCACTATCTCAAGCCCTGTCCCTGCCAAAAAACTATACACCACACTGGCATAATACCCCTCATACTCACTTAGGTTGTTCTTCCTATACCACTCATAAGGAATGCTTGCAAAAAGGCTCCTCAAGATCTCCTCAAATC
>Ga0209394_1001151_pt1 | contig 16702 bp, 19 predicted proteins | sample JNZ201metaG_FD_184122 | JGI IMG/M metagenome (GOLD analysis project Ga0209394, IMG submission 184122) | Hot spring microbial communities from Jinze hot spring, China to study Microbial Dark Matter (Phase II) - JNZ 20120812A (SPAdes) (version 3) ... | reverse complement strand
TCAGTAAACCCCTCTCAGAAGAAGAATTTACCCAAAGGTATCTCTACTAATTCACCCTCAATACACCTTCAGCACGAAACTCTATTCTCATAGTAACCTCCCGATCTACAGGTAGGGGGTTAACGGCCCTTAGGCATCTCTCTACCGCCTGATTAAAGGCTCCCTCCTCAGCCCTTTTTAAAAAGGTAATTCTCTTAATCTCCCCTGATTTGCCCACCTCCAACTCTACAAGGGCTGAAAGCCCTGACCTGTTTTTAAGATAGATGGGCACCTCAAAATGGGTCTGCAGTTTTCTCTTGACTAAAAGGAGATACTCTTCACTAAGCTTGCCTTCCACCTTTGAAGCTCTCCCTGAGGAAACACCCTGTTTTGAGGCCTCACTTACTGCCTCCTCTGTGTTGGCCTGAGAAAGCCTTTTAGCCTGAAGACTTGCTATCCTCTCTTGAAGGATTTTTCTATCTCCCTCATCAGAAAGGCTATCCCTATACTTGCTCTTTCTCTCAAGGCCCTTTAGTCTCTCCTCTAAAAGGGCTTCCTCTTTTGCTAAAGCCTTCTCTTCTCTTGGCCTCTCCTTAGGAATAAACTTTTCTTTTGCCTTAGGGATCTCCCTTTTGTCTTCCCCTTTGTTTGTGGGGCTTTCCGCTTTTGAAGGAAAAGTAGCGGGGCTTATTATGGGAAGAGGCGTGCTCTCTAAGAAGGTTATTTTTATCTCCTCTTTTCTTTTGACAGAAAAACTAAAGGTTAAAAACAGGGTAGTCAAAAGGAGAAAGTTTATTACTATGGAAAGGGAGAAGGATAATGTCTTCATCAGAGGAGTTCAAACTAATTTTCAGGCTGGGTAAGTAGCCCCACTTGCTTAAATCCAGCCCTTTTAATCTCAGCTAAAACTTTGGCCACAACCTCGTAGAGGGCCCTTTTATCTGCCTCTATTTGAACTTCTTCTACCAGTTTTGCTCTTTTAGCCTCAGCAAGCCATTTACCTAAGCCCTCAAGGCTTACCCTTTGGCCAGAGACCTTGATTTCACCCCGTTCAGTTATGACTATCCGTAAAGGCTCTCGTTCTCTCTGGCTTAAGGCAGTATCTTTGGTTTTGGGCAAATCTACCTCAAGCCCAGAGGTCATAAGCGGGGCCGTAATCATAAATATAATTAAAATCACCAATACAATATCTACTAAAGGAATGACATTGATTTCATCTTGGAGCCTTTTTCTTGCCTTCATAGCTACCAGTTAAGATTTTCCTCAGTAATTATCTTATCTCTAATGGTAATAAGGGCCTTCTCTAAGAGGACTTCCTCAGGGAGCTCTAAATCCTCCTTCGTAAAATAAGGAAGCTCTTCTCTTTTAATGGAAACTTTTAAGGATTCAAGATCAAAGGCCAGGAGATAAATGAGGTCTAAAAGGTCCCCTGTAAGAGGGATATGTTCAAAGGTCTTACGTTTGAGGACTATTTCACCCCAGAGATCGTTAAAGTGATGATAAGGCAAGAGCCCCTGTTCCACAAGATAATCCCTTACCTTGATAGGCCGATTTTCATAGTGCCCCTTACAATGGGTTTCCCGAATGATTTTATAGACTTCTATTCTCTCCCCCCTCTCATTTTGGGCAAAGTAACGTGCAAGAGGATAGATCCTACAGGCAGAGGGCCTATCTACATAAACTTTGCACCCCTCCCTTTCCTCAAGGAAGGGGCAGGAATAATCATAGGGATTCATATTGACGGCTATAACGGGAAGCTGAGTTACCTCTCCTAAAAAAAATTCTCCATATTTTTCGATGAAATCTTCGGTGCTAAGCTTGAGAGATTTTTTTAGGCGATATAAATCATAGGGAGAGAGCACTAATTTCACATCATAACAGCACCGAGTGTAACAAATTATACCCTTGTAGCAACGAAAAGTTAGCTCGTCCTCTAAGGTCAAATCCTTGGGATCAAAGACGATGTTATAGTGAGGGATATGCATTATTTAGCCACTTCGCCTTCTGTGGTAAATTTGGGTCTAATTTTATCTTCTAATTTAAAGCGGTCTTTTAATTTTTCCAGTACCTTGGGTAGCGTGGTATATTCCATTTCTTCAGGAGGTAGTCTATGAGGCTCAAAGATACCCTGTCTACGGAGATAATTAGCCATTTGACTGGCATCATAACGGGCCTGATCAAAGGCGGGATCATCAAAGAGATCTACAGGACCTATGAGATGGCCTTCACAGATTTGATAGCCAGCAGCAATAACCCTGGGGGGACCATCAAAGCGAGTAGGCTTTGCCTGGGCAAAGGAGACAGGCATGAGTGGGCCTGTATGAGACCCCCTCATCCAGCCTTCCACAAACCAGGGCCTGGCAAAGGGCTCAAGGGCCTCTCCTACCGCAGGAAAACCACTCTGACACCTCACAATCAACACGGGATCATCCTTACCCACATATCTTCCTGCCATAAGGGAAAGCTTCTGGGTTGAGGCTACTGCTCCTATCTCACCGTCCTTCTTTCTGTAAACAGCTCTCACGCAATAACGACTGGTCGCCCCAATAAAAACTAAAAGGTCATAAAGTTCCTCGGGGGTCTTAAGCTGGATACTCATACCACTATAAACATCCATCACATCAAAGATAAAGCCATCGTGCATGGAAGGATCTATAACAAGACCTGCTGTATTCATGGGATCGGCAAACATTTCATAGAGAGGTAAATTCCAGGCACTGGGAGAGGTCTTATCGGCAAAAAAGACTATCACAGGCTCGCTCTTTCTCTCCTCAAATTCCATCTCAGCAACCCCTGGCCCCATACCTTTCACATTACCAGAAAAGGCATCAGTCAAAAGGTCTTGCCCTGCCCCATACTGCTTAAGTTTCTTAGCAACCTCAGTTCCCTCCTTAAAGGCATTCCAGGCAAGCTCATGAACCTCAGTGGCATCTAATCCCTTAGTATGGGTCATCACTAAGGCTATATCGTCCCCACAAGAAATCACGGAGACATCTCTGATCAAGCCCTTGTCTTTTCCATCAAGGGCTACTTCCCTCACTCTATTTAATACCTCAGGATGCACAGAAGAGTGCCCTACAAAACCCCCAATATCAGCCTTAATCACAGAAAGGGTAATCCTCATAGCCTTCCTCCTTATCTTAAGTTTTTTTCTACTCTTTTCCGACAAATATTATATGATAATTATAGCATAATCAAGGGAAAAAGTAAATTTAAAATGGAAAAAAGAGAAAAAATAGCTGTAGCACTAAGCTATGACCCAGAGAAGAGTGCCCCAGAAGTTATCGCCAAGGGTAAAGGGGTCCTTGCCGAGTTAATCCTTAATATAGCTAAGGAACATGGTATCCCTATCAAAGAAGATCATAAATTAGTCCAAGAACTCTATAAGTTAGAACTTAATAAACCTATACCCCCTGAATTATATCAGGCTGTAGCTATTGTCTTAGCTTGGGCCTTTAGGTTAAATCAACGCTTCAAGGAAAAATTATGGCCCAATATAAAGCCAAAGACCTAATCCATACTATACATGGGTTGTCCACAGCAAATGGGTGTAGGTTTGTCTTCAGGATATTCTTCCATCCTATTACAAATCATACAGACATAACGGATCTTTCTTATTTCCCTGTGAGTGGAGGTAGAAACCTGTAAACCCTCTACATAGAATTGTGCATAAGGCGTGCTTCCAGGCACATAGACACCTAAAGGCAAAAGTTTCCTATTCTCTTCCTCACAACGGGCCACCAATTCCCATAGACTATTGAGCTCACTTACCTCCCTCTCATTCTCAGGAATAAGCCTAATAATAGCACCCTCAATCTCGATTCTCATCTTGGCCTCTTTTAAAGTGTTTGATAATAATTATACCATATAAAAAACTTTTATCAAAAAATCTTGCTTATAGGTATTGCTCAAGAGGATGAAGTTAAAAAGGTCTTTATAAGGGGACTTTTGATATCTGAAGGTCTATCTGTGGAGACCCTTCAAAAGGCTCTATCTTCAATCTTCTTTATCCGCACTGACAACTCTCTTTCTACCTTGCAAAACCTTTCCTCCAAGGCCTCAAGCACCATCTCCTGAGCTTCAATGAGGAGCCCTTGCCTTAAGCCCTGTTCTAAACCCTGCTGTAATCCCTCTCTCAGGGCCTCCTCTCTTATGTCATCCCATAAGGTCCTTATCACCCTCTCCACTCTCTCGCCCCCCTCTCCATTATTTCATACACCACTTCCCTTGCGTCAACTCCCCTCACATCCGCCACATACCTAACCATAAACCCAAACGGTATCCTACCCCTCTCATTCATCAAACACCTAAGACTTATCAGCCTCTCAAACACATAAATTATCTCCTCAAAAGTTGCCCTCGCCACATTCTTTGGCAACCAAAGTAATCCTGTATCCTTCCTGACTTGAGGCCTCTTCATGAAGGGAAAGAATGTAAAAAGCCTATTTGGAGATAGGTCCTAATATGGGGCTGGCTTTTGTGCTCAATGAGGAGATAGATGTGGAGAGTGCGGTTAGGGAGAGAGGTTTCTAATACAAGATCAGGAATTAAGCGTTTTTCTTTAGAGAGAGGTATTTTTTCTTCAGGCAGGATTTGGAGGTGATTGAGGTTAAGGAATTTGAGGAGCTCACCTGGGAGGAAATCTTTGAGGAAGTGTTTTAGGTTTTCAAGGGCCTTGAGGAAGGCCTTGAAAAAGGCATCATGAAGATAAGGGGTTCTCAAAACTGATCATAGTCTCTTAGCCTAAGTTCAAGTTAGTGACAAAGAAATCAAGACAGCTCACATCCAGTGCCTTGACAGAGGATAAAATGGCTATATATTTAAACTAAAATTATACTGGAGGGTATCTTAATGGCCAGGCATAAAAAGATAGAGCGTATCAGGGAAATTGAAAGAAGGCGCAGAAGAAGGGAAAAGCTTGCAAAGCTTCGTGCCAAAGGGTTATTCCCCAGGCCTGAAGGTTATGACCCTACTGTTTATTCCTATGTAGCCTATGCTGTAGCTAAAGGAATCATGAGCTTAGAGGAAGCCCTTGCCCGTTTAGAAAAAGCCAAAATTTCATAAATTAATAAACTTTATTATCTCTTTAAAGGCCCCGCCTTAAAGCGGGGTCTTTTCATATGAATCCCCTTCTTGAAGTCACCGGAATTACAAAACAGTTTGGCTGTAAAACCGTTTTAAAAGAGATATCCTTTAAACTTTACCCAGGGGAGATCCTCGGAATAATAGGGCCAAACGGTGCTGGCAAAAGCACCCTCCTATACATACTCTTAGGGATTATAACCCCTGATAGGGGCCAAATCTTTTATTTTGGAGAAAGCCTTTCAGAGAGAAGAAGCGCAATCTTAAGAGAGGTGGGGTTTGCCTCTCACTATGTTAGCCTACCCTATTCCCTAACTGTTTGGGAAAACCTCAAGGTCTTTTGTCACCTCTATGGGGTAAAGGATAGTAATAACAGGATTAGGGAACTGCTAAAACTTTTCCGCCTTGAGACCAAGGAGAAGGCCTTAACGAGAACCCTTTCTTCTGGAGAGATGATGCGCCTGAATTTAATTAGGGCCTTTCTGGCTAAGCCTAAGGTCTTACTTCTTGATGAACCTACAGCAGGGCTTGACCCAGAATATGTAAAATATGTAGGTAAAATACTCAAAGAGGAGGCCAAAACCCAAGGGCTCTCTATCATTTTGACCTCTCATCAATTGGGAGAATTGGAAAAAATGATTAATAAGATCTTGCTACTTGAAGAGGGAAACCTCTTGAGTTATGGAAAGACCGAGGAGGTCTTTAAGCAATTTGGGGTAACTAACCTTGAAGAACTTTATTTTAAGGTCTTTGGACATGCTCTCACTTAGACGGATTTATGCTATTCTTTTGAGGCATCTCTATCTTCTCAGACATTCCTTTAGCCGTTGGATTGACCTTCTTTACTGGCCAACTGTAGATCTCCTTCTCTGGGGTTTTATCACTCTATATTTAAAAGGGGGAGATTTTTTAGGCTCAGTAAACTTGGCCTCCCTCTTTTTAGGAGCCCTTATTCTTTGGAACATTCTCATTAGGGCCCAGCAGGGGCTTGCTGTGGGGTTTCTTGAGGACATCTGGGCAAGAAATCTTTTACATCTCTTTGTCTCACCGCTTACCGTCCTTGAATATATATCAGGACTTATTCTCTATAGCCTTTTCAAGGCTACCCTTGCCTCTGCTATTATGAGTCTGCTCTCTTGTTTACTTTTTAAATTTAATTTTCTTTCCCAGGGCTTTTTTATTTTTTACCTTACCTTTGCTCTCATCTTCTTTGCCTGGTCGATAGGGCTCTTTACCCTTGCTCTTATTCTCTATTTTGGACAAGAAGCTGAAATCCTTGCTTGGGCCCTTGCCCTTTTATTTTTACCTTTCTCTGCGGTCTTTTATCCCCTTTCAGCCCTTCCCCCTCTTTTCCAAAAAATAGCCACCTTTGTGCCCACATCTTACATCTTTGAAGCCTTTAGGAATCTACTTCTTCAAGGGGTGCTGCTTAAAAACTTACTAATTAAGGGCTATCTTCTCACCCTCCTCTATCTTCTCCTAAGCGTCCTTGCCTTTACTCTTTCCTTCCGCATAGCTAAAAAGGAAGGAAAACTCATAAAAATTGGGGAATAGGCCCTTCCCTTGTATTTTTCTCCAAATTGGTTATTTTTAAAGCAAACCATAAAGTTAGTGTGTGCAATTATGGGTAAAGAAAAGATTATACCCCAGGAGAGGATTAGAAATTTTAGTATCATTGCCCATATTGATCACGGTAAATCTACGCTTGCAGACCGTCTACTTGAAATCACAGGAGCAGTTTCTGCAAGGGAGATGCGCGAGCAATATCTTGATCGCCTGGACCTGGAGAGAGAAAGAGGTATTACCATCAAGGCCCAGGCAGTGCGTCTCTACTATGAAAGAGACAATGGCGAGGTCTATCAGCTTAATCTCATTGATACCCCTGGCCATGTAGATTTCACCTATGAAGTCTCTCGAGCCCTTTCAGCCTGTGAAGGGGCCCTATTGGTAGTGGATGCCTCCCAGGGAGTGGAAGCTCAAACCTTAGCTAATGTTTACCTCGCTCTTGAGAATAACTTAGAAATTATTCCCGTGATAAATAAAATAGACTTACCTCAAGCTGACATTGAGAGGACCAAGAGGGAGATAGAAGAGATAATTGGGTTGCCTGCTGATGAGGCCATCTTAGTTAGTGCTAAAATGGGCATTGGGATCAAAGAGGTCCTTGAGGCCATTGTCAAAAAGATACCCTCACCTAAAGGCAAATTAGAGGCCCCTCTTCGGGCCTTAGTCTTTGACTCCTGGTATGATTCCTATCTGGGAGTAGTAGTATTAGTAAGGGTTGTAGATGGGATCCTCTATCCTGGTCAGAAGATAAAATTTCTTTCCACAGGGAAAACCTTTGAGATAACCAAGGTGGGAGTCTTTGCCCCTGAGGCTACAACCATTGATAGATTGACTGCTGGAGAGGTAGGTTTTATTGCTGCAGGCATCAAAGAAGTAAGAGATGCCAGGATTGGTGATACCATTACAGAGGCCTCAGCAGAGGTTGAGCCCCTCCCTGGATTTAAAGAGGTTAAACCTGTTGTTTTTGCAGGCATTTTCCCTGTGGATAGTGATGACTTCTTGGCCCTTAAGGAGGCTATTGAAAAGCTCTGGCTCAATGATCCTGCCTTTTCTTATGAAGTGGAGACTTCTTCTGCCCTTGGCTTTGGCTTTAGATGTGGCTTTCAGGGATTATTACACATGGAGATCGTGCAAGAAAGGCTTGAAAGGGAGTTCAAACTTAACCTCATCACTACAGCTCCCTCGGTGAAATATAAGGTTAAGCTAAGGAATGGTAAAGAACTGGAGATTGAAAATCCAGCAGATTGGCCTGATCCAGGCCAAATTGAAGAGGTCTATGAGCCTTATATAAAGGCAGAAATCTATACACCCAAAGAATACCTGGGGCAACTTATTAATCTCTGCGAGGAAAAAAGGGGAATTCAAAGGGAGATAAAATTTCTCACCCCAGAACGGGTCATACTTGTCTATGAACTTCCCTTTAGCGAAGTAGTCATGGATTTTTATGATAAACTCAAGAGCTATTCCAGGGGCTATGCCTCGCTGGATTATCAGTTTATAGGGTATCGAGCTTCAGAACTGGTTAAGATGGACATCTTAATTAACAAACAGCCAGTGGATGCCCTCTCCTTAATTGTCCACAGAGACAAGGCCTATTATAGAGGAAGGGATTTAGTTTCCAAATTAAAAGAGGTTATTCCCAGACAGCTCTTTGAGGTTATTATTCAGGCAGCTATTGGGAGCAAAGTCATTGCCCGAGAGCGTATACCTCCTCTGAGAAAGGATGTTCTTGCCAAGTGTTATGGGGGGGACGTGACAAGGAAAAAGAAGCTCCTTGAGAAACAAAAGGAGGGTAAAAAACGCTTAAAAGCCATAGGGCAGGTGGAAATACCACAGGAGGCCTTTCTTGCAGTGCTCAAAATCTAACCTAAGGGAGCTTATAGATGGAAAAAAACAAGGTCAAGGAATGGCTAAAAAGTCTTGTTATTGCTTTAATTTTAGCCCTATTTATTAGAACCTTTTTTGTGCAGGCCTATAAGATCCCCTCAGGATCCATGATTCCCTCGCTTCTCATAGGGGACTATCTCCTCGTTAATAAAATTGCCTTTGGCCTAAGAAATCCTCTCAAGGATGATTTTATCTATCGCTGGCAAACTCCTAAAAGGCAAGAAATCGTGGTTTTCACCTATCCTGTAGATAAAAAATTAGACTTTATCAAGAGGGTCATTGGTCTACCTGGAGATACTGTGGAGATAATCAATAAAAAGGTCTATGTCAATGGGAGACCTCTTGATGAGCCCTATGTGCAATTTACAGACAAGGAGATTTATCCCAAAGAGCTAAGCCCTCGGGACAATTTTGGGCCCGTTAAGGTCCCAGAGGGGCACATCTTTGTCCTTGGAGATAATCGAGATCAGAGCTATGATAGCAGGTTCTGGGGCTTTGTACCTCTTCACTCCATCAAAGGTAAGGCCTTAATAATATACTTTTCTTGGGATAGTGAACACACAGGGCCACGCCTATCAAGAATTGGAAAAATTATACGCTAAGCCCTTTACTTAGCAATCATGGCCCTCATAAGGTCTGCCGCATTTTCAGCGTGATGGGAGATTTCACAAATCAAATCAATTAGTTTCAAAGTGTAAAACAAAAACATAGGATCAGTAAAGGTCTCAAAGGAGATTTTTTTAAGCTCTGTGCCCATGCCTTCTGTAAGAAATTCCTGATAACGCACCTTACGAATAAGTTCCTTTGCTATAGTGCGAGAATCCTCATTCCAACTTATCAAAAAATCGGCAGATAAATTAATGATATCCTCAAAGAACTTAAGGGGCTCTATACTCTGATTAACCAAAGCCTCTAATTTGAAATATATATTTTCTGGAAAGGGAAGCCTTTTAAAGGAAAGCCAGTTTAGAATGGCCTCTGCACTATCAGCCACAGCATCTTGCTCCTTCAAATAGAGAAAGAGTTCAAATTTTTCTACAGGAAGGATCATCCCCTTGGGCAAATGCCCTCTTATATTAGTTTTAACCTTATCTGCTTCTTTTTCAATTTCTACAATATGTTTAGCAATCTCCTCAAAACGAGGAGTATCTCCTTTATAGTAGGCCTCAAGGGCTAAGGGAAGCCTGGAGCAACATTCAAGAACCAGGCGAGCATGCTTCAATAGAAGATCAAAAACAGGGAGCTCCCTTGAAAGTATCTCCCTCACTGAGGGAGCCTTTTCAAGCTTAGGGATCTTACTCTCTACTGTGAAGATCACGCTTTCCGCTATATTACAGGCATGATCCGCAACTCTCTCTAAGTTTTGCACAATGATAATATACTCTACTCCAGCATCCACAAGCTGGAGATCACTTTTCATACACTCCTTAATCTGCCATATATAATCCTTTTTAAACTGGTCTACAATATCATCATGCTGAATAACCTTTTGTGCCTTATGCGTATCCTCAGATACAAAGGCATTAATAGCCTCTTCAAGCATTAAAGTGGCTTCCTTAGCCATCTGTTTAATATCAATCTTACAGCTTATGGTAAGATGATCCTTATATTGAATAAGATTGGGGACCCTTTGAGCAATATTCACCGCCTGGTCAGCAAGCCTCTCTAAGTTACGAGCAATGTCAATGGCACTCACAATAAATCTTAAATCTTTAGCCACAGGTTGTTGAAGGGCAATGATCTCTAAAGCAGTAAGGGTTACCATGTTTTCATAATAATCTACCTGTTCATCATACTTAATCACCCGATCGGCAATATCTGCCTCTAATTTCTCAAAGGCAAGCATGGCCCCACTAATCATTTCATTAACCGCTTTAGCCATGTCCAAAAGGAGATTTTTCAAGATTTGAAGATCTCTCTCCAGGGCCACTCTAACCATGAGCTAACTCCTCAACAAAAAGGTTATTAAGAATTTGTTTACCTTAAATTCAAAACCCTGTCAAGAGTAATTTTCCGCTACCCTTAAATTATAGGCTTGAAAGGAGTGTTTCCGCAACTTTAGTGTAAAGAGATAACCAAGTCTTCCAGAATAGCAATAAAAGAGAAGCTTCTTTTTTCTGAAAGGTTTAAAAGTTTTGAAAAATTTTGTTTCTTCTAACAGTAGATCTGGGGAGACTTCCTTGGCAGAACTAAGAATATCCATGGTAATATCTTCTCTTTCTCTAAGACTAAATAGAATCCACTCCTCTCTCTCTGGACTTGCCTGGATCTTTTCCCATTCCTCAAGGGAGAGCTCAAGCCTTCTCTCAGGAACCCTATTTAACAGGTCCACCCTTCGGCATCTTCCACAGATACCATTTGGAGAGGTAGTTGGTTCCCCACATTTGGTGCAAGGAGAAAAGGTCTCCACCGTTTTCTCTTCCTTTAAAAGGGGGATAAATTTGTGTAAAAAGATGGAAAGGAGTTGATATTTGATAGTGCGATTTTCTTCCTCTAAGGAGGATAACCATCTTTTGGTTTTCTTGGCAGGAGTTAGTTCTCCATGGGGACAGCTACACCCCTCTAAGGGAAGCTCCATTAGGTGAGCAAGCATAAAAATTTCCTTCTCTGGTATCTGAAAGAGAGGTTTTACCTTTTTGGCCTGTCCTGGATAGAGAGGCGGATTTACGGGCTTAAGCCTCCTTATAGACTCAAAATCACCACTAAGAAAAAGGGTCAAATAGGTGGAAATGAGGTCATCAAGATGATGGCCCGTAGCTATAACACTTAGCTTAAGCTCCCGAGCAAGCTTAGAAAAGAGATATCTCTTAATAGTCCCACAAACTGAGCAGATTTTATCTTTAAAGGAAGTAAAGACAAAATCATCAATCCTAAAGGACTCTTTTTCAGGTAGACTATAAACATAAAGGGGGAGATCAATCTTAGCACAGAGTGCTTCCACAGCCTTCTGAGCGTAATCTGAGTAATAGCGGATACCCAGATTAAGATAAATTCCCTGAAAGAAAATATCTGGGAAGACCTTTCGCAAGAGATAGGCAAGAACTGCACTGTCTTTTCCCCCTGAGAGAAAGATCCCTACTCTATCAGAAGGCCCAAACATCTTATATTTTTTCACAGCTTCAAGGACACGCCTTTCCTGGATACTGCTAAAACAGCTCTTACAGAGTTTAAGTTTTTGCGTGCTCAGAGTGACAATTGGGGTCTCCTTCTTGCAGAGCTGACAAACCTTACCAATCGGTTTTAATTCGAAAGTAAATTCCTCTCCACCACACTTAATATAAGTAGCCATATTTAGGTACCTACCTCTTAAAAGGGTTTGAATTTTTGACGGTAAGAATTAATTTTATAAGGTAACAAAAAATATACAAGTAGCGTAAATTTGGGGATGACATCTAAACCGATTTAGCCTAATTTTGTCCAAGCTTTAAGATGATAAAATTCTGGATTAAAACCCTTGGCTGCAAGGTCAATCAAGTAGAAAGTGCCTACATTCATGAAGAGCTATGTAGGCAGGGCCTTTTCTTGGCTGAAAGGGAAGATGAGGCTAAAATTTTTATCCTTAATAGCTGTGCCGTCACTGAGGGTGCCTTTAAAGAGACTAAAAAGATCCTTAGGCACTGGGCAAAACTTAATCCCTTAGCCGTTATTCTCACAGGTTGCTCAGCCCAAGCTTTTGCCGAAGAGTTCAAAAAACTCGCTTTTGAACTTAAACTCCCCCACTTTCTCATTCTTGGACAAGACCAAAAGTATAAAATACCTCAATATTTAAATTCCTTAGTTGAGGGAGTATTCATTGAGGTCACTTCCTCTTTTGAAAATTGCTACCCCTTTTTGTTACAACACTTTCATGGTCATTCCCGAGCCTTTGTGAAGATCCAGGATGGCTGTTCAAGCTTTTGTAGCTACTGCATAGTTCCTTACACCAGAGGCCCTGCAAGGAGCTTACCTAAGGAGCATATTCTTAAACAAATTAAGCTCTTTCTCGACCAAGGCTATGAAGAAATCGTGCTTACAGGAATTCACATAGGTATGTGGGGAGAAGACCTAAAACCAAGACAAACCCTTACAGACCTTCTCTGGGCTATTGAAGCCTTAATGAATAGTTACGGAAAACCCCTTCACTTAAGGCTTACCTCCCTTGAGGTCAAGGAGATTGACGAGGACTTTCTTGCCTTTGCAAAGCAAAGCAAGTTCCTCTGCCCCCACTTTCATATCCCCCTCCAAAGTGGCTCTAATACTATTCTAAGAGCTATGAATCGGAAGTATAGGGCAGAAGAATATTTAGAGAGACTTTCTCAATTAGCCAGCCTCTTTCCTGAGGCAACCTTTGGTGCAGATGTAATTGTAGGTTTCCCTGGAGAGGGAGATAAGGAGTTCCAAGAGACCTATGAACTCATAGAAAAATCTCCTCTAAACTGGCTCCATGTCTTTCCCTTTTCCCCAAGACCAGGAACCCCTGCTGCCCATATGGAACCAAAGGTAAGTAAAAGCCAGATCAAAGAGCGCCTAAAACTCCTAAAGGATTTACATCAAAGGAAGAGAGAAAATTTCCTCAAGAACTCTTTGGGTAAGATACGTAAAACTGTCATTGAAGAAATAGAACCAAGGCCTACTGGGCTAACAGATAATTATATACCTGTCGAGCTCACTACAAATGATGGAGCTGTGCTCAGAATAGGTAAAATCGTTTCTCTAAAATTAACCAAGTTGAGGGGGAACCTTGTAGAGGCTGAATCTCCTGAATCTAAGGAAATAGTGAAAACCTGAGGCTGTGGTTAAAAAAAGAGTTATATTTAAGACTACATTTACTAAATAGGGGGGCAGATCTTTCAGATAGTAATCAACAGAGAGTATAAGAAGGCAGAAAAGCTGAAAGACAGTTGAGGTCTTACCAAGGATAGTAGGAGAAAGAAGACTCAGGTCAAGGCCTCTCTTTAAAAGATATAAGGCACCTCCAAGAATAAGGATATCTCTTAGCAAAATAACCGTGAAAAAGGGAATTTTAATCAACCCCTCCCAGAGAAAGAGAAAAAAGAGCATATTGATGAAACATTTATCAGCAATAGGATCAAGAACCTTCCCAAGGTTTGTTTTTTGCTTTAACAAACGAGCAAGATTACCATCCAAGGTATCACTTAAGGCCCCACTAAAAATCAATAGAGAGAGCCACTTGGGGGAAAAATCCCGTATCCAGAGGATAGGAATAATTAGAGAAAGTAAAAGCCTATAGAGGCTAAGTAAGTTGGGAATTTTAAAGATTTCTTTTTCAAGTTTCATTATGTTAAAGATAATCCACTTTACCTCTCATGACAAGGTTATGTATACCACCTGAGTTTAGCTACATCCTAAGAATTAAAAAGCCCCTCCCTTAAGGAGGGGCAAACTACACTAAGAGGAGGGGAAGAAGGTATAGCTTACCCAGACTAAAATTATGAGGAGAATTATCCCAAGGCCTATACAGCCCCAAACTAATTTGCTTTCAAAGGGAAGCCAAGGGTCATATTGCATCTTTTCTAACTCTTGAGCTATATCTTTTTCTCTAATTTTTTCAGCCATAGCCCACCTCCTCACTTATGGTCCTGTTCCAACAATAGGAGGCTTAACTCCGTGGAAGAAAATCCAGGAAATAAGAAGGCCAATCCAGATAATAAAACCAAAGAGACATACTACATAAACCACAGCAAGCTTCCCAATCCCTTCAGCCCAGAGTTTTCTAAAATCTGAAATAACCCCAATAGTAAAGAAGGTAATGAGGAAAAAGAGGACCCTTAGGGCATTAGTGCCACTGGTTGCTGTTTTAGTTTGGTCTACTACTTTCTTGGAGTCTTTAATAGACTCTTGTTTGGCTTTGATTTGGTTCTTGAGGTCTGTAATCTTAGCCTGGAGCTGGGCTTGAAGAGCAGGATCAGTAACTGTGGATAGTTGCTTTTCCACTTTTTGAATTTCCTTATTAATAAGTTTTACTTCATCCTCAACAGCTTTAACCTTAGGTGCATGAGGAGCAGAGATCAGAAGAATTACTAAAAAACCTACAAAGTAGGCTAAAACAAATTTAGGGAATCTTCTCCAGATTTCCTTGATACTTACTTTCTCCCCAGGTGCACACTCTACATAGGCACACCACACATAGGCAAGTAGAAAGGCCCAAATACTAATGAAGATATCAATAAAAAGCTTGGTAGTTGCTGCAGCCATGAGGATCCAACCATCCTCATATTTTATTCCAGCCACTGCCTCGGCTTTGGCCCTAACAAGGGCATCCGTGATAGCTCCAGAGGCAAAGGCAGCTCCATCAGTTTTTACCGCAAGTCCCATCCAGGCACCAGCAACCATGGGCTCTTTCCAGAGAAAAATCTGGGCAAGAAAAGGTAAAATTATTAGCTCTATTACGGCAAAGATCACCACTAAGGAGGCAACCATTATGGGAACAACAGGCCTTGCTCGGATTGCTCCACCAGCAGCAATGGCGGCAGAAACTCCACAGATGGATATCCCTGCAGCTAAGGGGGCTGCCCATTCCTTACTGAACTTAAAATACCTTCTGGCAATGAAATAAACAAGAGCCCAGTAAATCAAATAGGCCTCCACTATAGCACAGAGACCCCGGAAAAAGATAGCCGAGGCAAGCCCAAAGGCTTCAGCAGATTTTAGGCCCAAAAGAGCTCCCATTAAACCAATGGCTGTTTTAATATAAAACTCTGGCCTGCAGGCCTCGGAGAGAAATTGGGCAAAGGGCCTAAAAAAGTTTCCTATAATTAGCCCCAAGGCCAAGGCAAAGATAAAACCACCTTCACCTGTAAGCTTCAAAGACCACGGTATATTATATTTTTTGGGATCAGTTGCCGCAAAGTAGGCATAATGCCCAAGCAACCAACAAAGATAACTAAGCCAGAAAATAAAGAAAAAACCTATTAAAAATCTCCCCACATTAGCCCCAAGTAAATAGGCCCCAATGGCAAGAATAACTGTAAGGAAGAGATAGGTTAAAACTAAGGAGGCAAAACCTGAAAGCCCCTTTTTCTCATACATCTGACCAACTTGATACTTTGTAGGATCCTCAACAGTGACTGTTTGCTCCTTGCCATCCTTAGTCTTTAAAGTAAGCTTATTGCCCTCTATTTTAGTTATTTCTCCTGAAACCCCCTTAAACTTCTTACCCACAGGCTCTATAGCCTTTTCAAGCTTTAACCATTCCTTAGTAGAAACTATCCAGCCAAAGGGATCAATCCCCTTATAGGCTAAAAGAGAAACCAAAAATAAAACAATAGCAAGCCAAAAGGCAAGCCAATCCTCATTTAAGTAAGCCTTCCTTTCTTCCGCCATAACCTCACCTCCTTAGGGGATTTAAAAGGGAATTTTTCCCTACCTTTTACTTCAACTTACTTCAACCCTTGCCTAACATAAGCATCACCTCCCCTGCATAACTTTTCTTAAAGAGGCAATAGCAAACCTTATACCCGATGAAAACCTTAGTCAAAAAGGGAACTTGTTACCTAAAGGTAACAAAGAAGCTTGGGAAAGATTACTTTTGGGTTACATAAAGACCTTTTGTTTTGATAATTCTGATAAGGCCCTCTGATTTTAACTGATCCAGTTCATAATAGCTTGCTGCAAGCCAAGTAGCAAGTTTTCGTGAGAGATCAAATTTCAGATAGTCATTCTTGTTTTCAGAGTCAATAACCAGGGAATCTACATAGGGTATCTCCCTGATCTTTGAGGCAATTCTTTGAACTTCCTCAAGGGGATCGTTTCCCTTTTGAAGGGGTATATTGGCTCTCCCATCAGTAACTACTACAAGTAAAACCCGCTCTGTAGGATGTTTGGAGCGATACTTTTTAATTAGCTTATAGGCCTCAAAAAGGCCTGCAGAAAGGGGGGTGTGTCCACCAGTAATAATCTCTTTCAAGACCTTGTGGGCTAAGTCTGCTGACTTTGTTGGACCAAGGAGAAGCTCTGCCCCAAATTTACGAAAGACTATTAAAGCCACTCTGTCTCTATTCTTGTAAGAATTGGAAAGAAGAGAAAATAGGGCCCCTTTAACAAGCTCCATCCTTCGGTTTGCTCCTAAGGAGCCTGAGGCATCAACCAAGAAAATTACCAGGAGGCCTGACCTTCTCTCCCTCTCTCTATAGACAAGGTCCTCAGGCTTTAAAACTAATTTATCCTCTCTACCTCGAAGCTTCTGATA
>Ga0209394_1001149_pt1 | contig 16703 bp, 16 predicted proteins | sample JNZ201metaG_FD_184122 | JGI IMG/M metagenome (GOLD analysis project Ga0209394, IMG submission 184122) | Hot spring microbial communities from Jinze hot spring, China to study Microbial Dark Matter (Phase II) - JNZ 20120812A (SPAdes) (version 3) ... | reverse complement strand
ATACTACTCTACAGCTAAGATAGCCAATACTCCATGGCTAACAATATACAAAGAGTTCATCGAGTTTCTGAAACAACACAACTACAAGATAGAGGGAATTATATACACACCAGAAGACCTTAAGTCAATTATACAATAAGAGGCTTTTCAAGTTAATTAAAAAACACACTCACGTACTCAAATAACATTAAGATCAGGCTCAGCAATACCAGTCAAAAAGTCAACACAGAAACAAAGTCTCAAACATCTAGACATGATAGATACCGCTCTCACAACAACTCTAAAACCTGTCCGCTACTACTAAACTACTAAATTACTGAGTAATTACATAACAGAGGATCACGGCTCAAGCGGTAGTAGAGATAGTGATTCAAGATGAGACAAACACCTGTAAAGTACATACCTAACCCCAAGTCCGCTCTATGCGGGGTAGATAATGCGCCTGAGACCGGCGAAGAGCTGAACCCAGCATGAGCTGAGAATGTAGCTTTAAACCTCCCTCGAACCCAATATTTTAAGGTTGGGAGGAGGTTGGACGTTCTCCACTCCTACTTTGACAAATACACTCTTTGAGGACATATTCTCGCCGATCCTGGAAGACCCTACACTACTGGCGGTACTGTGATTGCCGAGCTGAGGAGAGAAGATAACTAGGTTATTATTTACACTCTTAATTATACTTGCTGAGCATAGCTAGAGCTCCGAATAGTTCCATGGTTTACGGTAAAGCTTATATTCCTTACCCGTAGTTTTAGTATCTTGGTGATTTCTTGATCTACTACGTGCCGCCCACCGCAAGGCTGGCTGAAATGTCTAGTAAGGGTCTCGAAAATCGGCTCGTAGAGCATGTTAAGTCCTTAATGACTAAGGTCATAGCTCTAAGCTTCGATTCGGTGGGTGGCACGGTTAAGACCTACATCCGCAAGGCTGTTCGAACTGGTGCTTGGAGGAGCCTCAAGCCTGAGTCGCGTGCACTCCTACTCGCACTACGTAGCTGGAAGAGGAGCGTGAAGTCACTAGTTCTTCGGTCTATACTCACCAGGATATTCGTTGAGATAGAGCTACACACTACTAGGGGGAAGGCGATATTCTATGGGATACTAGAGGCCATGAGAGGAGCGAGAGAGATACTCTCAGACCTTTCGAGGAACCTATCTAAGATAATCGCTATGGGAATACAGTACATGAACCTACCACTACTCTACAGAATACACGGATAGCTAGCCAGCTACACGTCAGGGACGTGTAAGACCGCAGGACTATGCTTAATGCGCTAGAGGTACTCGGACTCACACTAGCACTAGCACACTCCACAGTCCCACTAGCGTACTATGCATACGCTAAGCTAAAGTGGCTTAAAAGACCGTGGAACCTCAGTATAGACGAGAACTACAAGCCCAAGGTCACCGTCATCATACCTACGTACAACGAATCTAAACTCATAGAGAAGAAGCTAGACAACATCTACGAACAAGACTACCCCAAGGAGCTTATGGAGATAATAGTGGTAGACTCAGCCAGCACGGACGGAACTCCGAGGCTAGTCGAGGAGTGGGCTTCTAGACACAAGGATGTTGAGCTCAAGCTAGTTGTCGAGAGCGAGAGGAGGGGTAAGGCGTTTGCGTTAAACAACGCCCTGAGGTACGCAAGCGGTGAGGTAGTAGTGATAGCCGACGCTGACGCACTGTGGCCTAGGGAAGCTCTAACCAAGGCAGTTAAGTGGCTATCGAACCCTTTAGTTGGAGGTGTCTCATGCCTGAAGAAACCACTGGGTTCAAGCATAACCAGTATCGAGGTAGGCTATAGACAGTACTACAACGTCTTGAGAGTTGCTGAGAGCAAAGCCTACTCTACCCCAATATTCCACGGGGAGCTAGCAGCCTTCAGGAAAGACCTGCTGGAAAAAGTAGGAGGGTTCCCCACAGATATAGGAGCAGACGACAGCCACACGGCCACCAAGATAGCTCTCATGGGCTTTAGAGCGATAATCCCAGATGATTTATGCGTTGAGGAGATAGTTCCAAAGGAAAAGTACTTCTCGTGGAGAATTAGGAGAGCCCAGCACCTGATACAACACTTCATAAAGGCGTTGAGGACTAAGAAGGCGCATAGAAGGCTTAAGCGGGTTCTACTAGTTGAAGACTACTTACATCTAGTGAATCCGTGAATCCTGGTTGCAGCAACCGTGTTGCTCACAGCATCGGCGATTGCTTACCATAGCCTGGTATCTTGGACGATCCTGGCGTTAGGGCTCCAACTTCTAGCTTTAAAGCACTATAGGACGTGGGTAACGATGCAGCTATGCCTAATAGTAGGAGCCTTCAGAAACCTCTACACCAAGGAAATTGTTTGGGCAAACAAGGCAAATGAAGGTTTACCTGCTTAATTGGAATGTCCCTTTATAGGAGGACGGATAAAGGGTTGCTAGGGAGATTCTATTCTAATTTGAGAGAATTATTTTTCCAGACTTTGGGAGTCTATGGGCTGATCCGCCTAGAATGTAATGAAGTTACACACATCATGTTGCCAGACGGCTTCGGCTGCTTTGAGGAAATATTTTCAAGCGGATATATTTTGAGCCTAAAACAATATACCATGCAGACGTAATTATAGACCTAGGGGCTCATCAAGGCACGTTCACGACATACGCTGTTCTTAACATGAAGCCTCATAGCATACCGATTTCAGTTGAGCCAAATCCGAAAGCATACAGCGTTCTGTTAGAAAATATTCGTCTCTTAAAACATGTTATAATGAAGAAAAACTTGAAGTTCGTAGCTATAAATAAGGCAGTCTACATATCCAAAAAATTCGTAAAACTTAAATTAACGAAACATAGCGAAACGTCATACATATCTACTTCTGGAGACTTAGGTGCTCAAACAATAACTTTAAGAGAACTCTTTTCCATCTTTCAACACCTTAAAGACCCGAAAATCCTAATAAAGATGGACATCGAAGGCACGGAACATGACTTATTGAGGGATGAAATATCCTTAAAGTTCCTAGGGATGTGTAAAGCCATAGCTATTGAACCCCACGGAAACCTCAATCAAATAAAGAAAGCGCTTGAGCACTTAGGATTTAAGGTCAGCGTTCAGAATATACTGCTAGATCCTACACTCTGCCTAAGATGGCTGAAGTGTCAACCAAGGCTCTATACGAGCATTATTGCCTCTTACCGGCTTATAGCATCATCCATAGCTAAACCAAGAATAACTATCGTTAGGGCTGATCAGTGGTAAAGCCGCCATTTATATCATTTCGTTACTACCCTAACGTTGGTGGAGTTAAATCCATCACCAAGAGGTTATCCATATTCATATAGCGATCATGAGAGTTCGGCCTATATGAAGCCGAAACACTCGTTACTAATGATGTCTCTGCGGCATCTACTAGGTGTACATAACAATCTCCCAAGACCTCAAGGATGCTGGAGTCCCGATGAACCTGTCATCGCTAGTCGCCTGGAAGAGGTCTAGAAATCTATTCGAGGTACACAACATGGTAAGCGAAGACTGAGTTAAAGTGATTCGTACCGTCCCTAATACTCGCCTTAATCATGAACTTGATGGATGTAAAGTACGGATTGTTGAAATACTTGAACTCTCCAGTACGAACTGGCAATTAATAGTTGTTTAACTTGCTTGAGCTTTTAAAAGATGTTAGCATTGACTTCACACGAAAAGATTTCTCAATAGTTGTGATAGGCTTAGGTAAAATGGGTTTGTTACATTCTACGATACTGAACTTACTTTGTAGAGGATCTGTAAGATACATCATAGATAGGAGCAAACTGATTAGAGTTGGTGGAAGACTTCTCATTAAAAACGTTAGGTTCTTAGATAGTATTGAAAGGCTTATTAACTTAAGAGAAAGGGTTGATGCTGTCTTCGTAACAACCCCTACACAGACACATTTCTACATAGCAAAAAGGCTCTTAGAGGCTGGATTTGAAAACATCTTTATTGAAAAACCTCCCGTGCAAAACCTGGAACAGTTCAACGATCTTCTCGACTTAAGTAAAAGGTCTAATGTCATGATCGGATTCCAAAAAAGATTTGCTTTACCATTAAGACATGCAAAACTACTGCTGAGTGAAGGTGTTTTAGGCGATCTTAGGAGCATATATGCATCTATAAAGTCCGGAGACATAGTTGAGCCTAACAAAACATTTAAACATCTCGGTAGGGGTGCACTGCTCGACTTGGGAGTCCACGTACTCGATCTGCTTTGTTGGCTTTTAGACGAAAAGCCAGAGGTTGAGTGGGCAAGGTATAGGATTATTTACTCAGGAGTAGACGACCACTTTGAAGCGGTGCTGAATACAGGGAATGTAAAGATAATCTTTGAAACGACTTGGAGCGATCCATTGTATAGAATGCCAGAAACGTATATAGAAGTCAAGGGTTCGCGGGGCGAACTAAAAGTTAGCGAAGACTATTTAAAGATCAGGATATACGAACATGGCAAGAGCGTAAACGGTAGTGAGTCATTACTATACGCGCCATACTATTATCAGGGCTTTCCGCCTGTACTGGTTGCTAACCATGAATACACTATTGAGGACATGCATTTTCTGAGTGTTATTGAGCATAAGATAAAGCCTATTACGAGTCTTGAAACGTGTAAATGTGCTATGATTCTATTAGAAGAACTTTACAGGAAGGCCTCCCGTGGTTAAGGAACTGCTATTAGGGGATAACCCGTTTATAGGCGTCTCGCATCTTGCACAGGAGAAAGCACGCGAAATTCAAAGAGAGTTGTTAATTGAGAGAAAAGTAGAAGTATTAAATGCTGCCATAGATGCAGGTGCTGTAGGTTTTACCTTCACGGTTCATCCAGCAAACCTTGAGCTACTTAACTACGTTAAGCGGTATCAATCAAACATTCTTAATAAACTCAGCTTTTACATTCTCGTACCATACGTAGCAGGTTACGTTAGAGAAGCAACAAGAACAGGAATGCCGGGCCTGATAAAGAAACTGATAAAGAGAATGTTAGCGACTAGCTTAAGCAAGGATGGTTTATTGTCTATGATGATGCCAACTCCGGTTAACATAGTAAAACTATTCTTAGATAGTGAGCTGAAAGAGTATATGAAAATACTTCCTAGGAATAATGTAAAGGCAGTACTACTACATGAAACTCTCACAGAGCTTATAGTAGCATTCAACATCCCTGAAATCGTAAGAGCTTTAGTTAAGCACTTTAGAAGAAAAAACATCGGTTTTGGGTTAGAGACAAGGAACGTTCTACGTACGATGGAATTTCTAATGGAAAACGACCTCAAAGTCGACTATGTAATGACCCCGCTAAATCCGTTGGGATATCAGATGACGCCATCTAAAGAGGATGCCGAAAGAGCTATAGTAAAGTTATCTACTTGGGGTATTAAAGTCATAGCGATAAATATCTTAGCCTCTGGAGCTGTTGGTTCCATGGATGAAGTAATATCCTACTTAAAACAATTTAGAGATTACATATACGCTGTTGCCGTAGGTACATCGAAACCGCAAAGAGCAATTGCCGTGTTTGCTTTACTACGTAACTTGATCACTTAATAATATGGATGCCTTTGAGGCATTTATAGCGTTAGTATTTGTAATTGCCCTACAGGTTGGACCTAACATCGCTTACCTGCAGTACATGAAAAGAGCGATGCGTAGACCTTGGAATGTGAAAATAGACCCAAACTATAGACCTAGGATTACAGTTATTGTCCCAACGTATAATGAAGCTAAGGTCATAGAAATGAAATTACAAAACCTTAATTCATTAGCGTATCCAGAAGATAAGCTAGAAGTTATTGTTGTAGATAGTGCATCAACTGATGGTACATTGGATTTGTGCAGGCAATGGTTGACTCGAAATAACTTCAAGTTCAAAATTATTCTTTTATCGGAGCCCATAAGGATATCTAAATCACACGCTTTGAACTATGCGTTAAAGTATGCTAATGGGGAGATTATAGTAGTTACAGATGCTGACGCCATTCTGACCCCCGATATATTGATAAAGGCTATTCCTTATTTAGCTGATCCGGAAGTTGAAGCTATCAGCGGTAGAGAAAGAATCGTAAACGCAAATGCCTGCTTCATAGCTAAAATGGAAAGCGTTTACCGAGATATCTACTACATGCTGAGACTAGGGGAAAGCAAGGTGCACTCAACTCAAATATTTCAAGGCGAGTTCGCCGCCTACAAACGTAACTTACTTGAGTTATTTGTTGAAGACCCTGGAAGGTCTGATGATAATGGTGCTGTAACTGAGATTCTCAGAAAAGGAAAGAGATGCTTATTTATACCAGAAGCCATTTTCTATGATGCTGTACCTTGCAACCTAATAGACTACCTGAGGGTTAAAATCAGAAGGGCCGCACATCTTCAAAGAGAATTCTTTGTTAGACTCAAATTATTGGCTAAGGGAGTATTGAATATTCCCAAATCCATACTTATAGCAAATATTTACCAGCACTTTGTAAATCCATTGATTTTCTTCATGTTATTAGTTCCTTTAGCTCTTTATTTCTTAATCGAGCTTAGTAAAATATCACTGACCCTTTCTACTTTACTTATCCTCGCTATTACGATGGCTTCTATAAGTGCTAGACGCTTCATAGCGCTTTATGTGATTAGCAATATTGTTCTTATTATAGCATTTATAAGAACTCTTGTGCCCTCGAAACGCCAGGGATGGGAAGCCATACGAAGCTCTAGAGAATATCTCAATATCTTAAGGTCTTTAGAAAAAATCAAACACCCAACATCCATGAGAACTACTAACACTCAGAGGAAATCCCTAATCAAACTTGGCGGTAAACCAAAAGTAATCGTCGAAGCTAAACAGCAGTGAGGCTATTGTTTATATCGCCTAGTTACTACCCCCACATTGGTGGCATAGAGTACGTTGTTAAATCCGTAGCTGAGAGGCTCGCTGGGAGAGGACACGAGGTTACGGTGCTCTGCGGTGAAGCAGGCATTGGTGAACCCAGGGAGGAGTGGATTAATGGTGTTCACGTGGTTAGATGGCCTGTATGGGCCCCAGGTGGTGCTTACCACTTTCCGAGAATGAGGAGTGCTCTCGAGCAATGGCTTCTCAATACAGCTAGGGGAAGCGATGTAGTGCACTTCCACAGCGTTCACAGCGTGTTCACGATGTATTCTCTAAGTGTTTTGAGGAAGAGTGGTGTGCATAGGGTTTTAACTCCTCATTACCATGGTACTGGACACACATTCTTCAGGAGAACCCTGTGGGTGATCTGGAGAAGGTACGTTAGGAGAGCATTAGCGAGCGTCGATCTTGTTCACTCGGTCTCGATGTACGAGAAGCAGATACTAGCAAAGGACTTCGGGATTAAACCCGTCGTTGTAGAGCACGGTGTCGAAGAGTGGATTCTGGAGGTACCTTGGAACCCCTCAGGCTATGCTATGTATAGTGGAAGAATCGAGAAGTACAAGAACGTCCATAGGCTAGCGAATATCGTAAAGCACTTATACGAAATGGGTTTAAGCCTAGAGCTGAAGGTCTTCGGGGAGGGAAGCTTCAAGCAAAAGCTCAAGCGATACCTCGACAAACTTGGAGTCAAGTACGAGCTCAAACCCCCGCAACGCTACGATGAGTACATCAACTATCTCTCAAGAGCCAGCTTCTTCGGACTACTCTCAGAGAGGGAAGCCTTTGGACAAACAATAAACGAGGCAAACGCTCTCGGAGTACCAGCCGTAGTGGTTGAGCCCTGGGGCTTGAACTTCAAGGAGAGGACCAGGACCTTGATAGTAAATCTAAGCATGAGCGATGATGAGATAGCTAGGGAAGTAGCTGCTTTCCTGGAAGAAGCCAGGGAGCAGCCTAAGCCAAACGTTCCAAGCTGGAGCCAAGTAGTAGACCTCTACATTAGTATTCTGTATGGACGAGCCTACCTCAAAGAGCTCTTAAGGCGCGTCATCGATTGAAGGCTCGTTCTAAACATTTCTTCCACGTGCGTGAGTGTATTAAGAAGAAGGTTGTAGAGCTCTTCGAGAGGTATGGGTCTAGGGTTTTAGAAGCTCGTTACTCAGAGGTAAACGACTTAACGTACATGGACGCAGAACCCGGAGAGTATGTGAAGATCGAGTCATACCTAGACCTACTGAAGCTCACTGCGAGAAAGCCCACGAAGCTAAACCTACTGAGAGCTCTAGCATACCCTTTAGTCAAAGCCATACCCAGCTTGAGGATGCTAGTAGTGGTTATCGCAGAGAGGGCGGTTGTGTTAATCCGCCTGAAGTTAGGAGGTGGTGAGTGAACCGACCTATGAGGGTTGTAGTCTTTAGTGAGAGGCTGTGGCCGGAGGGCGGTGGGGGCGAGCTAGCTACCTACCTGATCCTAAAGCTCCTAGCGTCCACAGGAGACTTCGAACTGGAGGTGTACACGGGCACAGAGGATCACGCCAAGGTACCAGGGGTCTCCATTAAGGTCGTAGACTTCCTCAGAGCATCGAACAAGATTAAGCTATTCACGAAAATTCTAGCGAACAGAAGATTAGTGGAGGAAGCCATTGAGAGAGCGGACGTAGTTTACATTCCTAGGTTCTCCTATCCCGTCATACCTGTAGCTAAAAAGCTAGGCAAGAAGGTCGTAGTGCACCTCCACGACTATCAGCCAGTATCTTACACAGCTGTTATTCTCTCTTCAGAAGTCGAGAGACCTATGAGCGACCTCAAGAGGACTTTCATGCTCGAGCACACATCTAAGCCCCTCCCTATAGCTCTTGCCTCGACCCTAGCAAGCCCCCTAACGAAGCTCATCAGGAGGTGGGTTGGTGCGGCTGATAAGATTATTTGTGTTTCACGAAGACATGAAGAGATACTGCTGAAGTTAGCACCAGAGTACAAAGGAAAAACTATCGTTTTATACAATCCGCTACCAGAATTACCGAGTATAAAGAAAAACCTCTCCGAGAAACCAGTGTTACTCTACTGCGGAGGAGAGAGCTACGTAAAGGGTTTTCACATATTACTCGAGGCACTAAGGCTACTAGGGAAAAAAGGACAAACAAACTTTAAGTTAATATTAACTAACAAATATAGTCAAAAATCTCTAAAAGTCGTGGAAGGCTTGAAGAAAAAGTATAACCTCGACGTACAGGTTCTTGGAAGGATAAGATATGAAGAGCTATTGAGGCTGCACTCCCAGACATGGGTATTGCTGTTTCCATCTCTGTGGGAAGAGCCATTGCCCTATGTTATATTAGAATCCATGATTATGGGCACGGTACCTATATCTTCTAGGCTAGGAGGTGTTCCAGAACTCTTAAGGGGGACTTTTGCTGAAAAAGTATTGCTTCCTCCGGGCAATTATCAAAGGATTGTCGACTATGTTGAGACACTGCTCTCGATGGGTAGGAAGATGTTGTGCGACTTCGGAAATGAATTACATGAATCCGCCTTAAGAAGACTTAATAACGAAGTAATATTGAAATCCTTTATGCAATTACTAGTTGAGAATCACTGAAGCGTACACGCAGGAGAAGTTAAAGAGCAGTCTATTGGCGAACTGGAAGAAGCTAATATAATATGAATGAGCCCTATAAATTTGTAATTGTTAAGCATGTTATTAAGTATTTGTATAACGAGCATTTGCATAGGCTAAAATTAAAAGGTCTTGTGGGAGTTATTGGTAGTATTAGCTTCAATGATTACGCTAGTTTGCGAGATCGTGACAACAGCGCTCCAAGTGACTTGGATTTGATTATTTTACTGACGCCAATGAGTTACGTGAAGTATCTGATATTACAAGCTTTACATGGAAGCGCACTTGGATTACCCTCAAAACTAAACATAAAAGGGTTCAAGGTGTCGATTTCTTATGAGAGCATTCCAATATCGTGGCTTATTGGGACAATAAATTATATTAACCTCTTTGAGCTGAAAATTGTTTCACCGAAAATACTGTTACCAGAGAAAAGCTTGACCTTACATATAACGCATGTACCGCTGACAAACGCTTTTGAACTCTTTATTAGTAGTTTGACAGACCTTATATGTGTTTGTAATGATGTAAAGAAAGAGAGGAATCGTAGTAGCATAGTGTTCGCGAAAAGGCTAAAGTTTCTGGGATACATTTACTGCTTAGTAAATCACTTTGACTTATTGAGCAAGTATCGGAGTAGGGTTATGTGTTTGGAATTACTTAAATATCGATTAAAAGGCAATAATTCTGTTGATGTGAGTAGCTCTGATTGCGATAAGCTTGACTCGTTTGTTGACTTCTTCACTAGAGTTTTCGCTATATATATTTTAAGGTTAAAAATGGCTGAGGTGTCCGACGGCGAGCTTGTTTCAAGAGCGATCGTTGATGAATACCTTGACATCCTTCAGTTGAAGAAAAAGAGGAGGTTCTTTCAATTGCTGATCAGCCTCTCCAAGCATATTCTGCGACGCTCGGCAGAAAGCCTGGCTGAATTAAGATTTTGCATTAAGTACGGGTACAGCCTTCCGGACTTTCTAAGACTCTCGGTGCTGATTATCGCTAACAGAATTGTAAGAAAAGAAAGTATTAGCAAAAACATGATTTCAAATCTTTGTTATATGTGGGAAAAAGTGATGACATAAACCTAATGTCATTTGCGTTGTAAAGGCGTTGTGAGGTCTATGGAAAAGTTCAGTAAATTGATTCTCTTCATATATATAGATGCCTTGGACTTCAATAAGTTAAATCTACTGTTGGATAAGACGTCTTTTTTCAGGGCTGTAGACACGGTGCTATCACTTAACAATATCCCTGGTTATTCTTTTGGTATACAATCGACATTGCTAACTAGCAAACTTCCTCAAGAACACAAACACTGGATGCCTTATATCTACTTGGGAAATAAGATGAAAGAAAAAGAGAAGGACGTGGAAAGGATCAAAAAATCTCTTGTGCCTGTAAAACGGCTATTACCATTGAAACTTAGGTTTAATAACAAGGTAATAGAGCTAGTGTTTACGCAAAGCAATAACATTGTTCATCGCATTATTACTGGTAGAAAGGCTCTATTATCTTCGATTCCTCTTGAGTGGTTTGATAAAATATACGTGTATCCGTACTACTATATGAACGAGCTCCCGTTCTTTAAGATGTTAGAAAAGGAGATCAGCAAGAAAGGTTGCCAAGTCTACTATCTAGGCCACAACCTAAACAATTGCATTGAAAAATTAACCAACACTCTTTTAGAATCTTATAGGAAAAGCCATGAGAAAGTTCTATTGTTCCTCTACGTAGATGACCTTGATCGTGTGGGCCACAGGTATGGAGCATTTACAAGTCACTATTTAGACACGATGTTATATATAGACGTATTCCTACGTAAGATCTCTGAGACCTGTGAAAGTGTTTCCAAAGATTTCGTGCTTCTAGTGTTCAGTGATCACGGCATGTGCGATACGGCCGGCAAGGTCGATTTAGTTAGAATTCTAAAGCGTATTATAGAGCATGTCGAATTCGCTGTAATAGATGCGACACTGGCATTTGTGTGGCTAAGAGAAGGTTCGCACGTAGATGATGTAGTATCTTACTTAGAGCTGCAACTCGGCGATCAAGCTATAGTATTCACGCCTCTTTATAATAAACGGGAGCTCGAAAGATACGGTGTTTATTTCAACAATAGAGAGTATGGGGATGTAATAATACAGCTAAAGCCTTGCAGGATTTTTTATCCAAACTTTTACTCATCATTATGGTGGTTGAAGGCATTACACGGTTTCTGGTCAACCGAAGAGGTACAGAAAAGCTTTTTAGTAGTACGAAGCTCAACGAGTCACAGCGATATTTTCCGTAACCTTAAGAGTGTAGCTGATGTACGCAACATATTGTTTAGACTCGTCGAGTAATACGAAGGTAAAGGCGCGGTCATGAAAATCCGTGTTGTCATTCCTCCTTGGACTAAAGGAGGTTTAAAGACCATAGTGAAACATGTAATTAAAGGACTCTTAAAAGGAGGATACGTTGTTGAAGTCATTCAAATAAATGAATCAAAGCTCATGAAAGTCTTTTCAACGGATATAAAGGTAGCATATACATGTCAGAGTTCTAATAAGCCCGACGCCGTCTTATACTTCGGTAGTATATACCGTTACTTGGACACGTGATCTATAGATACTCGTCTGTTCCTGTAATTCTTTTCATCCATGGTTATACGAGGCATCAGTTGATTGCAACTCTTAAGTCGTCTCAATTGTCGAGAACTCGGATAGGAGTTATACCACTACTTTCTGAATCAGACTTCTCACGGATATTTAAGACCGTGGACTTTTACATAGCTCATAGTGAGACTGTTCATGAAATGTGTCAAATCCCTATTTCTCGTCGTATAGTCTTACCACAATTTATGTTTCAAGAGGAAGTGGAGGAGTTGCATGAGCTCGGAAGTAAAATGCGAAGTAAAAGTGCTAACTTCGATAAAGAGGTAAAAATTCTAGCTTACTTATCCCATGCCATATCTCCTAGACTTCTGTCGACTTACGACTTAATAGCTCTGGGTAGGTTATGTTCGAGATAAGCGCGTAGAAGGATTAAATTGCTAATAATTGATCCTAACTTAAAGCCTCTTCAAACAAGCTTTATTGAAATAGTGAGATTCTTACCAAGAGATGAATTTTTGAAGCAACTAGCGACCTCTGCCTTGTATATAGAAAGCTCTATTGACGAAGAACTAAGGTATGGAAGTCTTGAAGCACTGGCGCTCGGCACACCTGTCGCAAAAATAGTACATCCCGGATATTTGAGTAGGATCGATTATTCGGATAGAGAGTTACTTGTAGCGAATTCATTTAAAGAGCTAGCGGAAAAGCTGATGGATTACGTGAATAATTTAGACGAACTATACTTCACCTATTCAAGGATGGGATTTAATTTTGTTAAAACAAAACGAACTTGGGATAATGTGAAAACGGGACTAGTAGAGCATCTAACAAAACTTCAAGGAGGTGGGATTGTTTAGACGCATAATAGCTATATTAACAGCGTTTTCCACCTTTAGTTACGCTTTCTGTAGTTTGATTTCTACAGATAGTAACTTAGCTACTGTAGCAGTTCTCTCGTGGTTAGCTGCTATCATCTTATTAAGCATCTTTTCTGCTATCCAGGTTAAGCAAGGTGCTACTATACCATATGAGGTTTTGTTCGTAATCCTGATACCTGTGTTATATACATGGTGCAAGTACATATGGTTTACAAGCATTACTTATAATAACTTCATGGCTTACACTCGTTTAGAAAGCTATCTAAGGGCTTATCAAAGCACAGGCCACATCGTAGTCCTGGGCGAGCATGGAACTTACTACAACTTATACTTGCTCACACGTATAATACTAGCCTAGCGTTACTTAATGGGGAAAGTATTATGTGCTAGTGTACTCAAAGTTTTAGATTGGATAAAGCTCGCCCCGTGGAGGGAAGTTTAAATAGCCATATATAGTGTCTTGAAGTCACCGGTATCTCGAACGTAACAGAGTATTGGCAAAAATGTTTAGAAAAGTATAATTTATTCAAGCTAGTCATACTTTAAGTGATGTTGCAACCGGACAATACATTAAATGAATAAAAAGAAATAAAAAAGGTGCGAGCTTGGAGACTAAGGAAAGAGCTCTGAGCAGGTTCAAACATATTACTTCTCTGATCGCTTTACTCTTGCCTATCCTATTGGTGACATTGAAGGTGGTTGGTGAGGAGACTCTTTTGAGAATAATAACTCCAAATACACTATATGTCCTTCTCCTTACATCCATATTTTTAGCGCTATCTTCGTTTACACATTTTCATGTAAAAGTTGAGGATCTTCGTAAGGGCTCTCTCATTCAAGGTAATAACTTTAAAGAAAGTATAGACCTCTCACACTTATACTTTATTATAGTCTTATCGATATTCGCGGTCATTTCTTCTCACGCTGTAATTAATTCTACCAGACATCCACTACTCATTTCGTATCCTATAATTACTCTATTCTCCTTGGTGTTAGTTCTTCTGGAAAAAATACGAAGAGAGGTTTGCCTAACGATAATCTTAGCACATTCTCTGATCCTTATCGCTTTTACTTGCTTACTATATGTTTCACCATTCGGTTATGACACTTGGAGGGACATCATTTGGGGAGAGATGATGTCAAGGGGGTTCAACACGTATCACCATGCGGCGTATCCTATACCCTTAGTTCCTCTTCTATACTCTGTTATCAGCGAAATAATTGGGTTGTCTGTTTTAAAGTCAAGTGTTATCATAGGATTTACTTACATAATTTTAATGACGCTTTTGGTTTACAATGTTGCTAAATTCTATAGCAAGAATAAATTCATTCATTTGATTTCTGCACTATTAATCTTCTCAAATGCTCCTATAACGCTCTTAAGTGTATGGTTTGTACCTCAAGCATATTCAACTATTTTTGCTATCATTATTGTAACATTTATTATTAGGTATTTGCGAGTGAATTCGCAAATGAAAAGTGACATGATTCCATTATTGCTTGCCATAATTGCTACAGTTATCGGTCATTCGCTGACCGCGCTGCTTATGCTAGTACTTATAAACTATATTATGTTTATTTATAAACTGAAAAGCTACAAGAGTTCTGGTGTTCTTCATAGTCATCTAAAGACAATTTCTCTAATTTTAGCCATCACTTTGATCACCTATGTTGTTTTTACAACTGTAATGGACATGTTAAAAACCGGGGCATTTAACGCTTGGAAGGTGCTGACAAACATTCTCTTGGGATACGGATATAGAGATGAATTTACCTCAGAAGGAGGTGAGCCTTTGTTATCGGCGCTATTAGGATACGGACCATTAGCCATATGCTTAGCTCTCTCCTTCCTAGCCTGGATTGAAGAGAGTGGATCCATGGACAGAGATAAGTTCATCGAGGCTTCATTCCCTATAAGCATGGGAGTATTAGCATTAAGCTTATTAAGTATTCATACACCATTTTTATTTCCTTCAAGATACTATGTTCTAATGCCTACAACTTTATTGATAATAACTTCGGTAAAAGGTCTTGATCATCTCCACACTAAAGGAAACGTTGGTAGAATCGTCTTAGCCTTATACCTTGTGCTAATCCTAAGTAGTATTCCATTCGGCATTGTGCATATAGATGGCGAGCTCCCTGTTAACATAAAGACAGCCTTCACAATATCAGCACCACTTAGATCTAATGAGATACTAAGCCTTAACGAGACTTTACCTAAAATAGAAATAAGAACTGTTTGTACTGATAGCAGATCAAGCCTCTGGATTCTTTGGTATTACATACACAATTTACGAATTATATCGATAGACTCGCAAACAAGACCTTCAAAAGTTTCCTTAATTACGGAATTTAGATATTTGGACTTGATACAACTAGGAAGTTATGAAACACGCCTAGTAAACGATAATGAAGGGAATATTGTAATTACTTCAAGTCATGTTATTACTCAGCTACAAGGTCTTTACATACATAGACCAGGATCAAGCGCGCTAGGGACTTTAGGAGTAAATTTAAGTGAAGAGAACCTCCTTAAATACCTCTATGATAGATTCCAAAAAGTACATGACGGGCCCATTGAATTCTATTTGGTTAACCAAGTTAACAGATGAATAGCGAACAGAATGCTCTAACTTCACTCACCTTAGAGAGGGCAAAGATCGGTCCCTGAAATTATATTATACTTTGTTAAAGCTTTAATTATTCCAATAAGTAAACGTTACAGCCTAATGAGGATTCTACAGAGAATAAGAGGTATAGAAAAAGCGTTAAGTAATAGAACAGTTAGTCTGGAATAACAAAGGTATTATGGTTCTACTATAAGGTAGACTTTGTATAAAGTCTCTAAAGCATTGATCGTTAGCTAACTTCACAACACTATTACCCTAGTGCCGCCTTAATCTACGCACTCAACAAGCTTCACTATCCCAGCAGGCACTTCATAGGTTTACTTAGGAGATTTCCGTAGGGGTCCTACTAGTAGTATCGATAGTGTGACTAGCATATTACTTAGCTAGGCTAGCTGAGCTCAACTAGGTTCTATCAAGCTTTTGAAGGAGGGTAAGTTAGAGCGTCATCCTCAGAGTGATAGTAGGGAACCAGTATAAGCGCTTTATGGTTAAGGCTACTGGGGTGTTTTTGGGTAGTTAGCGACTTAGACTACATCCTTTCATATTTGGGAGCTGATGAACATAAGTGTCTTTTCCCACATAGAACGTCTGATTTATTCTTCAAGAGACATATCCGTGATCCAACATCTCTCCTAAGGTATGACTATCTGTAGCCGGCGAGACTAACGTCTCTGTGGTAAGTTTAGATGACGGACTCCAGATACCATTACCTAGCTAAAAGGACTTCCTAATCCGTTAAAACATGTTTCCTATCTCCAATAGCTCCTAGGTGTTACTAACTCCATAACCATACATATGACACCACCACTACGTAGACGAGTACCCCCCGTAGCTAGCGTATCTGACATCTCCTAATAAGAAGTATCAGATTTAGCGTAGATCAGGAGTAGGTGGAGTGTAGGAAGTTAACCCACTGGAAATTTCCAGTAACTGGAAACTATCCACGTAAGAGAATGAGGAGTTCTAATGGACAGACCACCATAAACTTTCCAGTAACTGGAAACTTTTCAGTGAGTTTCATTAGGTCTACTGATTCAGGGGTGGTAGCTTAGCTCTTTCACTAACTACTTGATTCAGTACCACCA
>Ga0209394_1001148_pt1 | contig 16712 bp, 18 predicted proteins | sample JNZ201metaG_FD_184122 | JGI IMG/M metagenome (GOLD analysis project Ga0209394, IMG submission 184122) | Hot spring microbial communities from Jinze hot spring, China to study Microbial Dark Matter (Phase II) - JNZ 20120812A (SPAdes) (version 3) ... | reverse complement strand
ATCCACATCACTCCTAAACCTATTCACCCACCTACCAAAACATCCAGAAACCCATAACCAAATAATACTCCAACCCCAAACATCTAATATAAAAACTATACTAGAACCTCAACACCCAACAAAACCCCTCAAAACCACAAGATACTACAAACACCAATACCAACATAAAAAGTAACAACAAAACTTATACAACCCCTTAAGTTGCCACGTCTGTGTTTTTAACTTTGTTAACTTAAGCATGTTTTATCACCTCTATTTTGGTATTGTATCTTCTATGAATTCTTTAGCTTTTATTTTGTCATCAATCCATGTTTGTGAGCTATACTATTGACTTCATAAGCATTGATACATGTTTATTATCACATTTATCCTCATGCATGATATATAATTATCGAACAACTAGCTCTATCCTTAACATACTGTATGGTTCTTTCCACTAACTAACTTAATAAACTATATCATGTTTTAAATTCAGTATTCTACATGATGCTATAATATTGAGCATCATCACTCAATACAACTATGTTAGAACCGTAAATAGCCCTTATTTTCTTAATGAATGTTAGGGATGTAAGCATATTTACAAAATCACAAATCCATGTATGAGAGTTCTTCTCAATAACGACTCAAAACAACATAAACAATCTTGTTTTAGAACCTATACTTATAAAAGTATCATCAACCATAAAATCTAACAATCTCCAATCAAACTCAGTAGAAACCTAAAGATCTAAACAATAATATAGATATATCTACAACAATAAGCTTAAAATATCCGAAGTATCTAGATGAACAGAAATATATAGCAACATAAAGCTAGAAAAAATAGAGTTATCCTAACAAACCTAACAACTTTAACTATATTAACACCATAAATAAGGGAGAGAGCTTTAAAATAAAGCTAAAGTTAACAAAGCTAAAGTTAACAAAGCCCTAACAAAATAGAGAAAAATAGAAACTATCAATCTCACATGTTATTACTAAATCTGTAACTACTATAAAACAACAAGACTTAAATATTTTGGAAAACATCTCATACTAATAATTATTTGTGAATTAGTCAGGTGATGTTAATTGTCTCATAAGGAATACATAAGACAACCAATAGTAGCTGTACTAGGCCATGTGGATGTTGGTAAAACAACTTTATTGGATAAAATTAGAGGGACTAGTGTAGCTTTAAGAGAGGCTGGGGGAATAACTCAACATATTGGTGCAACTTTCTTTCCAACGTCTATAATTGAGACTATATGTGGTCAATTAATAAGGAGTTTTAAGGCTAAAATTAAAATTCCGGGACTTCTTATTATTGATACTCCCGGTCATGAGGCATTTGTTAATTTAAGAAAGAGGGGAGGATCAATAGCGGACATCGCTATCCTAGTTATAGATTTGATTAAGGGATTTGAGGCACAAACATATGAGTGTATAGATATTCTTAAAGATAAGAAAACTCCATTTCTTGTTGTAGCTAATAAACTTGATAAGTGTCCATACTGGATATCTAAAAATACTCTTTCTTTTATTGAATCCCTTAAATTTCAATCATATCAAGCTCAAGAAATCTTAGATAAGCATATATACGAGATCGTAGAGAAATTCTTTCGTCTAGGATTTAAAGCTGAGAGATTTGATAGAATAAAAGATTTCACGAGGACAATAGCTATAATTCCTGCTAGTGCTAAAACAGGTGAAGGAATAGCCGAACTACTTATGGTGCTAATAGGATTAGCTCAACAGTACCTTATGAATAGACTTACAGTTACCTCAGGACCTGCTAAAGGAGTTATTCTTGAGTTTCGTGAGTCTCCAGGTCTTGGTGCAACTATTGACGTTATAATATATGAGGGAATTCTTAGAAAGGGTGATATAATAGTTATAGGTGGATTAAAAAACCCTATAATAACTAAAGTTCGCGCATTATTTGTTCCTAAGCCACTTGACGAAATGAGAGATCCTGAAGATAAATTTAGAACTATAGACGAAGTTACTGCAGCTGCTGGAGTTAAGATAGTTGCTCCAAATTTAGATGAGGCTTTAGTGGGTTCTCCCATTTATGTGGCTAGGGATGAAGTTGAAGCTTTAAAGTATGCTCAACTGATTAAAGAAGAAGTTTTAAGTGTTAAGATTGAAAAACAAATAAATGGTATAGTTTTAAAGACGGATGCCTTAGGATCACTTGAAGCTCTTATATTTTATCTTAGTAGTAAATCAATTCCAATAAGAATAGCTGATGTGGGGGATATAAATAGAAGGGATGTTATTGAGGCAGCTCTTGTAAGGCAACAAGACCCTTACCTCGGTGTTATTTTAGCTTTTAATGTTAAAATATCGCCTGATGCTGAAGATTATGCTAAAAGCGCTAATGTACCTATATTTCTGGATAATGTTATATATAATCTTGTTGAAAAATATGTTAAGTGGTATGAGGAGAATAAGCAAAGAGCCTTACAAAAGGAATATGAAGAACTTATTAAACCTGGAAAGATAAAAATTATACCTGGATATGTATTTCGAAGAAGTGACCCGGCAATAGTTGGTGTTGAAGTTCTTGGCGGTTTAATCAAGCCTGGTTATAAGTTAATTGATAAGAATGGAAGAAATGTAGGAATAATACTCCAGATACAGGATAAAGGAAAATCGCTAAGTCAAGCATCAGCTGGTCTTCAAGTAGCAGTCTCAATTAAGGGTGACATTATTATTGGTAGGCAAGTTAAAGAGGGAGATGTTCTATACATTGATGTTCCCGAAGAACATGTGAAAATTTTGAGGAATAAATTTATATCCTACTTGGATGAATTATCAATAAAACTTATAGAGGAGTTAAAGGAAATTAAGAGAAAATCAAACCCATTATGGGGAATATGAGGTGTAAAATTTGCCGGAGTTCAGACTTGTCATCTCAGATCCTAAAACTGGAAAAGCACAACAGATAACAGTATCTGATGTAAAAGCTAATGCTTTAGTAGGCTTAAAAATAGGAGATATTATTGATGGATCATTATTTAATTATCAGAACGCAAAGTTAATGATAACAGGTGGAAGTGATAAGAGTGGCTTTCCAATGCATCCTCGTCTTCAGGGTGGAGGAAAGTATAAGATACTTGCATCTAATGGGTTTGGTTTTCATTCTGAAAAGAAAGGACTAAGAAAACGAAAACTTTTCAGAGGAAATACCGTAACAGAGGATATCGTGCAAATAAATATGAAAATTCTTTATCCAGAGGAACCAGATATTAAATAGGTGTCTCTATTGTGTGAGGGGAAAGTCTTACAACCTATCTGTAATATAGGTACTGCTGGACATGTCGATCATGGAAAAACAACTTTAGTATGGGCACTTAGTAATGTATGGACAACAAGACATTCTGAAGAATTGACAAGAGGAATGACCATTAAACTTGGATATGCAGATGCAGTATTTAGAAAATGTCCTATATGTCCTCCCCCGCAATGTTACACAATTAGTGAGGTATGTAGCTATTGTAATACTAAGACAGTAGCTTTGAGAAAAGTTAGTTTTGTTGATAGTCCAGGCCATGAAATGCTTATGGCTACAATGCTTTCAGGAGCTGCATTAATGGATGGAGCAATTCTTGTCATCGATGCTACGAGACCTTGTCCTCAGCCGCAAACTGTTGAACATTTAATTGCTCTTCAAATCATAGGTGTTGAAAAAATCGTTATTGCCCAGACAAAAATCGATGTCATTTCAAGAGAAAAAATTATTGAAAATTATAATCAAATAAAGTTATTTATAAGAAATACTATTGCTGAGAATGCTCCAATAATACCAGTAGCTCCAATTCACAGAATTAACATAGATGTACTGATAGAAGCCATTGAAAAATACATACCTACTCCTAATCGTGATCTATCAAAACCATTTAGAATGTATATTGCTAGATCATTTGATGTAAATAAACCTGGAACAAGACCTAGGGACCTTAAAGGAGGAGTTATAGGTGGGACGATAATTCAAGGTATATTAAAAGTTGGTGATGAAATAGAAATTAGACCTGGACTAAGGTCTGAAAAAGGAAAAACTGCTGAGTATGAACCAATATTTACAGAAGTAGTAGGCCTTAAGACCGGGGATACTGAGATTAATCAGGCAAGACCAGGAGGATTGATAGGTGTTTCCACTCTCTTAGATCCATCACTTACCAAAGCAGATGCCCTTGTAGGAAACGTTGCTGGAAATCCAGGAACTCTTCCACCGGTGCTAAATGAGTTTTCAATGGAATACGTTCTCTTTGAAAGAATGGTTGGAACTAAACAACAGCTTAGCATTGAAAATCTTAGAGTTAATGAAACACTTATGATAAATTCGGGGACTGCTGTAACTTTGGGTATTGTATCTTCAATACATCGTGGAATCGCCACGATAAGCCTAAAAAGACCCATATGTGCTGAACCTAAGTCTAGAGTAGCTATAAGCCGACGAATAAGTGGTGGATGGCGCCTAATTGGCTATGGTGTTATAATTCATTAGTATTAGTTGGGGACTTAGCTAATCAATGATCACTTGTAAAAATCTTAGTAAGGCCGAGTATAATAGGAGAATAGTAGTATTCGATACAAATATTCTTTTGTACATGGTAAGAAAACCTTTAGATGTTTTTGCTGAACTTGAAGAAATAATCAAGGAGCCATTTATTCCTGTTGTTTTAGATGTTACATTAATGGAAATAATTAAATTCACAAAATCTAAAAGTATCAAATTAAAGTTAAATGCATTAACAGCGTATGATTTTATAATCAAAAAACTTCATGTAGTAAACTCTAATAATAGAAATCTAAGCGTCGATGATGCTATTTATCAATTTGCAATAGAGAATGACTGCATTGTAGTAACAGGAGATAAAAAACTTAGACAAATGTTGAAGCATAAAGGTATGAGGGTTATTTGCATTAAAGACAAACGCTTGAAAGAGTGCTAGCATATTTATAAATAATAAACTTATTTAATATTCATCTCATTGTTTCGAACTCTACTCTTAAATCATGAAAGAATTAAATTTCAATTAGAAAAATTTGGATTTTTAACTATCTGTCGATGAAACTTAGCTAGTCATGCGTATAATAGAAAATAACTTTATCTGCCTTTATATCATCAACCCTTACAAATCCAAATCTTACAAGTTGTATAACTTCATCTACATTAAAGGTTTTACTTATGCCTTCACATAGTCCATGTACAATTTGCCCATCTGGCATAACTATATATGAATCTACATTATCATTTACTGGAACCCATTGAATTATTGGGTACTTATACTTTACGGCTTCTTCATGATCATCGCTTAAGTGAAATGCTTCAACTTTATTACTGCTTATATTGATGATTCTAACATTAAATAAATTCATTAATCTAATGCTTGATCCGGTTTTAAGCATATTTACATCTGATAAAGATATATAAACTTCTATATTTCCATGTTTAAATTGATATATTCGAAAGCCCATACTGGATTTTTCAGGATGATATGGAATTTTACATGTATAATCATTATTGACATTATAAACGATGATTTTGATGGGATTTTCAACAAAGAAAATTCTTTTGGTTTTTGGATCTAAGAATTTCCTATTTATCGCTGAAATATTTGCCCAGTCTATTGAGGATTCTGTCGGCTTTATACCTATATCAATAATTATCTGCTTAATCGTCTCAGGTAAAAAGCCTCTACGTCTCAATGCCATAAGAGTTCCAAGCCTTGGATCATCCCATCCTTTAAAAACCCCTTTTTGAACCCCTAATTTAATTTTAGATTTACTAAGTATTATTCCTTGAATTTTCATCCTGCCATGATGAATTGTTTCAGGATATTTCCAACCTAGGTACATATAGAGGTAACGTTGACGTAATGTATTTATTATGTGTTCTTTTGCTCTTATTATATGGGTTATTAGCATTTCATGATCATCTATACCGCATGAGAAGTTATATAGTGGCCATACATGGTATTTTGATCCTGTACGTGGATGTGGGAACTTTTCAGTATTAATTATTCTTAAAGCTGGCCAATCTCTTAGCGCAGGATTTGGATGGGTTAAATCTGTCTTTATTCTAACAACAGCCTCGCCTTCTTTAAAAGTTCCATTAAGCATTTTATCCCATCTCTCTGAATTCTCTTCTGATGTAAGCGACCTACACGGACATGGGGAGCCCTTACTAATAAATTCATAAAAGGTTTCTTTTTTACATAAACATACGTAAGCAGCTCCCTTCTCAATTAGAGTTTTGGAAAACTGATAATATATTGGAAGACGGTCGCTTTGATAATATTCCTCATCCCATTTTATACCAAGCCATCTCAAATCAGATTTAATCCATTCATAGGCATCGAGAATCGGTGCTTTTGTCTTAGGATCAGTATCTTCAAATCTTAATATGAACTGCCCATTATACATTTTAGCATATTCATAAGATAGGATAATTGGACGGGTACTTCCAAGATGCAATGGAGCATCAGGATTTGGAGCGAATCTTGTACGTATGGTCTTATACTTTTCAACATTAGGTAATGGAGGTAGGGATTTATGATGTTCTCTAGGCTTTTCTTTTATTAGCATATCTGGATATTGTTCCCTTATAAGTTTTACTTGATCCTCATATGTCATGGAGTTAACTTTCAATACTATTTTCTCAACTATTGGAATTATTGTTTTGATATATGGTCTAAGATTTGGAAGCTCGGACATAATTTTCTGAATTACTGGTTTAATCTGTGCCTTTCCATTATATTTATAGGCATTTTGAAGAGCATACTTCAGAGCTATTTCTTCAACGTTATTAGTCATAACCATTATAATCACCGAGCATTCTAGAACATATCTTCATATTTAAGCTACCTATTATGATTGATAATTATATTTTATTATTGAGCGATATATCTAATAAGTTTTATTATGATTTAATGTTTAAGTAGACTTATCGTAAGCCTCATCTTAAAATACATACTTAGTGTGAAACATAGATTACAATATTAGATAACATGGTTTATTGCATTTTTTAGCATTCATATGTTACAAGCCCCCTTTTCGATATTGAAACAGGTAGTATGTGGAATCCTTTTTTACTTAAGAATTTCTCTAATCTATCATTACCTTTATAAGTTAAGCATACTACGTATTGTTTATTAATACCTGAAAGTGTTGCTGCATAAGCTCCAAGAATTCTACACGATGAAATGATTCTGTTAATTCTTGGAGGTATTTTAAAGAGTGATGATTGAAGCATATATGATGCATTTAAAGCTTCGTATAGTTTTTTGACATTACCTCGTCTAAAACAATCAGCAATTTCGATTGTGGCATGACCTATGCTATGTTTAATTAACGATTGTAATGGGGCTATCTTTCTACTATACTGTTTACAAATTCTTAATACATCTACAAAAGCCTTATCAGACGCGCCTATTACAATATTATAGTCACCTTTATATTTCACCGTAATATAGCCCTCCTCCTCTCTATAGGCCACTATACCACCTGTGAGTGCTAATATGGAGGAAATAGAGGAACCATATCCAAATAATTTCTCCTCAAGTTCCTTAGAATGTTTAATGATGCTATCTTCGTTGATAGAAATATTATAAATTTTAGATGTTGATGCTAACAATGCTGTACATAATGCAGATATACATCCAAGACCGTATCTTAAGTCAAGTGGAATGTTTATCGTAAAGGAAAGGTTTCTTACATCATAATAATCCATAAGCATGCTTTCAATTAATCTTAATAGTTTAGTAGTGTAGTTTGTACTTTCCGCTATGCTATTAATTTGAAATTCAATAGTACTTCTTAGAGATTCTTTCACCCATATTTCTACATACTTACTTATAGCTAATGATATTTGCGGCTCTCCTAAGATAGAAACCCATTCACCTGAAATTGAAACTGAGAGTGGAGACGATGCATAGATAAGCATTACTTACACATCAATGTTTATACATTGCTATACTAGCGTAACCAACAACTGATGAATAATCCCCTGTAACATCGCCAGAATTAGCATATTTTAACAGTATAGCCCTTGATGGTCCGATAGCCTTTACCGCCGTAATAAGTGTCATAATAGGCCCTGGACCGCAAACTGATATATTAAGAGTGTTAATAGTGTTATAAAAAGCTTCTTGATTAAGCTCTAAAATTGTTTTTATTGCTTCCTCATCTTTTCTGTATGCTGTCTGATATGATTCATAATGAGTAAAATCAGAGGAGGCGATTATCACAATATTTTTATTTTTACATATTTCTCCTAGTACTTTACCGATTTCAATACTCTCTTTTAAGCCCTGTAACATCATTACTATAGGCACTATTTTAAAGCCATTACCATAAATATATTGTAAAAATGGAATTTGAACCTCTACAGAGTGCTCATAAATATGTGCCTCATCATCAATGTCTATAATATTGCTTTTCTCAGTAATTAGCTTACTGACTTCATAATCTATCTCAACATCACCCAAAGGAGTTCGCCATATACCATTGATCATTATGGATATTCCAGATCCATAGCCTGTATGATTTGGACCTATAATTACAAAGGTTTCAGGTTTACCATCAATAGCTAAAGCTGAAAAACCATGTGCAGCTACAGGACCGGAATACATATATCCAGCGTGGGGGGAGACTATTCCGATTATTTTTCTTTTTCCATCTTTGTTAACCTCAGGAATGGCACCAGGTCCAATTTTACTTTTAAAGCAAGACTCAATTTGATTTACCAAATCAGACTTATTATTACTGTAGAATGAGCCTGCAACAGCTGGAAACCTGATTTTACGTAGTACATGAGGGAAACGTGTAGTCATAGTATCACGCCACTATTTAAGTTGCTTAAATATATTCATTAACAAATTAACAAGTTAAAAACCGAGTTAATATACTTAACTATCTCTTGCTGGGCTTTGTTAACTTTAGATTTATTTGTGGTTTTTCTTCTTGTTTATGGTGTGTTTATGTCTAGAGTTGTTAGGTTTGTTAGGGAGAGGATACCGCTTACTTTAGTTGTTTATCTTATATATTTTGTTCTTCTAGAATGGCTTCAGATATTCTAAGTTTTATTGTTAATAGAAGTATTATTTTATGGTTTATCTTAAGCTTCTATTGATAGGAGGGATGTTAGATTTATAGTTGATCTATTGTAAATGTAGTTTAGAGTAGGGTTATTTATGTTGTATTTGAGCCGTTATTAAGGAAATTTTGTATGTATTGGTTTGCGATGTTTCAAATATACTTACATCCTAACATTAAAAGATTAGGGCTATCTATGGCTAATATAATTGTATTAAGTGATGGAGTACACCACTATAAAGATCATGTAGAATATGATTAAACATGATATAGTTTAACTAGAATTAGTGAAGAAAATAATGCATTAGGATAGAACTAAGCTATTCGATAACTATATACAATTATGAAGGATAAATGCGATAGTGAGCACGTATTAATACTTATGAAGTCAATAGTATACTTACTAAACAAGACATGGATTAATAAAAAGATAAAGCTAAGAACTCATAGAAACACAAACTAAAATAGAGGTAATAAACATGCTTAAGTCAACAAAGCCTTTACTATATCCTGTTAGCTTTAGAAGCTTTATTTGGGATACTCTTACTTCGTATTTGTATAGTTAGTAGTTGTGACTTTTAAGAGGTTAAGAACAACCATTCTATTTGTGGGCTTTACTAACTTATTCGCTTTTAAATAAGATTGATATGTCTTAACCTCTCAACATCAGTCTTAACCTACCTAATCCATGAACTTTAGATATGGAAGTGCAGTATTTGATAGTTTAAATTCACAAGTATTCCTACTCTTCCTTAGAAGATAATGCTACTTTAGTTTCAAATTCATCAATTGGTACTTGAAGATCTCCTGTTACAGGTATTGTTCCTCTTTCACGTAAAACTTGTCTAGCAAGAAGCCAAAAAATAAGAGCCAGGGCTTTTCTACCTTTATTATTACATGGAATTATTAAATCGACGAACTCAGGCATATTTTCTGAATCACAGAGAGATATTGTAGGTATGCCAACTCTTGAAGCTTCTTCAAGAACTTGTTTATCAGCCTCAGGATCAACTACAATTACAATTTCAGGTTCAACATATGTTTTAAGTAGTGGATTTGTAAAAGTTCCTGGTATGAACCTACCAGTTATTGGTACAGCACCAGTAACCATCGCGAATTTTTGTACTGGTACTTGCCCATACAGTCTAGCTGATGCTGCAACAATATTATCTGGTTGAAAACTTGAAATTAATTTTGCGGCCACTCTTATTCTTAAATCTGTTTTATTTATATCAAGTATAGATAGGCCATCAGGTCTTACTTTATATATAAATGGAGCCATAGGGCCTGTCCTAATTCTTGTCCCAATATGTATTCCAGCTGTAAGATAAACTTCAAGAGGTACAAGTAGCTCTGTGGTAACTGTTATACCCATTAATTCACCTCATATAAACTAAAAATTTTAGCTCTTTCACCAAGAACTTCTTCAATTCTTAAAAGTTCACATAACTTAACCATATGTTCACCACCAATAGTTCCAATTTTAATTATTGGGCAGCCAGCAGCTACGGATATATGTGATATAGATTCATCCAAAGTTTCACTTAAATGATTGCTTATAATAGGTTTTAAGTTATGGTTTTTTGCAAATGATATCATATTCCAAGTATCTGTTAACGTACCAATTTGATTAGGATTAATTATTAGGGAATTAGTGCTTTTAAATTTAACTCCTTTGGATATACGTTCAGTATTTGCAGTATATATATTATTTCCGCAAACTAGTATATTTGGAAATTCCTTCAATATTTTTGAAAAGCCCTCAAAATCATCTTCATATAGTGGGTCTTCAATATAGAATAAATTAAAGTCTTCTATAAGGCTTGATATAAAGGATATTTGTTCTTCAGATGTTAATTCAAAACCTTCATGTTGATAGATGTATTTGTTAAGCTTAGAGTCCCATAGATTTGCGGCGTCGAAATCTATACCTATTCCTATATCTAAATCAAATTCTTCATTGGCTTTTACACAAATTTCATTAATAATTTTTAGTACATCTTTTATCTTAAGGTTTGTTATCCGAGCTGCCATATCACTATGCCCATTAACAAAGCCCAAATTATACTTTCTTAGAATATCTGGAATTTTTTTACGAATTGAAAGTATAACCTCTAAAGCTTCAGAGAAGGAAGAGGGGTTTTTAGGTATTATAAGTATTTCGTGTATATCAATTGATAAGTACTTAGTATATCTACTTTCACTTGCAATACCGCCAAGTGGAATGGGAAGAATGCATGCCATAGTTCCTCCTAAATGCTGAAATAATGGTACACCATGTGAATTTGCAGCTGCTTTGGCTACTGCAATAGAAGTCGCAATAGCTACTGAAATCCCAATTTTTGAGAAATTATTAGTTCCATCAAGTTCTCGAAGGATTTTGTCAATAATTTGCTGTTCATTAGCATCTAAACCTACAAGCTCAGGAGCTATAACTTCTTCAACTTCTCTTATAGCCATATCAACATCCCCATTTGGAAATGCTATAGCTTTATATTTTCCAGTACCTATTTCACTTGGAGCAGATGCTCTTCCAAATCCACCTACAGTTACGACATCAACCTCGATTGTTGGATCACCATAACTACTAAATATTTTCCGTGCATGTATGCTTTCAATTATTGTATCTTCATTCATTTAAATTACCTTCTTAGCCTAGACGTATGGACTGAAAATTGTTCAAGAAGGTTTACATGACTAAGAAACATTCTTCTACAACATATACGTGTAAAGCCTAAATCATCAAGGATTTTAGCAGGATTTTCACCATTCTGAATTCTTAAAGTGAATTCTTCCCACTTATCGCCTATAAGCTTCCCACATGTGAAACATCTGATAGGTATTATCAATTAGTGTCACCTGTATGATTTTTGCCTTCTTCTTCTAGCTCCAGGTCCACCAAATTTTTTAGGCTCAGCTTGACGGGGATCACCAGCCAGCATTGTTCTATCATAGTTTATAAAATTAAGCTTAAGTGTTTCATCTTCAGTCCATTTAATAAGAGCTCGGGCTATGGCCATTCTAGCAGCTTCAGCCTGCCCCATGAATCCTCCACCACTAACTTTAACATCAATATCAATACTATTTCTAATACTTTCATCTAATAACAATAGTGGCTCCATTATTTTCCATTTTACAATTTGATTTTGAATAACTTCAAGTGGAACTCCATTTATTCTAATTCTACCAATACCATTCTTAATTTGAGCAATAGCTTTTGCTGTTTTACGTTTACCAAAGGTTATTATTACTGCTTTCTTAACTGATGTTTTTAGACTCAATTGATCACCTTACGTAACCTAAATGTTTTACAAGTTCACTAATATATATGAATTTTGACGTCTCAGATTTTAGTTTAGCTTCATTTATAGTTTCAATGCTAACATTCTTAAATTCTTCTGGTATACCTACATAAATTTTTAAGTGTCTGAATGCTTTTAAACCATGGGGTTTCCTACGGGGAAGCATACCTCTAATAGCTCTTTTGACAAAGAAGTCGGGTCTTCTTTGAAATTTATGTCCTCTCATCTCAGGATTTTTGTAGGTTCGCCAATTTAACCTTTTCTTATACATATTTATAACCATATGTGGAGAACCCGTAATGACACATTTTTCAGCATTTACAATTACTATTTTTTCACCCATTAAGAGACGTTTAGCAACTATGGATGCCATTCTACCTAGTATGAGATTTGAGGCATCAATCACAGTTACTTTCATTTAATCACCTTAATATAATTGTATTACTTCCATCAGGATTTATTTCTACAGCATCATACAGAGAGAGACACCTACCACCAGAAGACTCTATCTTTTCCTTTGCTTTCTTTGTGAATTTCAGGGCAGCAACAATTACAGGGTTTTTAATATCTCCATGTCCTAAAACAACTCCAGGTACAACAAGTATTTTGGGTTTTATTTTTAGGTTATCATATATTCTTGAAATCTTACCCACATTAACTTCTATACGTTTACGTCTTGGATATTCAAGTAAATCTGCAGTTATTTTCCATATTTTAGCTCCACATTTCCTATATTTTTTCTTTAATAGGTCTATGAGTTTCCTGGTATAGATATTTGTAGGTCCTGTTCTCCTCATTGGTTAATCACTATTTCTCTGATTTTAGAGGTTATCTTATTAAACTTATCAATTAATATATTGATTGCCGTTTCAAGAATATCATCAACACTTAAGGCTCCTGTTGATTCAATAGCAAATATGAATTTATTGTTGTGTAATATGACATCTATAGCTTCTTCCTCACAAGTATTGATACACTCCTTACATGCAATACATTTAAACCAGTTATTAACCATAAGACTAGTTTTTCCTACTGTAAGTATTTTTTGGGGGCATGCTTCAACACACTTACCACATAGCGTACATTTAGATAGATCTATAATTATTTCAGGAGCATATCCATATGCAGCACATGATACTGGCTGCCATTTTGCATGGTGCTTGCCATAGCCAAGCTGAGCTATAGCTTCCAATTCTAATGATTCACCAGGGTTAAGTAGAACGATAGGTATATTTGAAGATACTGGAGAAATTTCAGGGTCTTCAGATATAAGATCCCCAGAAGTAACAAGTACTGGAGTATCTATGGCCTGTTTTTGAAGCGTAAACTTGACTTGACAGCTTGAACAGCCTTTACTATTACAATTAGGACATAAATCAATTGGATAATATTTTTTCAAGTTTGTTTTTAATGGAATTAAGCCTAATCTATGAGCTATTATTTCATCAAATAAACTTGAGCTATTTTTGAAAAAAACAACTTCATGTATAGCCATAACTGGAACTTCAGATATTAATGCTCTTCTTATTGTGTTTGCTAGTGTTGAATCTATACCTTCAATTATGAATTTAAGTCTATAATTATCTTTTTCAAGTATTGATATCTTAACCATTTAAACCCTCCTTCCACGTTTACCTCCTGGCCTTCTTGTCGTATCATGAGGTATTGGTGTTACATCTTCAATTCTTCCTATCATTAATCCAGCACGTGCTAATGCTCGTATTGCTGCTTGAGCACCAGGACCTGGAGTTTTCGATTTATGCCCTCCAGGAGCTCTAACTTTAATATGAATGCCTACAATACCTTTATCCATTGCCTCCTTAGCAGCTTTAGTTGCTGCTGTCATAGCAGCGTATGGCGATGGCTTTTCACGATCAGCTTTCACAACCTGGCCCCCTGAAGACCACGCTATCGTTTCAGCTCCTGATAAATCAGTTATATGAATTATGGTATTATTATAGCTACTATATATATGAGCAATACCCCATAATCCTTTTTGTAGACTCATTTAATCACCTTAACTAGGTTTAGATAAAATCAATAGTGACTCAATTGTTCCCTCTTCATTTATTGAAACTAAATAACCTGGTGTTCTTACACGATAGCCATTAATCATTATATGTCCATGAGTTATTAATTGTCTTGCTTCGTGAATACTGCGAGCTAATCCTCTTCTATAAACTATTGTTTGAAGTCTTCTTTCAAGAAGCATTTTAACATTAAGTCCAAGAACATCGTCAAGTGTTGCTTTTTCATTTATAATACCTAATTTGACTAGACTTCTGAGAAATACTGTTTCTTTAAGTTTACGTTGTTCTGCTGGAAGACTAAGAAGTAACTTAGCTTGAGTTCTATATTTGTCTAGTAGCATCTTTGCCCTCCAAAGCTCTCTTTTATTTCTTAAACCGTACTCGCCAATTAAATTAAGCTCCTCCATCAATTGATCTTTTCTCCATGGATGTCTAGGACCCTTCCATTTCTTTTTAGATCTTTTAGGATCACCCATAGAAATCACTTAACTTTTAGGTTTTCTAACAACTCCAACAGTCACTCCAGTTCTACCAGTTGTACGTGTAGATTGACCACGCACCTTTAGGCCTAAACTATGTCTAATGCCTTTCCAACATTTAATCTTTTTCATAAAATCAACATCCATCTTAATAGCTAATACGAGATCGGAACCTATGAGGTGATGAGTATGCCCAGTTCTAGGTTCTTTGGGTCTATTAACGAACCAATTAGGTAGATTATATGATTCAGGAGATTGAAGAAAAGACTCAATTTTTTTAATTTCAGCAGAATTAAGAAATCCAATTCTCTTATGCAAGTCAATATCTAATATTCTTAAGGCAGCTATAGCGGTGTTTATACCAATACCTCTAATTCGAGCTAATGCGTAGGCAACTTTAAGACTTCCATCCAGATCTACTCCAGCAAGTCTAACTATATGCTTATACTCATTTGACATTTAATATCACATATATAATTTAATTTTGACATAAGTAAGCAAAACCTATAAACTTTTCGCCTAAGAGGGAGAAAGACCTTAGTAATTTGTGAAGTTTTGTACTTCAGATTTAATGTAGCTTAGGTATTTCTGCTGTTATGTTGAACTTGTGGTTTCTTCTTGGAAATGCTCTATGTTTGTTCTTCATGTTATGCATACCTATTGTCTAGGCGAATTTAGTTGTTTGAATCTTTCCCATATATGTTAGCTTAGATGTTTTGGTCATATTAGATATATTTCTTTCTTTAATGCTTGCCACATGTTTAAGTTATCATACAGATACATTTACTCTTATTTACACTAGTGATTATAGGAAGCTGTTATGGAGTATTTGTTTGTCCATAAGCTCACCATTATATCATAAGTAACATAAACACATATTCTATCCTTATTTAATACGTTAAATTAATGAAGTGGCTAATGTCAGTCACAAAAACCTTATTAAAGAGTGATAAGGTCTTTAACACCATAAGTAATCTTTAACAGATCTGATAGCCTTCACTATAAATCACATCATAAGTAAAAATAGGGCTTTAAGTACTACATTAAATTTATATATTCGAGATTTTAATGAATTTATGCCTAAAAAGAAGGTTAATCCAGAAGAATTATTAAGATTCATGAGTGAGGGGCGAAAACTTAGTGAGATTGCAAGATATTTTGAAACAAGCATACAGGATCTGTACTATTGGCTAAGGAAATTAGGACTAAAGAAAAGAGAAGGAGTAGAAGAGATACTGCCACCTCCACCACCTCCACCATGTAGTGGAGCAAGATTTGAGGGGTACTCATTATCAAAACAGCCATTATTCAAATGTCCGCAATACAACATTAAGTTATCAATAAATGGGACCTTATGTTTAGATTGTAGCTTACGTGAAAAAGCCAACTAGACCACCATCATAGTCTAATATACTTTCAGCGTTTTATGGTAAAGTTAAATTTATGTATTTTAAGTTAAAACTAAGTTATTATTTAAGAATATTGAACTAGCAAACATTGAAATTTTAAAATTAAATTTATTTAATAGTAACACTTAACTACTACTAGATGATGAATTTAGAGCCGGATGATAAATGATTAGACGCTGAACGCTGATAACATTTTACTATTACATAGCAGAGTTAACGAAAACTTAGTTTAAAACAGCTCTGTGAACCTTAGATATGAGAAGTACACGTAATTGATTGCTTGAGTTGCTACGTCTCTTAGTAAGGCTTTGTTAACTTAAGCATGTTGATTATTCTATTTTGTTTTGTGTTTCTATGAATTCTTAGCTTTATCTTCTTATTAATCCATGTCTTGTTTAATAAGTA
>Ga0209394_1001146_pt1 | contig 16724 bp, 18 predicted proteins | sample JNZ201metaG_FD_184122 | JGI IMG/M metagenome (GOLD analysis project Ga0209394, IMG submission 184122) | Hot spring microbial communities from Jinze hot spring, China to study Microbial Dark Matter (Phase II) - JNZ 20120812A (SPAdes) (version 3) ... | reverse complement strand
AGGTTGCAAGTTAGCGGCATATTGACGAGAAGTTGGCTTGACAGGAAAACAGCAAACAAGGACTTTGAGCGATACTGGGCTTTGAGTTTGCAATGGTTAACTTCGCCCAATTCATTGCTTGCACTTCATTGGACTCAAGGCTACCCGCCAAAGTGGGGAGTTGGTGGCGGTTGGTCGGAAACTCAAGAGCGGACGAGGTTTTTGATTTTGGAAGGTCGCTTCTTCGGGTTGTGGGCGCCGAAGGGAGAGAAACCGAAGGAAGTAACGACAGCGGAAGCGCAGCCTGAAAGTTCATCTGAAGGCGAGTTCGCGCTATTAACTTCCTTGCGCGGGAACAAAGGCACGATTTCGGCTGGAAGCCAACAAGGTGTCAGGGTTGGAATGAGATTGACTATCGTTGACTTTGCGACGAACAAGGCAGTCGGATACTTCATCGTGACGCAGGTTAAACAAAACGAAGCGAGCGGGCGAGTTGAGAGTTTGCCGAACGAAATTGTCAAGGTCGGTTCAAAGGTGCTTTTGCCTGCAAAGGAACGATAATGTGAAAAACTCAAGCGAGACCGTTAAAGGCAAGCCTGTGCCGTTCACTTTTTCGCGACAGCCTTAACCTCTTGGACGATTTCCCTTGCTTCGTCGCCTTCGCTTACGCTCTCAATGCTGCCCTCAACGACATCGCAAACGGAATTTGTGTCGTTGACAATTAAAACTCGGACTTTAGCAGTAGGTGGGAGGGCGACTAACTCGTCACCGACCTTTTTGACAGGGTGAATGGCGAATTGCATCCCCTTCTGGACCCCATCCAGCCGACCAACATTGATGACGATGTAGGTTGCGGTCACGCCCTCAACTTTTCCCAAGACCTTGCCCTTAATGGGTTCGCGCTCTGCAAGTTTGAGTTTGAGCAAATTGCTCAAGTGCCCCAACGCCGCTTTAAGGGCGTTCATGTCCCGTTGTCGCTGATTGTCCCGCCCGAGCAGAATTGCACCAAAGGGTGTGCCCGTAATTGTGAAGGTTTCGTCTTTGTCGGTAGCGAAACTGACGAGTTGGGCTGTGGTCGTCAAAGTTGCGTTGTCAACGATTTCCAGAAACACTAAAGCACCTGACTCGTTTTTGCGGATGTAAAAACCACCGATGTTAATTCGTCGTCGCCTAAGTTCACCGAGCAGCAAACCGAGTTGCCTTGCGGAGCGAACCAAATGAACGGTTGCTTTCAACTCAACAGTTTCTCGCAAGATCGTGCCCTTTGGCGGAAGCGAACCTTTGTGGATTTCCTCGGATTCCCTCTCAAACCGCCGCTCTTCAACCTCTCGCCGAACTTCTTGAGCGGTTGCGACGACCGTGAAACCCGCTTCTGTCAATGCCGCCTTAAGCATTGGCTCAACGAAGGCGCGAAGGGACGGGTCGGGATAGTTGTCAACGAAAACGGTGACTTCGCGCAGCAACACCCTTGCACCTTGTGGGATTCCAAGTTTGACAGAAGCGTTGGCTTCAACAATGGCTTTTGGCACTGACGGAGTTTTTGAGTTTTGGGCTGCCAAAACACCCGAAAGCGAAACGAGCAGTGTCAAAAAGAAAGTCAATGCTCGCCGCATGTCTCTCACCGGCAGGCGAAAAGGGCTTTTCGCCCGGTGCCCACCTCAAATAATTTTGACGCCGGCAAGTTAAAGCGATGCAATCGCCTTCAATTAAACTCTGGGGACTTCAATAGGTTCGCCTTGTTTTTCTGCGGATTCAAGAGCCGCCAAAGTCGCGGCAAGGGTTTTCACTGCGTCTGCGTAATCGCTTCGGATAAGCGATTGGTTTTTCGTCTTGACGGCTTCAACAAAAACAACACTCTCGTAAAAGTGACCGTTGCGTTGGTGGCGAACTTCTTCGGTTCGGTTTGGTTCAATGAACTTGACGCCGCTCCACGAAACTTCGGCGATTAGGTCTGGTGTGATGACATGGACGCCCGTTGTGTAACCCATGCGCAACATGCAAGTGTTGGCAATACAACCGATTGCTCCATTCTCAAACCAGACATTGACAACGCCGACATCGGGCACATTGAGGTCGGGCACATCGTGGAGGACCCTCAAAGCCGTTGCGGCGCTGACGCGAACGATATCGCCAACGAGGTAACGGGCGAGGTCAAAAATGTGTGTTGTTTGTTCAACGATTTGACCTCCCGACATTTCAAGCCTTCGCCACCAGTAAACTCCGGGAAGCCCGCCCATCCAATAGCCCATGACCATCCCGATGGTTTTGCCACTGAGTCGTTCTTTTGCCAAGTCCGTGCCGTCAAAGTAGCGGAAGTGGTAGCCAACGGAATTGATTACGCCTGACTTGTGGATGGCTTCAAGAATTTCCAATGCTTTGTCAAGGGTGCGGGCAATCGGCTTTTCAACGAAGATGGCAACGCCAGCCTGAGCGGCGAGGATTTCTTGGTCGGTGTGAGCGTGAGGTGGGATGCAAATGTAAACAGCGTCAAGTTGTTCTTTCTCAAACATCTCCCTGTGGTCGGTGTAAGCCTTGCCTTTGAACTTCTCTGCCGAAGCCTTAGCCCTACCCTCGTCCACATCGCAGAAAGCGACCAACTCCACGCCTTCAATTCGGCTCAAGTTGTTCATGTGCAAATTCGCAATGCCTCCACATCCGATAAAGCCTATTCGCACCGAACTCACATTAACCACCTCCGAAGGTTTTTTGTGAGCAAGAGCGAAATTCAAGCCGCATAATTTTTACACGGTGCACTCAAATTTGCTGTCGGAGGTGATTTCCGATGGCGCGCCGACCGAGACCCGAAGCCGAAGAAGTTGAGGTCGTTGAGGAGGAAGTGAAAGAGGAGCCAAAACGCAAGCCTAAAACTTTGAAGCGATTTGTGACTGAATTGATCGTCAGGACAATCGGTCGCGACGCCACACAACACCTCATCAACGCAGAAATTGAGGTTTTCAAAGCCTTTAGGGCGATGATTGACCATCGCATTCGTTCCGCCGAGCGAGCGATGGAGAAGTTGCAGGAAATTGAGGTGCAGTGAAATTGAGCCACTTTCACAGGTTTAAAGCGTCAAAACACTTGGGATTACGAGATGCCTTCCGACGCGAATGGAGGACACGATAATGAACCGATGGCTTGTCTTGGCTACCTTGTTAGCGCTGTTCACTTGCATAGCGGCGCCTCAATCATCTCTTCCTCAAGAAGTCACCGAGCAGGAAAGGAAGTTGGGAGAGGAAGCCGTCAAGGAATTTGAGCAAAAGGTCAAGATAGTTAACGACCACCCAATGCTCCCTCAAATTCGGCAAATTGTAGCGAGGCTTGTGCCCGTCACGGAACGCCCCAAAATGTCATACACCATCAAGGTCGTGGAAGACAAAGAACCCAACGCCTTCACTTTTCCCGGCGGTTTCATGTATGTCACAACTGGCTTGCTCAATATGGTGGAAAGCGAACATGAATTGGCGGCGGTCCTTGCTCACGAGATTGCCCACAACACCCGCATGCACGCAATTCGGATGATAGAAAAGGAAAGTCGCTTGAGTATCCCCGTCTTGCTGGCAATGTTAGCGGCAGTTTTCGTTCGCGGCGAAGCATCCGCTTATGCAGCGCAAATTGTGTCCCAAGTCGTTCAAGTTTTAATGTTGGGTTACTCCCGTGACATGGAGAGGGAGGCAGATGAGGCTGCGTTCGTTTATTTGCGACGAGCGGGATTTAATCCTGTCGGCTTGTTGACCTTCTTTGAGAAACTCGCTCGCTTAGAAAAGCAATCAACCCCGCCCCAATTTCTGCCCGGCTATTGGACAACTCACCCTGCACTTGATGAGCGCATTATCAGCGTTAAAAGGTGGCTAACTGCCGAAGGGATGCCCATTAACCGCCGACCAGTTACAAGAGCATTGCAGGTGGAAGTTAAGGAAGTTGAGGATAGTGGGAGAAAACTGGCGGTGTTGCTGCTCAGTGGGGAAGAACTTTGCCGGTTTGTCCCTCTTGAGAAGCAAAGTGCGCTTGAACGAGCACAAGAGGCGGCAAAGAAATTGGATGACGCTCTGGAAGCAGGTGCACAGGCTTTTGACTTTCAAACAAAGGTGACTTCTGACGGCATCACAGTTTTTGTCGCCCTCCAGCCGCTCTGGACACTCACCCTTGCTGATGTAGCGGCTACCCACCTAACACCTGAACAGTTAGCGGGGCGAATTAAGCAAGTCATAGGTAGGAGTTTTTTGAGAGAACGGTTAAGTGGACGGCTGTAAAGGAGGCTGGAAGCCGATGAGATGGACGAGAGAAATTGGAGAAAGTTTATTCTGGATTGGTCTGTGCTTCCTACTCGGTTGGCTCGCTTACCCTTACTTGCCAGAAAAAGTCCCTACCCACTTCAACGCCCAGTGGCAGCCTGACGGGTGGATGAGCCGGGAAATGACACTGTGGTTCATGCCTCTGATGCTGGCGATTCTGTGGGGAGTCCTCACCCTCTGCTTCTGGCTGGCAGCAACGGAAAAGGGACAGTTGAGACTGGAACAGTCAGACCTTAAACTCCTGCTTGGTATCCGAACATTGATGGCTGCTTTTATGGTCGCAATCCACGCAGCGACCTTAGCGGTAGGACTTGGATGGCTCAGCAGCCCAAGACCTGTAATGCTTCCTGCCATTGGAGTTTTGTTCATTTTTATTGGCAACATGTTACCGAAATTAAAGCGAAACTGGGTTGCGGGTGTGAGGCTTCCTTGGACGCTTGTTAATGAGACTGCTTGGCGCACTGTGAATAGGACTGCAGGTTACGGGTTTATGGCAATAGGTGGGCTGTTTTTGATTACGCCTCTGCTGCCTCCTCGTTTTGACCTTGCGCTCTTGGTGCTTATTTTTGTCTTCATTCTTGCCATAATCGTTCAAGCCTATATAATTTATCGTCGGGCAAATGCTACCACCTCTTGACTTTTGGCACAGAAAGCGTTATAATTTAGGGCGACGAAAAGAAGCCACTCTGACATCCGAATAGCGAAACCATGGCAAAGAAGGCGACAACAATGACTGGAGTGAGGCAGCAACTTCAGAGGATTTTAAAGCGGCTGGAAGGGCGTTCTGAAGCGACGCCGGAAGAAAGCCTGAAACAAATCCTCGCTTTACCTGCCAAACAAGTTATCCCGTTGTTAATTGAGGCTCTTGAGAAAAGCCCACATTATCTTGTTCGCCTTGTCGCCGCAATGGCTCTTGGGGAACTCCGTGCGGAAAAGGCGGTTCGTGCTTTAGTTGCCACTTTGTCGGATTCCAGTTTAACTGTCCAAAGGGCGGCGGCGGAGGCATTGGCAAAAATTGGGAAACCTGCAGTTCCCGTTTTACTTGAGCGGATTAATCATGAAGAACTTGCCATTAGGCGTTGGGTTATTCAAATTTTGGGCAAGATTGGGGCGAAGGAAGCGGCTCCCGTCTTGCTTGAGAGGTTCACTCAAGAAGCCCCCGAACTTCAACGCCTTATCGTTGAAGCGTTAGGGGAAATTGGAAGCCGTAAAGCATTCAAGTTGCTGACGGAGTTGGTTATGCACGGTGGCGCCGATTTCTCCAGAACCGCCATTGAGGCTCTTGGGAAATTGAAGGATCCGAAAGCGATTCCTTTCCTTTTGGACATTTTGGCTCGCGATGGTGCAGAATTGAGGCGTTTGGTGAGAGATGCCCTGATGTCTATAGGGAAGGAATCTGTGCCTCAGTTGGTGAAAGCCCTCAAGCACCCCAATCAGACGGTTCGGCAGGTTGCAGCGGAAGTCCTCGGTTCAATGGGTGACCGCAGGGCGTTAAGGGAGTTAGTGAAGGCGTTGAAAGACCCAGACCCGCTTGTCCGTCAGTCGGCAATACAGGCAATCGCTCGCTTCCCCGATAAATCCTTGTTTGAACCGTTGTGCAAATTGTTGAGCGACCCTGACCAAGAGGTGAGGTTCCAAGCGCTAAAAGCGTTGGTTCAAGTTGGCAAGCATATGGCGAAGCCATACCTCAAAAAAGCTCTTCACGATCCAGATTGGCTCATTCGCCTCACTGCGGTCCAAGGTTTAAGCCAACTTGGTGGGGAGGATATTTTGGACAGCCTGTGTGAAGCGCTTAAAGACCCCGAGTGGAGTGTCAGATACCACGCTGCTTTGGGGTTGGCGAAATTGAAGAGCCCTAAAGCGGTAATGCCACTTATTCAAGCAGTCTTTGACCCTCATCCCCAAACGGCACTGCAAATAATTAAGGCACTTGAAGAACTGGGAGACCCAAGGGCAATTGATACTCTCAGACGGGTTGCAAGTTCAAATATCCCAGAAGTCAGCAGCGCAGCTCAGAAAGCAGCAAGAACCTTGCAAGAAATTGCTCAAGCGAAAGGTTTAACCGTGCTGGCTTCAAAGCGTCCTACACGGCGCGCCCGTTCCACAACCCAGCCAATTTCTTCGCCAGTGAAGTGATGGAAGATGCCAGAGCGGACGGTCACCGTCAACCGCAAAGCGCGCCACGATTACGACATCCTTGAGACTTATGAAGCGGGCATAGTGTTGACTGGACCTGAGGTTAAGTCGGTTCGGCAAGGCAAGGTTTCTCTTTCGGAAGCATATGCCCGTGTCAACAAAGGCGAACTCTGGCTTTACAATATGCACATTGCGCCTTACGACCCTGTTTTGCAACGAAATTATGACCCTCGCCAACCTCGCAAGTTGCTGATGCACAGACGGGAAATTGACCGGTTAATGGGATTGACTCAGCAACGGGGGCTGACACTCATCCCGCTCAGGATCTATTTCAACGAAAGGGGTTACGCAAAGGTTGAATTGGGGTTGGCTAAGGGTAAAAGGAAAGTGGATAGGCGCCGCGAGATTATGGAACGGGAAATGAAAAGGGAAGTGGACAGGGCGTTGAGGGGACGGCACAATTCGTAAAGGATTTGTCCTCTACATTGCTCCAAATAATGCGCCATAATTTCGCCTTCAGCAAATTGACCTAACCCGAAACTTATGGAGGTGATTTTTCGCTATGCCGGTCTACGATTATCACTGCGACGCCTGCGGTCACACTTTTGAGGTCTTTCACGGCGTAGACGAACGACCCGAAGTCAAGTGCGATAAGTGCGGTCAACCTGCACGGAAACTTTTTAGACCTGTGCCAATTATCTTCAAAGGCAGCGGTTGGCATGTGACCGACTACGGGCGAGGTTCTCAACCGAGGAAGCGAGAAGAGAAAGAAAAATCGGAAGCAACAGCGAAAACAGAGGAGTGACATAGTCAAGAGGTCTCTTGCTCCTTTGGCTGGGTCAGGTAGACGAGTAGGACACTGAGGAAATAAAGTAGGACAATCGGTCCCGCAAGCAGTGTCATGTTAACTGGGTCTATTGTTGGCGTTATGATGGCGGAGAGGGTGAAAATGGCAACTATGGCGTGACGCCAGTAGCGCAACAACCCTTTTGCCGTCACAATGCCTAACTTTCCCAAAAACATCATGACCAATGGCATTTGAAAAATCACTCCACAAGCAGCAGCGATTTTTGCCACTGACCAAAGATACTGCCGAGCAAAATTGAGAACTTGAACCTTTATCCCCGGGTTGTCCATTCGTGGGAGTCCTATTTGGAGCATGAAAAGTGCCATCACAGGGATAAGTTTGTAAGCGAGAAAAACCCCTGCACCGAAAAGTAAAAGTGAAGCGGGGAGAAGTTTTAAGGCAAACCTTTTTTCGTGCGGGTAAAGCGCTGGCCAGATGAAAGCCATGACCTCGTAGAGGATACCGGGAAAGGCTATAACCAAGCCTGCTGCAATGCTGATTTGCAACTTCAGCATCAAAGGCTCAAAAATTGACTGCATGGTAACAGGAATGTCGTATTTCCTCAGCGCTGGTTCAATAGGTGCAACCAACAGGCTGAAAATCTCGTCGTAATAACTCCACGCGATAACACTTCCAACTGCCCAGAAAAAAATTGCCCAAAGCAACCGCGACCTAAGTTCAGCCAAATGTTCCCAAAAACTCATTTCACGATCGCCGGGCGGTCCTTCCTCGGGCTCACTTATGTTTTCCGGCGAAACTTTTTTCTTTTTGCCAGCGATTAGAAGCGTTATCAGGAACAAGACAGCCACGCTAACTCCGAGAACAATCCATTGCCACAGTTGCACACGCATATCAGTCACCAGTCCCAAATTATTGCATACACTCAACGCTCATGAAAGTGCAGGCGCTTTTCCCTGACTCGGTTTGCAGCGACTGAGATTTGCTCAAGACCTTGTCTCTCAATTACGAGACATACAGGGTCTATACCCCAAGCGGAATTTTGATAGCATTGCACTCAAGTAATATTCAGGTTACCTTTATGTGGCGGCTCTCTTACAAAATTCGTAAAAATTTCCCATAAAAACGCGCAAATTGACCAAAAATTTTGGGGGTATGGGTGTTTACAGAAAAGTGTTGCGTGGTATAATATCAATGGCTGTGCAATGGAGATGACCAAAAAACTCCGCAAGGAGGTGAGGTCAGATGGCAAAACTGGCACGATGGCAGCCAATCACCGAACTTGAGCGGTGGTTTGACCGGTTTGACCGAATGTTTGACCGCATGTTGACTCGCTTCTTCCGAGATTGGGAACGCGATTTCTGGGGGTTGGACTGGTGGCGTGAGCGGTGGGTCCCAGCGATGGAAGTTTCGGAGACTCCCGATGCCTATATCGTTCGGGTTGAATTGCCCGGCGTGAAAACAGAAGATATTGAGGTGACCCTCCAAGACGACATCCTGACCATTAAGGGCAAGAGGGAGCGGAGCGAGGAGCGCAAAGATGAAACGATCCACTTCGTTGAGCGCTCCTATGGCGAATTTGTCAGGTCGCTCCGCATCCCGACCGATGTCAAGGTGGATGCCGTTGAGGCATCCTACAAGGATGGCGTCTTGGAGGTGCGCCTGCCTAAGAGTGAAGAAAGCAAACCCCGCCGCATTGAGGTGAAAGCCGCCTGAAGCCTATCGGGGGCTGGCAGATTTTCCTGTCAGCCCCTTCTTTTTGGAGTGTCAGGAAAATCCCGATCGCTTAGTTCCCAAAATCAGCGATTTTCTCGGCATAAATGGCAAATTTTGAGGCAAATACTGCGAAATGGGTCGTAACCTTTAGCACACTAACGCTGTCTAAAGGAGGTGGAAGAAGATGGCTCAAATGCGCCGTTGGTCACCGTTCGCTGAACTTGAAGCCTTTCGCCGTGAAGTTGACAGGTTGTTCCGTGAATTTTTCGGCGAGGAGCGCGCGCCAGTAACTCGCGGTTGGTCTCCTGCAGTGGACATTTACGAGACACCAGCGGAAGTCATTGTGCAAGCCGAATTACCGGGAATTCAAAGGGAAAACATTCAAATTGAATTGACAGACGACAGGTTGACCTTGAGGGGTAAAAGGGAACGACCGGAAGAGGCGGAAAACGCAACTTATCACTTGCTTGAGCGACACTACGGCGAATTTGAACGAAGTTTTGTCCTGAATGTGCCAGTGGACATTGAAAAAGCAGAAGCAACCTACCGCGATGGAGTCTTGACGATTAGGTTGCCCAAGATAGAACCGAAACGGGCGAAGCGGATAGAAGTGAAGGTGGAAGGTTGACGCCTGCCCCTTCACCTCTCGCCGCATCGCCCACCCGATAGAGCAACGCCTCCCTCCCCGCCTCGCCGCCCCTCCCGGCCCGCCGCCGAAAGGCGGCGGGTTTTTTGTTGCCTTAGCAAACTTTGTGCTATTTGTCAACTATTGTGTAGAAAGCAACTCGTCAACCAGAACCGAACAACCCCTCAATTCACTCCCCTTCGCACGCCCCAGCAGCACGAAACCTTCGTCTTCCCTAATTCCCAAATCTTCTGTCAAGACTGCCATGATTGAGCCGCGATTGGCAAGATCGTAGTGACAAAGCACGCCCGTTTTCCCTTCCCCGATCTCTTCCAAGGTTTCTGGGTTCAGCACTTTCGTCCTCACCCAATGTGGGGGTCTGTGTAATCGCTTTGAGCGGTTGTGCGGGGCAAAATACGGTTGCCCAACTGTGCCGTCGTAAAACTGCGAGGATAACTCCGCCATCCCGTATTCGTTGATGCACCATTCAGACGGAATTCCGAGAACCTGCTCATACAGCCGATAAAGTTCGTCGCGGGTGACCTCTCGCGAGCGCCCTTTGAAGCCACCAGTGTCCATCAACCTACTTCCCTGAGGCAATTGAAAACTCAAACCGTTAGCAGAGCACCAATCCAAAAAGTGCAGGAACGAAAACGAAGTGCCAAGCAACATGACAGGTTGTCCATCCGCTTCAGCGCACCTTAACCAACTCGCCAATTCATCCGCTAATAACCTTCCGTTCCGTATGAACCAATCACTTGACAAATTTGCTCTGCCCTTCACACCCCACTTGTCCACGATTGTCGCCAGCATGTGTCCGAGTGATGAATTCGGCAATTCACTTGGCGGCGGGAACAAAACCGCAATGGGCAGCGGGATCCGCTCAGGCAACATGTGAGGTTCAAACCAACGAAGCACCGAAGTTTCGTAAAGCCTAAGGTTGAAGATGTAGTGACGGCTTCTCTTTTGCTCGCCTTGAGTTGTCCCACTTGACAAAAACACCGCTTGTGCCTGTGAAACGGGTTCGCAAGCCAAATCCAAAACTTTGAACGCTTGTGTCGGCACAGGCGGGATTTCCGACCAATGGGAGACCGTTTCGGGAGTTTTACCTTTTTTCAGGCAAAGGTTCCGGTATGGTTCATTCCGCTCAAACTGGTAGGCGAAAATTTGAAGCGCCAAATCGTTGAATTCGCTCTCACTTACTTCGGTTTTTTCAATGAACGCCAAAATTGCCTCATCCAACTTTTCGGCGTCCATTGCAGCCCACCTCATGGTTGACATTCTCGGCACGGATGAAAACCTCGCTCCAAGGCTGCTTCTGCGTTCGGAAAGCGAATTCGGTTTTGAGGGCTGATGTTTTTGACTGCGGGGCAGTTCGTCCTGTGAAAGACCATCGTGCGCTTATTGCCTATCACGGGCAAGCGAGTTGGTTTGTAAACTGCCCACAATCCTCGCTTGTTTGTTCTGGCTTCTCCCTGAAGCCTCACGAACAAATCGGCGTATTTGACATTCGGCGGTCTCGTGTAAATTCTCGCGAAACCGTTGCGGACCATTTCGGCATTGACAAAAATTCTCCGCCCATTCTTGTCCCGCACAAAGACATAAGCCAGAACCCGCCCGTAGCGGTCATAACGCTCAACATCAAACTCCAACTCCACTGTTTTCCCTTGCACCAGTTTGCGGTTGAAGTTTTTCGCCGCTTCATAAAAGGGCTGACCTCGCTCGGGCGTATCAACGCCGATGTATCGGACGGTCCGTCCATCCGACAAAACGACAGTGTCGCCATCTATAACCTTGACAACTCTCAAGCCAGTTCTCGCTGCTTTCGGAGAGCGGATAGGCTGGCGCTGTGACATGACGGCAAGTAGCAATAAAAGCGCAACTGCAGCGAACGGGAGGTGGAAGGACTTGAAACGCTGAAATGGTTTTGGTGTAAACTCACTTTTTCGTCGCCTCATTGGACTTCGCCTCCAACTGGTCGGGGCACTGCAAAATCAAACTTCCCCTCAACTGACTTTCACAGGTTGACCTGTCTCTGCCGATTTGAGCGATGCCTCAACCATCCAGACAGCGTCGCGTGCTTCCTCAGGCTTGACAGCAAGTTCTGCACCTTCGTTCAAAACTTTGGCGATGTTTCGGTAGTATTCCCGCCAGTCACCGCGAACGCTTTCAAGGGTTATTTCAACGCTGTGACCGTTCAATTCCGTCCAAACTTTTGCTCTGTGTTCAGGCGCTTCCCGAGCCTTAGTTATGTCACCTTGGCGAAGTGCATCTTCTTGAGGGTCAAGCCCGAACTTGATTAGTCCACCTTTGTCACCAAGGACATACCAACGAGGTCTCTCGGCACGCCGAAGGTTATTGACCTCAATCGTGACAATGCGTCCGTCGCCGTAGTCAAAAGTTGTGCGGATGAAACTTTCAACACTCAATTGCCAAACCCTGAAGTTTCGCCACGCCATCACTTGCTTCGGTTTTCCCATGAGCAACAGCGCTTGGTCAACGAGGTGAACGCCCCAATCGTGAAGAAGTGAACCCATTGCCTCTCGTTCCGCACGCCATCGCCCCGTTGGACCGTAACGCCCAACATTAAGTTCCATTAGCCAAACTTCCCCGAGCAAGCCGTTTTCAATCGCTTTCTTGACAGTTAGAAAGTCCCAGTCCCACCTTCGGTTGTGAAAGACGCTGAGCACGCGGTTTTGTTTCTTTGCTTCCGCGATCAAATCGTCCGCTTCCTCAACAGTTAAAGTGAACGGCTTGTCAACAACTACATGTTTGCCTGCCTGCAGTGCCGATTTTGTCAATGGGTGGTGAGTGTTGTGGGGCGTAGCAATCACTACCAGATCAACTTTCGGGTCAGCGAACAAATCTTCGGGCGAACTGTAAACGACGACTCCCCAATCCTTTTGCGCTTGGCTTCTTCGCCCTTCGTCCCGAGAAGCGACGGCGTAAAGTTCAAGTCCCTCAACTTGAGCAATTAGCGGCGCATGGAAAACTCGCCCTGCGTAACCGTAACCGACAATCCCAACTCGCACAGCCATTTCCCACTGCACCTCCATACGCGGACAATTCTTCCAACACATGAAAGTTTGCTGCAAAATTGCTGTCGCTTGAACATCACAAACTCACGAATTCACCCTGCGCTGAATTTTTGTTCGGCGCAAAATGGATTTGTGCTTTGCCAGAAAGCGAGGTGGTTTAGGTCTATGCGCCATGCGTTCACGCTTGTAGAACTTTTGGTGACAATTGCGGTTATCGCCTTGCTTGCAGCAATTTTAGTGCCAGTGCTTTCAAAGGCGAGGGAAAGTTCTCGCAAGTCCGTTTGCCAAACCAACTTGCGACAAATAAGCACAGCGTTCAGCCTTTATGCATGTGACCATGATGGCTTTTATCCGTGCAATGGCGACCCAAATTTGTGGATGGGGCGAAACTGGCGCGTGGTCATTCAACCTTACTTGCCCGGGAGTCCAATTCAAAGTCTGCCGCCCGGTTACAGTCAACCCTTGACAGTCCAACACAGTGATGTCTTACTTTGCCCGTCGGATGAACGAGCAATTCAAGTTTGGGAGCGAACCTCATACGCCTATTCCGCTGCCTTCTTTCATTCCCCGTCGCAAATTAACAGCCTTGCGCAAATTCTCCGTGGCAGCAGTTGCTCCACATGGTCAAACATAGTTGCGGCGTTGAGAAACTTGACTCCAATTGCGCAAAACGAAGCCCAAGTCATCTTCCCTGCGCAAAAGGCTCTGAGTGCAGAATGGCTCAGTAACCACGAGAAGTTTCCCGGCGATTGTGGATTTTGGTCGTGGGACGGTAGCGCCAATTACTTGTTCGCAGACGGTCATGTCAAGTTCTTGCGGCGACGCCAAATTGCTCCCGCAGTTAACGACCTGCCCGATATCAACCTGACGGTTGACGGAATTGCGGGCAAGGATTTGCGGTGATCTTCACTGCACTTCTCATCACTCACTTAACGCCACTTCGCTATCGCTTCGTGGCTTACTACGAACCTGCGACTTCTACTGTGATAGACTTTTGCTCGGTGACGCGAAAATGGGCAAAGGAGCGAATTGAAGGCGATGGCGAAGGAAGTGGCGGCGGCTTTGCCTGTGCCTCAAGTTGCGGTCTTTCGCTTGTCACGATTGCCTTACCTGCTTGCCCTATCACTTTCCTTGACAATTTTTGGCGGATGGTGGATGAAGCAAGCGGAAGTTATCGTGCTCGCATCTCAAATCACTGAAGCCGTCCCGCCAATCCCCGCTCTGGGTGCCCTGTTGCTTCTGATCATTGTCAATCCTTTTCTCCGAAGGTTGTCACCAGCACTTGCCCTATCACGGAGTGAAATGCTCCTCGTTTACGCCTTTTGCACCGTCGCAACCGCAGTTCCAGCCTGCGGCAGTTTGCGTTTCGTCCTATCGTTGACGACCTACCCGATTTATTACGAGCGAATGCAACCGACTTTGCGGTTGGATTTGGTTACCCCTTACATTCCGGATTGGCTCGTTCCAAAGGAATTCGCTGTTATCCGCGACCTGTATCAAGGTCGCCCCGATGCGAAAGTGCTTTGGGATGCTTGGCTAATTCCAATTGCAGCGTGGACAGTTTTCTTTGCCGTTTACTGGATGGCATTGACAGGAATTCTTTGCGTGTTTGAAAAACGATGGCGCGAACACGAAAGGCTTGTCTTTCCGCTCCTTTATTTGCCGATGAGGGCGACCGAGGAGAAGCCGCCCGAAGGTCTGCCGAAATTTTGGCGCGACCCGCTGATGTGGCTGGGTTTTTCCCTTTCCGCCTTTTACAACGCTTTGAACATTGCCAACGCCTTTTTCCCTCAGTTTCCTGCTCCGGGCAAGTTCTATGACTTAGGACAATACTTCACCGCACCGCCTTTGGATGCTCTTGTCCCCTTGACACTTTGGTATCGTCCAGAAGTAGTGGGGTTAGGCTACTTGATGCCCACCGAAGTTGCCTTCACTGTTTGGTTCACCTATGCGCTGTTCAAAATTGAAGCGTTGATTGGACGGATGCTCGGTTGGCAATGGGCAGGTTACCCGTTCACGCAGGAGCAGGGACTTGGCTCTTACTTGGCAACTGCGTTTTTGCTCTTCTATGCTGCCCGCTACTACTTGATTGATTGGCTCAAAGCAATTGTCAAGCCCAAGAGATGGTCTTACGAGAGCGATGCCCTTTCGCCTCGCGAAACAACGATTTGGCTTTTGGTTGGTGTTGGCGGTTGTTTGGCGTTTTTGGTTGCTGCTGGAATGCACCCAACCCTTGCGATAATTTACCTGCTTTTGACCTTGCTCGTTGCCCTTGTCTACACCCGCATTCGTGCCGAAGTCGGTGCGCCTATGGTTTGGCTGTTCCCCTACTACCAGCACAAGAAGGTCATCCTTTACACGCTTGGAACCGAGCGGGTGATGAGTTGGGGTGGAGTTAGGAGCATGACCGCCTTCGCCATCTTCACCTTCATGGCTCGCGGTTTCTTCCACTCTTACACGGCGACGCAATTTGAGAACATTCGGCTTGGAACTCAAGTTGGCTACCCGCCGAGACTCTGGGTTCGGTTGAGCCTTTTGGCGGTCATAGTCGGTGTTCTGATGGGCTTTTACTTCCACCTTGTGCCTTATTACGCTGGCGGCGCCATTAACTTTCGCGAAGGCGGCATTTGGGGACACTGGCATGCCAGTGCTGAATACAGCGCAGTCGTCAGTTACCGAACCACGCCTACCCCGCCAGAGATCCCACGCATTGTCGCAACCGTTTGGGGCGCTGTCTTGACACTTTTGTTCGGTGCCATCAGGTTCAATTTCCCTACCTCTCCCTTCCATCCCCTCGGTTTTGCCATTGCGGGCGCTTACGGCGATTTGGTTTGGTTTCCGTTCTTGATCGTTTGGGCGGTGAAGTTTTTGGTTTTGCGATACGGTGGAGGGCGGCTTTACCGCAGGACTGTCCCATTTATGCTCGGCTTTGCGCTCGGACATTACATCGTCGCAGGCGTCATTTGGGGTTTGTGGTCAACAACAGGCAAGCCACCGTTTCAGCGATACGGAGTTTGGTTCGGTTAAGTTCAATTGGCAACAATGAAGAAATGTGGCACACTTTTGATGACAGAAACTTACGGACGCTGTGGTTGAAACTGCCTGACGAAAAACGAATGGCAAGGGGGGAAGCCATTATGGCGAACGAAGTGGCGCTTTGGGAGAGGTTGCAGCGCCTCTCGGCGTTGCAACCGAAAGTTGTGTTTTCTCCTTCCGATGACCCTACAGCCTTTGATTGCCTCAGTGTTGATTTTCCCTTTGTCGTCCGATATGAAGGTCAATGGCAACTTTTCTACACGGGTTTTGACGGCAAAAATTTTCGGCTCGCAATCGCTTCAAGCCAAGATTTGCAAAACTGGCAACGAGTTGGTTTGGTTTGGGCTCCCGAAACGCAGCAAAATGTCGCATCCGCTTGGTTGCTCCGTCACAATGACCTTGACGAACCTATGGCAAAACTTCGGCGCGGTCTTTTCTGGATGGCTTATGTCAAGGTGACAGACCAAAAGTGCTGGGGTTCTTTGGAATTGGCTTTTTCGCCTGATTTGGAGCGATGGCAACCTTTTGACGCAAACCCAATCTTGACAGCAAAAGAAGGCGATGCATGGGAAAGTGCGGGCTTAACTGCCCCTTGTTTGATTGAGCGTGAGCACTTATTCTGGCTTTTTTACATCGGTCGCAACGGTTTGCCGTCAATGGGCGTTGCCCTCTCAACGGATTTCCTCGTTTGGTCACGGGATATGGAGAACCCGCTGGTTCAATTTTCGCCCGATTACTTAACAGGGCGACCCTTTCTCGTCCGAATTGGTCGGCAATGGTGGCTTCTTGTCGGCAACGGGAAAGGGTTAAAAGCAGCGGTCTCTGAAGATTTGAGGCGTTGGCAGGTGTTGGATGAAACCCTCACCTTCAGCGGTATTGATAACCCTTCAAGCCCATACCTGTTCCTGCACGACAACCGACTTTGGCTCTTCTTCGCCGCGGATGCTGGCGGCAGGAGACACATTTTCTGCGTCTCAAGTGATTGAAGAGGTTACAACGCTAATCTGTGACAGAAGCCTGTTGGTAGGTGTCATTTTATGCTTTGCCCGCGATGCGGTGCTGAAGGGACGAAGGTCATTGACTCAAGGCTGATTGAT
>Ga0209394_1001144_pt1 | contig 16749 bp, 14 predicted proteins | sample JNZ201metaG_FD_184122 | JGI IMG/M metagenome (GOLD analysis project Ga0209394, IMG submission 184122) | Hot spring microbial communities from Jinze hot spring, China to study Microbial Dark Matter (Phase II) - JNZ 20120812A (SPAdes) (version 3) ... | reverse complement strand
GCTAATTGAGACAGTTTTTTCCATGATGACAAGGATTTTCAATTTCAAGAAGATGGCGCATAGGGTATGGGAGTATTTGAGGGCGAGGATATCTTTTGCAGTTGCAGCCTTTAACATTTTGGCGAGAAGTGGGATGAAAGTTGACGAGAATGGTTTCGTTCATCTCTCAATCGCTGAATTTTGCCCCTAAACTAGCACCAGTGGTTAGTACCCTTTCCTCGGCACCTTCCACATCCACTTTGATGAAGTCTACCCGCTTGTCAACGAAGTAATCATCCAATGCCACCGCTGCTACCTCCAAATCGCCATCCTCGGACAGCCGAGAGACGCTCGTGAGCGGGTCAGAGTCGTTCGGTTCCCACCGTCCTCGAGCCAATCGTAAAATGCCTGTCTGCTCCGCAACGGCTTTGTTTTCGGCTGCGACATTTCTGTAGCCATTGATGGCAATGTTTTCGCACAGCACGGCGAAGTTTTCGGGCAACGGCTCAAAGGCGTAAACTTTCCCCGAAGCGCCCACCAGTTTCGCCAACAAGAGAGTGTGGTAGCCGATGTGGGCTCCGCAATCAACGGCGACCATCCCAGCCTGAACATGTTTATGCATCGCTTCCACAACATCGGGTTCGTAAACGCCAAAGACATAGGCTTTGTTGATCAACCAATCCAATTTCATCCGATGCCCTTCCAGCGGCGGAGCCAAATCAACGATGACGAGCCGCTGACTTTCCGAGCAATAGCGGTTTAGCCATCGGCGCAGCGTCGGCGCAAAGGGCGAACGCAAAAGCCACAGCCGCCACCTTTTTGGCAACCGTTGCCCTAAACGAACAAGAGCGTTCATGCTTGTCCCTCCCTTTCCACCAAAAAACTCCCAATCGCCAGCACATCCATGTGCGTCCTCAAAAAGCATTCAATCGCCTCGTCAGGGGTGCAAACGATGGGCTCGTTCTCGTTGAAACTGGTATTTAGCACGACTGGCACACCTGTTAACTTTCGGAACTCTTCAATGAGTTGCCAATAAAGCGGGTTCGTTTGCTTGCTGACGGTTTGCAGCCTTCCCGTCCCATCTACATGGGTGGGCGCTGGGATTTCCTTGCGCTTTTCAGGGCGCACTTTGTATGCAAGCAGCATAAACGGCGATGGGTAACTGTGCTCGTAATAGTCACTCGTGTATTCCTCCAGCACTGAGGGTGCGAAGGGTCGGAAAGGTTCACGGTGCTTAACCCTCTTGTTCAAAATGTCCTTCATCTCGGGGCGCCTCGGGTCAACGACGATGCTTCTGTTCCCAAGTGCCCTTGGTCCCCACTCCATCCGACCTTGAAACCAGCCGACGACTTTGCCCTCGGCAATGCATCTCGCCGTTTCCTTAACGAGCACTTTTTTGTCCAATTGCCTATAGCGCAACCTGTATCGCTCTAAAGCCTGACGGATCTCAGCATCGGAAAACTCCGGACCCCAATAGGCATGTTCCATTATGAACTTTCTCGGCTGACCCAGAACTTGATTCCAGACATAAAACGCCGCCCCAATCGCCAAGCCCGCGTCGCCGGCGGCAGGCTGAATGTAAAGGTGCTCAAAAGGCGTGGCGTCAAAAACCTTTCCATTAGCGACGCAGTTAAAAGCAACACCGCCTGCATAGGCAAGGGCGTTCGTTGGCTGTCTCGTCTTCTTTTCTACGAGGCGGTAAAGGGAATTGATTTGATGCAACACGACTTCCTCCAAACGAGTTTGTAAAGTCGCTGCCAAATTTTCCTCCCTCTTCCCGACGGGCGCTCGAGGCGGATGGGGATCGCCAAACTGATGCACAAAATAATCAGAAAACAACTGCCCCAACTTTGGTTCTCCAGCCTCCCATGTCATCGTTGGTCCGTCTGTGTGGTGGCGGAAATAGCGCAAATCCATCTCGTAGCCCATCCCATCACTAACCTTCATCATTTGACGAAACTCGTCCAAAAACTCAGGCTCGCCATAAGCTGACAAGCCCATGACCTTATACTCATCGCCATACTTCCAGAAACCGAGAAATTGCGTGACGGCGGTGTAATACATCCCGACCGAGTGCGGAAAGGCTACGCTACCCCAAACAGCGATGCGGTTGCCTTCACCAATGCCCCACATCCCGCTGGCGAAATCGCCCAAGCCATCCAGTGACAGAACAGCAGCTCGCTCGAAAGGCGAGACGAAGAAGGAACTGGCGAGATGGGCAAGGTGGTGCTCAACACGATGGAATTGAGCACGGATTTTGGACGGGTCAACATCCAATGCTTTCGCCAACTCATCTTTAATGCGCCCAAACCGCCCCAATGCCCTCGCGCGGTCCAGGGCAAACCTTGGCAACCGGATGGCATAAAGCAATTTTTTTATCAACCGTGCCCTTGGGTTGCGTGGGATGGCGATGTGGTCAACTTCCTGGATGCTGATGCCCGCTGCTTGCAGGCAATAGCGGACAGCATTGGCAGGGAAACCCGCCGTGTGTTTGACGCGGGTGAACCGTTCCTCCTCAACAGCTGCCACCAACTCTCCGTCAACGACAATTGCCACCGACGCATCTCCGTGATACGCATTGATACCCAGAATGACCATGCTCAACACCTCACGATTTTGTCTCCAGTTTCGCCATCCGCCACCGTGATGCTAACAATGCAAGGCAAGCAACGAAAGTGTTCGCCGCCCAAAAGTAAAGGGCTTGCAGGCATTGGTTGTCCAAAACGAGCGGGCGACCCAGTTTCTCCTCAAAGCCCACCCGCCTTAGCCATGCACCAAGGGCTTTTCCAATAAGCGGCACTTTCCCCCAATTAATGTAGCTGTAACGCTCAAAGGTGTATTCACGCGGGTAGTTTATGCTCTCTCTCACTTCACGAAACACTTGGGGGTTGCGCAATTGCTCCTTGCTGAGTAAGCGTCCTTCTTGGTCACGCAGAAGAGCACCCCACAAAGGGTCAGCAACCACCCATCGCCCGTTGAGCCACACTTCCACCGTGACATGCTTCGTTTCCCCCTGTTCGTTCAGCAAAAGCAAACAACGAGCACTCAAACCCAATGCTTGCGCCAAATGCACAAATGCCATTGATGCTGTCCCACATTCCGACAAAAACCGATCGTAACGCAACCACTTGATAGGGTCTTTGCCCTCTGTCTGCAGCGGTTTTGCAAACCTTTCCGGCAACCGATGTAAGTTCGCCAAAAGTGCATCGACTTTCTCTTGCGGTGAACCATTCAATGGTATAAGGGCTTCAGCAAATCCCTCAGGTAAGCCTTTTGCTGTTGCCACCGCAAAGCACTGACGCTTGCCATTGCCATTGCAATAACGCACCAACCGGCGAAAACCCATTGCCATATTTGCCATCTGTTTCGCATGCTTACCATCTTTGCATCACCGACTCAACCCATTTTGCCAACACAAACAACGCCCAAACTCGCGACCATGAAGTTCGCCCTGCCTCAAATGCGTCCCACACTTTTGCAACAGCTTCCGCGTTCAGCACTGGCAACAACCTCTCGGGCAAATGCTTTAAAGTGCTCTCCCCTTCCGATCGTAGCGTCCCTCTTAGCCATTCCGCCCAAGGGAAGGTGAAGGTGGTCTTGCGCCGATAAACGACCTCATTAGGCAAATCTCCAACAGCATTGACTAACAATGTTTTTGGCGTTTTACCGTCTCGCTTCATTTTATCAGGCAGAGGCAGAACATTTGCGATGATGGATGTATCCAGAAGAGGCGGACGAACTTCCAACGAATGAGCCATGCTCATGAAATCAGTGTCCCGAAGCAAAGTATTAAGCAAGTAGTGACGCATCTCCAATACGGATACCTTACCCATTGGCTCAAATTTTTCCGCTTCTTGCCAGACAGCACTTACTCTTTCGTGCCACACACCTAAATCTCGTTGCCCCTCCGCTGTTGCCAGCAGCCGGTCAACCATTTCAGGCACAAAAAGTGCTCGGGCAAACAAGTAAGGCGAACTGTCCATCGGCATCCCATCGGGTAAAAAATCTTTGCCTACCAGCCATGAACTCAGTTTCGTTTTCGCATCAGGGGCGATGGGCAAAAGCGATATCAACCATGCTGCTCCCTTGCGCACCCCTTTCGTAAAAAGCCATCCTTGCCAACGCCACAATCTCGGCACTGTTTGGAAAGTGCTATAACCTGCAAACACTTCATCGCCACCCAACCCCGACAGGGCGACAGTCAAGCCCGAGCGTTTAGCGGCATCGGAAACGAAATAAGTGTTGATGCCGTCCATCGTCGGCTGGTCCATCGCAGCAATGGCTTCGGGCAGGCGGGACAGCACCTCTTCGGGCGTGACCAAAACCTCCATGTGCTTAGCACCGAAGCGCTCTGCTGTCCGCCGTGCCAGCGGCGCTTCGTTGAAGGACTCCTCACGAAACGCAATCGTGAATGTCCATAAAGGCAAGTCCTTGTGCTTGCCCAAGCTGTCTTTACCCAACGCCTTCCGCGCTAAAGACAAAACCGCCGCCGAATCAATCCCGCCGCTGAGAAAAATGCCCAACGGCACATCGCTGATGAGCCACTGTCTCATCGTGTTGACCAACAGTTCCCGCAGCGAGTCGATGCTGGTGGTTGCTTCCTCAAAACTTGCGAGGGTGAAATAGGAGCGCTCGAAAATTTGCACGCCGTCGGGATGCAGGGTGGCGATCAAAAGCGTGCCAGGCGGAAGCGGGCGAATGCCATCCACAATGGTGAAAGGTTCTTGCACGCTTCCGAAAGCCAGGTAGGTCCAAATGCCCTCAAGGCTCAATTGAGGAACAACCAAACCGCTTGCTAACAATGCCCGCACTTCCGATGCAAACGCCAAACATTTCCCTTTCCCCTCCCGTGCCCTTAGCCCCTCGTCCCACACATACAGCGGCTTAATCCCCAATGGATCACGCACCAACATCAACTTTCCTTCGTCTTTCGCCTTTCGCCGCCCATCCCACAAAGCAATGGCAAACATACCCTTTAACTTATTAACAAACCCATCGCCCCATTCCTCGTAGGCGTGAACGATGACTTCTGTGTCCGTGCGAGAGCGGAAGCGGTGCCCTTTCGCCGCCAACTCGTCCCGCAAGTCCTGAAAATTCACAATTTCACCGTTTAAAACAACCCAAATGGTGTTGTCTTCGTTAGGCATTGGCTGTCGCCCTGCAGGCGAGAGGTCCAGGATGCGCAACCTTCGGTTGCCCAACCAAATGCGAGACAAGGTGGACGGCTCAAATGCGTCCATCGCCCAAAATCCCATCCCATCACAAATGCCACCTTCATCAGGACCACGATGGTGCATGTGCGCCAACATGTTCACCACAGGCACTGCTCCTCTTGGTTCAACGCTCAAAATGCCTGCAATCCCACACATTGGATATCAACGCCGGATGCGGTAATGTTTGGCTTCTTCAAAATCCCGTGCCTCAATCATCTTTACGAGTGCAGTGCGGTCGGTAAAAAAGAGCCGCATAGTCCGCGCCATTTCAAAGGGCACAACCGTAAATTGCTGGTGCACCATCTTTGACCACGAAATCGGACCGCGCTTGTTAATGAGACCCGTGCCCCATTGGAAGATGAAACCGATGTTCCAAAGGACAAGGACGGCGATGAGTGCAGGGACAAACCTTAAAGCCATCGCTCGCTTTTGCTCCCGCACCCACGCAAGGAACGCCGCCAAGCCGCAGACGAACAACGGCGTCAACGAGACGAAAAAGCGGTTACTGAACGATGATTGTCCATGCCAATCGTCATAACTGGCGATGAAATACCAGAAGACAAGAAAGGTCAAAAGGCATCGCCAGCCTAATGTAGGGTTTCGGCGGATGAGGGGGATGAACCCAACGCAGGCAAAGAATATGATGGGCGTCCAACTCCATAACCCGTGCTCTGAAGAAAAGAGCACTTTCAGTAGGCGTGGGTCATGGAACCACCAAGGGTCGCCGTAACCCAGTTGAAAAGGCGAACCGTAGAGCACCCATTTGATGATGCCCGTCGGCAGCCAACCGAGGAACAAGCCAAAGCCATAGAACATAGCCAACAGGGGTAGGGGCAGACCTTTGTGTCTGCCCAGCCTGTTGCCCCAAATTTCCACAAAGTCAGCAAGGATGAAGATAGCAAGCAGCAAGTTGACATAGTAGGTCGTGAAGGCAAATCCCGTCAGCAGTCCCAGCAGGAACCAAGCGGCGTATAGGTGTGTGGGCGTGTTTTCCGATTCTCCCACCCTTGATGGATAGGTTCTCCACCAATACCACACCAACAGCGAGCAAACAAATGCCGAGTGGGCATGGGACATAAACGGAAGGAAATACATGTAAACGGGTAGCGCCGATGCGAACCAAATCCCCACCGTTGCCCAAAAGGCTGACCATTCGTCAGTGACTGCTTTTGCAATCGTGAACGCCAGCACCAGTCCGAGAAAGCCGTAAAAGGCAGTCCCTAACGCGCAAAGGTAACGATAAGGCAAAGAGAAGCCATCGGGGGGGTAAGGGCTGACCTGTATGTCTGCCCGCAACAAAGCATTTTGCAATTTCACAAAAGCGTGTGCCATCAAAAAGAACGGAGCCCAAAGAATAGACGGACCGACCGAAAACTTATTGTCCACATAGCCCGTGCGGGTGTAGTTGTGCAGCCGCAGATTCCCCCTCTCGTCGAAGTAATTGCGGTAGTGCCAGGAGTCAGCATGGCGAAACTCGTTCTCAAAGTAAAGGTCACCATCAATGACCAGTGAGGCAATGTAACTATAATACCCAATCCCATCGCCCCGCAGATATGGCGTGACGGTGGGCAAGGTGAGCAGGAAAAAGGTGACAAGGCAGTGAACTTTATACTTCGCCATTTCCCTTCCCACCTTGATGCCACGCAACCCAACCGCCTCCAGCAAGAGCGGAAACTATTGTGTCCATGATGGAAGCACGGAGCCGAGTGTTAGTGCAAAAAGGCAAATGTGCAATCGTTCCGAGGACTATCCAGCAGAGCACAAAATAGGCGAATGGACGGCGCACAGGATCTCGCCAAAGATAGATTAACCCAATCCAAGCCAAAACCAGCCAAAACCACCAGATGGCTGCCATCAAACGGCGAAGCAATCCGTTAACGCCCCGTCCACCAGGATCAAGGAGTTGGTCAGTGCTAAGCCAGAACCATGTGAGTTTTTTAAGGTGCAATGATATGAGAGACCAGCCATGCTCCCGCATAAGACGCCAGTAAACTTGCCGACATTGTCGGTCCATTTCTAACTCTGATGGAAAGGAGCGATCTCTATCGTTTCTCTCATATTCTTGATGCGTCCAACCAAGCACCGCTTTGACCTCAGTATCGCCCCTGCTCCGACCTTGTGGGTCTAAAATGCCTCTCACCATGTTGAAACTACCAAAGGTTGAATAAGTCCAAGTGCCAAAGGCAATTTTGTTGCGAATTAGCCAAGGAGAGAGGGTCACTGAAAAGGCGGTGACAAGGGCAAAAATAGCCTCGCGATGGCGACTGACAAAGGCAGCATAAATTCCTGTTGGTAAAATGGCTGGGGCGGAAAACCGGGTAAGGGCTGCTAATCCGACAGCGAACCCTGAAAGGCTTGCCCAACCGAAGACATGGCGACTGGATTGAGATTTCAATAGGAAGATGAAGCCGTAAAGGCTAAAAGCTATGAAAAATGCTGCCAGTGTCTCCGTGCCAATTTGACCAACTGCATACACCAGCGTCGGGCAGTAAAGGCAGAGCAAAAGGGCAGGACGGAAGGCACGCTGACCAAAAATTTCGCGCGCCGTCAAAGCCGCCAACAAGGTGATGGCAAGGCTGAGCAAGAACTGCAAGAGGCGTGTGGCGAAGGGGTAATGTTCTCCGAATAGCGCCATCATTGCGGCCAGCAAAAAGGGATAGAGAGGCGGACGAAAGGCAGTTGGCTGACCATTATAAGTGAAACCTCTCCTTCAAGCAAGTTTTGAGCGAGGGTCGCATAGTGTTGGCTGTCACTGCCTCCTGACCAAGGTGGTTCCAACCGATTACCTGGCAGGACGGCTACCAACAACCGAACCACGACTGCCACAATTGCGAGCAGCCAAAACAGCCTCTGGTTATCCCACCTCATCGCTATGCCCTCCATTTCAGCCTTCGTGAAAAGTCTCTCACACCTTTGTTACTATCCCCACCACCTAAACTTCAGGATATACCACAACGCCTTCAGCCCATCTTTCCAGTTTATTTTCTTCCCCTCCGCATACGTCCGCCCGTAGTAGCGGATACCTATCTCGTAGATGCGCCATCGCTTCTGCTTGGCGACCTTCACCGTGAACTCCACCTCAAACCCGAAGTCATCGCAAGTCAAAGTGATGCTATCCAGGACCTCCCGCCGAAACATCTTGTAGCAAACTTCAATGTCGCTAAGCGTTACATCGCAGAGCAGGTTGATCAGGTTGGAGATGATCTTGTTGCCGATGAAGTGATGGTAATAGAGTGCCCGATGAGGTTTACCGTAAAAGCGAGAGCCATAGACGACATCTGCATAACCTTCAGCAATAAGTTGCCACATCTCCTCCCAGTCACGAGGGTCATATTCCAAATCAGCATCTTGGATGACCAGCACATCTCCCGTCGCCGCTGCAAAACCTGTCCGCAGTGCAGCCCCCTTTCCTCGATTGTGCTCATGGAAAATGACCCGCACCGTGACAGGTAAAGTACTGACTACGGACGATGGACTACCGACCACTTCCCCTGTTCTCCACACTTTCCAACCGCGTTCCTCGTCCCACAGAGCAACGGATGGTTCTGGGTTCGTTTCGCCAAAAGTTGCCAAGAGCCATTCCCTCGTGCCATCGGTGGAACCATCGTCCACTATGATGATTTCCTTCTCCACCTGTGGCAAAGCCTTCACAACCCGTTGAAGGACCCGTTCAATATATGGTCGCTCATTGTAAACGGGAATGATGACAGAGAGCCTCACGAGAGACCTCCTCTCACTACTAACTGCCGATACAATGTTTCCATCTCCGTTACAGGCTCATCCCAAGAAAACTCTTTTGCCACTTGAGTGCAATTTCTACGGAAACGCTCTGCCAGTTGCTCATCCGTCAGGATTGTTTGGAGGGCATTGCTGAGGGCTTTCCGGTCATATGGCACCACCAATCCTACCCTTCCATCCACATAGGGTGCTATTCCACATCGGTCGGTCACGATAACCGGTGTGCCAACCATAATGGCTTCCGCAACAGTGTTCCCAAAGTTTTCGCTTTGAGAAGGCAATACAAATACATCAGCATCCCGATACGCTGCCCACTTAGCGTCACCGTAGAGTGGACCTGTGAACAGGATGTTATCCTTAACACCGAGCTGAAGGGCAAGTGAACGAAGATACTTTAGATACCCGTCCCCTTCTTCAGGACCCGCTAAAACGAGAAGGACATTGCTTGCCTTTCCACCTTTTGCTTTCAAAATTTCCGCAAAGGATTCTATAAGCATGTCTGGACTCTTTTTCGCCACAAGCCGCCCTAAAAAGAGCACTAACTTTACATCGGGTGGGATACCCCAATGCTTTCGGAAGGAGCCTATTTCAGGTAGCTGCTCGGGCGCTTCCACGCCGTTGCGCCGCAAAAAGACTTTCTCAGCAGGTATCCCATCTTCAATCAATTCCCCTTTCTCCCGTTCCGAAGTCGCAATCAAGCGCGCCGCTCCGTTGACCATCCGCCATCCAAGCAGGCGGTGGTAAAGGTATTTGAGCCGAATGTTGCGGACGATGGGGCGAAACATCCCCATTGGCTCTACGACATACGGAATGCCAAAGCGGCGGCAGAAAAACGCTACCGTTGGCCCCAGTAGGTCATAGAGGCCGTAAATGTGCACAAGGTCAAAGGCTCGCAAATGTTGCAAGCAAAATGTCACGATGCCTGGATTAAGCGTAATGGCGCGATAGCGAACGATAGTGCGCAAATAGACTATTCTAACGCCATCCCATTCACAAGCCTTGATCTGTCCATCGCCGACAGCACCATAATTCGCCGTTAATACTGTGACCGAGTGCCCCCGCTGCACTAATCGCTTGGCTATGGCAGGCACTTTAACGGCAGGACCGCCTTTGTCCAGAAATGGAGCATAGGCTTGCGTGACTTTCAAGATGTGCATTCTTTACGGTCGCACCACCTTCAAAATAGTTATGGGGACGCGCCCCTTTTGCCCATAAATCCGCCAGCCTACAAAGCCCTCTGCGATACCAGAAGTTACAGGCTGTAAAATGCCTTGATGCTCCAATGCCTTAAAAGCCTGGGCAAATGGAGCCGGGTAATTGCCGGTCTTGACCACCCATCGGACATCCAGTTGGCGAAGCAGATTTGCTAAGGAATTTGGAGAGCTATATCGCGCTGGGTCCATAAGCCAAGAAGTAGCAGGGTCACCGTAGATAAAAGGCACTTGAAGGTGATAAAGATGTCTGAAGAAGACCATAGCCTTCTCCCGTTCATTCCTAAGGTGTTCATTGACAAAGTGGGCGAGTGGATAATCTGGAGCCATTCGGCTTAGAAAATCGTGTCTTGATTCAACTCCCAGTGCAACGGGAACAAAGTCCCTGGCGTAAACCAGGTTGGATGCAGTGCAAAAGACCAAGAAAACGACGACCGCGCACGCGCCACCTGTCCAGACCCACGCCAGCCTCTCTCTGCTTTGCGCCCATGCCCCCACAGCCAGCACCAGAGTCAATGGGAAAATCGGTAGCAAAAAACGAGCCATCTGACTGGTCACAGCATTTAATCCAAAGAACCCGGCAGCGAACACCATAGCAATGCGATAGTGCCATCCTTGGAACCAAAGAAGAAATATGACAGGCATGAAGGTCAAGATAAGGGGTCCAAAATAGTGCCCAACACCAAAGCGCTCACCTTGAAGGGTGAGAAGAATTGGGTATCTGAATAGGCTTAAAAGACTCAGGTCAAAGCCGGGCGCACGAGTGTCAGCATAACAACTCTGAAAAGTCCAAAAATTGAAACCCTCGCTTGCCACCCAGCGCGAAAGAAAGGGAAAGAAAGGGTCGCCAGTCCAGAGCGCGTTACGCAAGTGAGGGAGCATCCCCCCAATGAGTGCTCCCAAGGCCACCAAGAAGGTAGATTGGAGAGAACGACTTGATAGAAGCACAATGACGACCAGCATGATCGGCGTCGCCCAAGCGGTGTATTTACCGCCCGCGGCAAGGCCAGCAAAGAACCCACTCAACAGCCCCTTCGTAAGGTTTGTTCCCTCACGGATTTTCCGCCCTTCAGACAGCACCAACCAAACCGCCATAGTGGTGTAGAAAGCGCTCCAGATGTCTGGAGAGCCGCTGGTGCTCATCTGCCAGAAGACCATTGGGGTGGCGAGAAAAGTCGCGACTGAGATAAGGGCGACCTCTTTTGAAAACAATTGGAGCGCCAGCATGAATACTGAACCTGCCGTGAGAATACCGCCCAGATAAATCAGTCCCAAGGCGGCCGAGTCGCTCCCAAGCACAATTCCCAAAGCAATTAGGACATGCCCCGTTCCTGTAAAGAAACTGAGGAGCGTCCACCACACAGGCACAATCCGCTGCTCCTGCACCCAGACCTTAGGCACGGTGAAGTGATAATGCATTGCGTCTGAACCGGTCAGCGGTGCCATCGCCATCAATGCATCTAAGATTGCGAAAGCCACGATAAACGCTAACAAAAACAGCCCAAGGCGAGATTGCCGTAATGAAGTCATAAACTCCTTGAGACCGGCAAATAGTTCAAGAAGCCATAACCATCCCTTCCATGCCAGGAGAGCCACAAGTGCAAGGAGCGAGAGAACCCATGCCTTTGTCAGCAGCCCCAGCATGCCGAGAAGGAACACTGCAAATGTCAGCAAGCCAAAGGAAAGTCCACAAGCGCAAAGGAGCATCCCCAGACGAGATGGAATGGTGAACCGCAGCAAGCGGAGCAACTGAATCCCAAAGGCAGCATTCAACAGAAAAAGCAACGTCACAATAAATAGGTTTGCAATCGTGTTTACCATCGTAGGAACCTCGCGAGGAATCCCAGACGCGCGATTAATAAATCACGGAATTGAAGATAGTAAAGGCAGTTGACACCTATAATCCAGAGCAACACCAATAGTTCCCACCAGCGCCATTTAGTTCTCATGGTCGCAAATCGCCACCACCTTTGCTTTGCCTTTCAGCCTCCTCCAAGCCGGAAGGTGCTTCTGCGTCGCGATGAAGCCGCTGCCAACGAGAGCAATCTTCAACAAGAGCCGACTCCTGGATCGAGGAAATGAGCGATCGGAGCCGCGCCGCAAAGGAAATTGATCCAACAGCATCGGTATGCCCAAACCCAAGAGCCGGGCACCCTCCCATAGCGCCAGTGGTCAGTGGTCTCGTGTTGTAGAGCCTTGTAAATCCGTGCCCATCCCGCCGTTTGTGCGTTCATCGGAGGCTCACCCAAAATGATGCCGCATTTGTTTGTGACGAATGACAATTCACCATCTGCCTTCCGCCGTCTGGCATCAACCATCAACGGTCAACTGTTAGTCAGTGGTCTGTGGTGGCTGGTATTTCCAACAGGGCTTGACATGCACGCAGAAGCCGCTTCCGGAGTCGGACACAGGTGATCCCCAAGCGCCTTTCCCCATACCACCTTAGCGCCGTGCGAGCCACCAGGCTGAAGCACAACAGAGCCATTGCGAACACAATCCAAAGGGTGGAAGCGCGCTCCAAAATCAAAGTCCAGTTTGCTGTTCTTTCCTCCCATTTGGGGAACACGCGGTTCAGCACGCGCCGCAGGAACCTGCCCAGATAGGGAATCCGTTCCATCCGGACATGCGCCGTCCGCTCGTATGTCCATCGAGGGTCATAACCCACCATCGTCCGGGTCACCTCTTGCAGAATCCTCGGGTCGCGCAGCTCCTCCTTAGTCAGGAGACGTCCTTGCCTGTCCCGAAGCAGGGCGCGCAGAGCCGGATCCACCACCACCCAGCGACCGTTGAGACGAACCTCCGCCACCACATGTTTGGCTTCGTCTTTCTCGTTCAGGAGGAGAAGACGACGGCACTCCAGACCAGCACTCATTGCCAGGTTGACGAAAGCGTTTACCGCTGACCCGCAGATGGCGAGGAGCCGCCGAGAATTCAGCGTGTGGACAGGGTCTCGGTTCTCTAGAAACCCCTGATAAGGACTGCCCTCAGGGACTCGCGGACTGCGCATCCACGCCAGAAGGGCTTCAACCTTTTGTTCAGGAGATACCGAGGGGTCGACGATAGCGTCAGCAAACCCCTGCAGATAATGACGGACGGAATGTTCCCAAGCCAGCCCCCACAGCAGCCCCAAAGTAAAGATGACCGTGAGGGCGTTCACTACATACCATAGAGCGTAGAACAAACGGTAGCGCCACGTTGATAAACCCTTCTTAGCAGTTTGCTTTGTATCGCGCATCTCCACTCCCCTCCAGCCCCCAGGCGCTCCGGCAAAGCTCCACCCGGGACAGCTGGACACCCTCTCTTGGGCTGATCGCTGATGGCTCATCTGCTACCACTAACTAACTATTGCTATTGGCTATCCGCCATCCGCAATCCCAACACCTCCACCAACCGCTCCTTGAACCGCTCATACGAGAACTCCTGCATTACCCACGCCCGCCCCGCTTCCCCCATTCGCCGCGCCCGTTCGGGCTGAGTCAACAAGGTGATGATGGCTTCAGCGACCTCATCAGGACTTTTCGGGTCTACCAACAACCCATGCTCCCCATGCCGAATGAACTCCGCCGGCGCCCCATAGTTGGGACCGATCACTGGCTTGCCGAAAGCCATCGCCTCCAAGAAAACGATGCCGAACCCCTCTCCTTTCGGCGCGTGGTCGTCTAATACCGTTTGCGCGGGCAGGGCGAAGACCTCGCAAGCCCGGTAACAGGCGGCTAACTCTGTCTCAGTCACTTGCCCAGTAAAAATCACATGGTTCCTCACTCCTAATTGCTGCGCCAGTCCCTCCAAGCGGGCACGGTCATCCCCATCACCGACGACGAGATAGACAGCATCGGGCACCTTCGTCAGCACGGCGGGCAGCGCCTGAAGGATAACCTCGTGCCCCTTGTAACGCTCTGACGCCGCCAATCGCCCCACTGTCAGCACCACTGGGTGTCCGTTGACAGCCAGCCGCGTCAACCGCTCTCCGTCCGGGAGAATGGTCAGCAACCGGTCATCCAGCGTGCTGGGTAATATGGCAACGCGCTCTGGTGGAACCTGATGGCGACTGATGATCCGCTCACGTGTGAACGCGCTGACAGCCAACACTCTCTCGGCTTTGCACAGGGCGTTTCGCTTCCATAAAGGCAAAGCGCCCCATACCTCAATGCCGTATGCGACGACCCAGTAAGGGCATCGCCCCAACATCCGCAGCAACCATCCAACGGGCGCCAGCCCCACATGGGTGCAGATAACTAAATCAGGACGCCATTGCCATGCCGCTTTGAGGGCTTGAAGGGTAAATTGCCATTTGCTTTTTAAGCTCAACCTTCGGGATTTTTGGTGCTTTGTGGGAAGTGCCAGAACCCGAACCTTCTCAGCACCAAGCAACTCACCCAGTGCTCGCAGAAGAGTAGTCGTATAGCGCTGAACGCCCCCATAGCCGTCCAGGGAAGGAGCCAGCACTAAGACCTTCATCGTGGATTGGAAAAGAGCAAAGATATAGGGCATGGCATATGTCAGTTTTTACCCTTAGCCCTTTGCGCTTAGCCCTTTGCGCTTCACCACTTGCGTGAAGATTTCATGCATCTGCTGTGCATTTCGTTCCCATGTGTATTGCCGAGCCGTCTGAGCAGCCGCCTCGCCCAAGCGCTTCCGAAACTCTTCATCCATATACAGGCGCTGAATCAGCCTTGCCAGTTCATCGGGGTCACGAGGGTCGTTCAAGATAAGTCCATCTACACCATCGGTGATAATCTCACTCACCCCAGCATGGCTGCTCACAATTACAGGAAGCCCGCATGCCATTGCCTCTGCTGGGGGCAAAGCGAAAGCGTCTTCCAGCGACGGTCCGACATACACATCGGAGGCAGCATAGTAAAACTCTACATCCCCTCTGGGCGGAAGGAACCGAACCCGTTCAGAAAGCCCATATCTCTGGATTAGCGGATAAAACGGTGTTGGCTGATCCCGCCCGACCACCAAAACCCAGATGTTAGGGACAGCAAGTCGCCCCACGGCCTCTAAAAGGCAATGAAGTCCTTTGTTCTTCCAATCGTTACCGATAAGCAGAAGTGCAAAAGCCTCGTCAGGCAACTTCAGCTCCTCTCGGGCTTTTAAGCGTAAATCGGATCGCACCTTTGGATTGAACCGCCGCGAATCAATACCATAATAGACCACGAAGAAGGGACCATCACGCCGATAGAATCGCATCAAATCAGCAACGACTTTACGAGAAACTGTGACAAGTGGCAGGTCTTTACGAGCGTAAATTCGCTGTTCCAAAGCCATGATGAGCCGATAGTAAAGCCGACGATGGAGGAGACGAGCCCAACTTTTGATAGGGTTATGCCATAAATTCAAGTCGTCCCGGACCTGTCGGTAAAACTCAGCAAAGACGATATGCACACTAATAACGTCGGCATCCAGGCAATTGATGCCGGGCGAATAAACCAAGTCGTAATGGATGCCTCGGACATTTCTGTCCCACCACCTCATCACTTGATTGGCGAAGAACCAGAAAACATAGCGGGTCAAATGCGGGCCGGGAATGTCGGGAACCTTATGCCAAACAATGCGCCCTCCTCCAGAGTTCTGATTCGCCTTCTGGGATCCACCATTCGCCGCTCGCCATTCGCCGTTTGCCATCTGCACTCCTTCAATGTCTTCAACCCGCTGGCTGTAAATATGGATTTCGCAGCCATATTCGTGCGCTAACCGTTCTACCTCTTCCGCTACACAGCGCTCCGTGCCATGCCTCTTGTCTAAAAAAGGCGAGACAACCGCAATAGACAACGATGAGGACACAGTAGATCACCTGCCAAGGGACGTAGTGGGCACATGCCCTTCATTTGTTACCCTGGACGTGGGAGAAAGGTTAAGGTAAGGGAAGCGGAAAAGAATTCCCAACAATAGCCACAGGAAGGCATTGCCGATGAACTCTTGAAAACCTGCCATCCCACCCCAGAGGGTCCCAAGGATTTTGATGGTCGCATACCAACCAATGCTCACCGAGAAGGGAGCGAAAACGCTGTCCCGGAGTCGCTTAACTACCTTCCATGCCGACCAGACAGCCGCGAAACTCCAAAGTAGCCAGAGCACCAGCCCAATGATACCTGTCTCCGCTACGATATTACCTATCCCACTTTCCACGACCACCTGCGGTGGCGGGACATTGGTGAATTTGCGCAGATATTGAATTCCCAAAGAATTTGTCCCAAAGCCCTGTCCGAAAAGAGCAATGGGGCTTAAAAAGGCAACCAAAAAGTTTTGGGGGTGATAGCGGAAGACCCGGTCAACAAGTTCCGACCTCGGGCTCCAAGGTGAAAGAGTCTCCCAATAAAAAGCCCATCGCGCTTTTAATGCCTCAGGGGCAATGAGCCCCACCATCACAAAAGTGATTCCCACAGCCAGCACTGCGTTCAAAAAAACCTTGCGAAACCGTCGCCGCAACCTTTGAACCGTTGCCTGCCAACGGCTTACTACTACCATCGTCAAAACTGTGAGAATCCCAAAGACGAACCCGCCCCTTGAACCCACCATAAACAACGCGACCCCGCAAAGGGCTGTCCCTAAAACCAAAGCGATACGGCGCCAACCGGTGAGCCATTCCCTCCAAACAGGATGAA
>Ga0209394_1001140_pt1 | contig 16790 bp, 20 predicted proteins | sample JNZ201metaG_FD_184122 | JGI IMG/M metagenome (GOLD analysis project Ga0209394, IMG submission 184122) | Hot spring microbial communities from Jinze hot spring, China to study Microbial Dark Matter (Phase II) - JNZ 20120812A (SPAdes) (version 3) ... | reverse complement strand
TCGATGGATTGCCCAGTTTAAATCGCCACTAACCAACACTTACTTCAGGTCCGTTGGCGGCGGCTTCTTTGGAGCCGAGCTTAAATTTACCGGCTACGACGCTTTAGTGATAGAAGGCAGGGCTGAGAAACCAACCTACGTGCACATACATGATGATGGTGTTGAATTTCGGGATGCCGATAAAGTTTGGGGGATGACCACTGACGCCGCCAGGGATTTCCTACGGGAGGAAACTGCCAGAGATGCTAGGATGGTCATAATAGGACCCGCGGGGGAGAGACTGGCGAGGATATCCGCATTAGTCACGGATGATATGAGGACTGCCTCAAGAGGAGGGGGAGGTGCGGTCATGGGCTCAAAAAATCTTAAGGCTATAGTCGTTAAAGGCTCGAAGAGACCAGAGATTTTTGATGAGAAAGCCTTCGAGGAGGCTGTAAGGGAAGAAATAGAGGTCATTAAAGAGAGCCCGGTCTTTGAGGCCTTTCACAGTTTAGGCACAAACATAGCGGTTTATGGCGAGTACTTAGGCGGCTGTTTTCCAACATATAACTATAAACAAGAAAAACTAGAGGGGATAGAGATGTTTAAGCCTGAAAACCTTTCACGATACGTTGTGAAGCACTATGGGTGTTATGGATGCATGGTCCGCTGCGGCAAGATATTTAAGCTTACAAGGGGCCCCTATGCTGGCATTGTATGGGACTTCCCAGAATATGAGACCCACTGGTCCTTCGGAGGCAATCTTGGAAATATTAATATCGAGTCTATAACGTACGCTAATATGCTGGCTGATAAGTATGGGCTGGACACCATATCAGCCGGCTCAGCTATCGGCTTTGCTATAGAGCTGTATGAAAAGGGGATAATCAGTAAGAGCGAAGCTGATGGATTTGATCTTAGGTGGGGTGATCCAGATCTCATCTGCGAGCTCGTCAGAAGAATAGCCCTTAGAATTGGTATTGGAAATATACTCGCTGAGGGTGTTAGGAGGGCAGCTGAGATAATAGGTAGGGGGGCCGAGAAATACGCTATGCACGTTAAGGGGCTTGAGCTACCAGCCCATGACCCGAGGAGGGCTAAGGCCTTTGGGCTCAGTATGGCGACGTCCCCGATAGGTGCAAGCCACACCATAGGCGTTAGTGCTTTTGAGGAGTTTGGAATCCCATTTAAGGGTAAGAAGGTTGATCCATTTGCCACTGAGGGGAAGGGGGAGCTGGCCAAGTATATTCAGGATGAGACTGCCGCAAATGAGACTGGCGTATGGTGCATCTTCGTCACATTGTTCTGCGGTGTATCCCTAGCCCTCTATGCAAAACTTCTAGAGGCGGCAACTGGCATAAAAGAGTTCGATGCCCAACATCTACTACTTGTTGGCGAGAGAATATTTACCCTTGAAAGGGCCATAAGCGCTAGGGATGGCATCGACGCCATATATGATAGGATGCCTGAAAGAATAACTAAGGAAGCGATTCCGAGGGATGATACACCAGCAAGGGGCCAAGTCTTCGAGGAGGAAATTCTAGTCAAAGATTACTATAGGGCACGAGGTTGGGATGAAAAAGGAATCCCAACTAAGGAGAAACTTAAAGAACTAGGCTTGGAAGAAGCTGATTTCTAACTTAATCAAGAAGATCGTAAGAGAAATTATTTACTACCACATATTTATTTTTGTAATAACGCTGAAGTGAAAGGGCTCCTGCTCATAATGGTTTGTTTGAAAGGTGAGTGATCCGCCCAATTGGTCTTTACCCTAAACCTTAGCTTCTAAATGGGGAGAAAAATTTTGGGCCATCATAAGGCTAAGCTAATAAAAGCAATGTTATATAAGATGCGGTTTCTCCCTAAGCCTTTAGCCTTCTTTTAATAAGTATAAAGGTGACCGCAGCCGGGATGGCCCCTAAGATAACGATTAATGCAACCTCAGGCAAAATGACCCCAAGGGTTGGGGGAGCAAGTTTGGGCGTGGCTATAATTTTTCCGCTCTCGCTCTTGCTCACATAAGTTGCTCTTTCCCAATCCCCCATCGTTTTCATGCCTGTGTGTAAAAGTAGAAGAGGCGCTAGCATCATAGTTACTCCGAGTACGGCTGCGAGCATTAGGCTGAGCAGGTTTCTCTTCAAATTTCACCCTCTATAAAATACTTTTCAGTACCCTTTAATTATTCTATGTTTTTGAACGACCCTCCAATACCAGCTTGATAGTTTCCGTCCAGAAGATTATTGAGGCTAATATGCCGAAGATTAGCGCCACGATGTTGTGTATGCTCCATGTGTGCTCATATAGGATTATGTATATGATGAGCATGCTCGTCATCCACACCGCGTAGAACGCGAACCTGGGTATCATATACCTCCCCATTCGGACGAAGAGCTTTAGGATCCCGACCTTAACCTCCTGCGTGAGGAAGTATTCGCCAGTAGCAGTTTTATCCGCCAGCCCAAGGGAGACGAGCTTGTCAAGATGGTATGCCGCCAAGCTAGGACTAGAGAATTTCAGCGCCCTCTGAACCTCTCTGACGCCAACTTTAGACCCAGACTTCTCCAGCAAGTAGATGTAGACTCTAAGTGTCTTGCCTTTAAGGCTAGCCTCTAAGTCGGCCTCGCTCATAAAGGACTCCATAGGACAATTAACCAAAGAACAATATTTAATTTTAATACTGTTCAATCCACTTGAACAAGTGTACTAAAACATAGAGCAATAAGCCGCGGCACGTATATTTTTGTGGTGATGAAAATTTGATGGGTTATAAGTGTCTAGTTGTGGTGTTCTTAGTTCTAGTTGCAGCGACCGTTGTGTGGACAATGCTTATATCCTTCGAGTGGACGAGTACAGAGCCCGGCAGCCTGAAAACCTTTAAATCAAAAGATGAACTTTTAAACTTTGTTAGCGCCAAAGTTAAGGCTGTAGAGACGGATCCTCTCATAAGGAGGTTTGTAGGCTTTGCTAGGACCCCGCTAGCCGTACCTGCCCCTGCCGAAGCTGCATTTAAGGCGTCAGAATATTCTTTGACAAACATCCAGGTCGAGAGTGTTGATGAAGCTGATATAGTTAAAACGGACGGGCAACTAATCTACGTCGCTTCTCATAAAGGATGGATAAGCATTATTAAAGCTTATCCGCCTAAAGAGATGAGGGTTCTTTCAAAGATTAACCTTAATGGAGGCGTTATCGGCTTATTTATAGGCAAAGGAAGACTCATCGCTCTCATCGAGGAAGCCGCTGGGATCAACCCATTACCAGAAAAGAGCGGCATACCTCTCTTAGTACCATATTTTCCATGGAGATTACTAATAAAAGTTTTTGATGTCTCAGCCCCAGAGAAGCCTAAGATTACCAGTGAAGTCACATTTGAGGGTAATTACATATCTTCAAGAATGATAGATGCTTACGTTTACGTAGTTTTAGCACACCCAGTATTAGCGGGGAACCAAACCCTCCTTCCAAGATGGGCAACTAATGGCGTCTGGAGGGAGATCTCCCCATCTGATGTATACTACTCCGATTCAATAGAGGCTCCCTCAGGCTACACGTTAATAGTAGCCTTAGATATTTTAAATGGGGGCCACGTGGCCGTAAAATCTGTATTAACGGGATACGCGTCATGCATGTACATGTCTAGGAGTAATCTCTACATAGCCCTTCCAGTGCTAGATAGATTTCTGGGTGGCTGGGGCAGAACGGAAATTTATAGGATATCTGTGCATGGGCTGAACATTAGATGTGAAGCTGGAGGTAAGGTTCCGGGCAAAGTGCTAAACCAGTTCTCAATGGATGAGTATGAGGGATACTTTAGAGTGGCTACAACGACGGCGCCTTATAGACCCTTCGGTGAGGGCATGAGGGCAGAAAGCAACAATGTGTACGTCTTAGATGCGGAAGACTTGAAGGTTATTGGGAAGATTGAGGGCTTAGCCCCCGGGGAACGAATATACTCTGCGCGTTTCATGGGAAAACGATGCTACTTAGTAACATTCAAGAAGGTTGATCCATTATTCACAATCGACCTCTCAGATCCCTCCAGCCCAAAGGTCTTAGGCGCGCTTAAAATACCGGGATATAGCGACTACCTTCATCCTTATGGTGAGGACTACCTAATTGGAATTGGGAAGGAGGCCACCCCGGCTGAAGAGGGGGACTTCGCTTGGTATCAGGGCCTAAAGATATCGCTCTTCGATATCTCAGACATCGAGCATCCAAGAGAGGTTGCCAAGATAATTATAGGCGATAGGGGTACAGATTCGCCAGCCCTACTCGACCATCATGCATTACTCTTTGATAAGAGAAGAAGCTTACTAGTAATCCCTATTCTAGAGGCGAGGATATTTGAGGAGGATTATCCGAGGGGGAGGCCGCCTTGGATATATGGCAGACCAGTATTCCAAGGAGCCTACATATTCCATATCTCACCAGAGGATGGCATAGTGTTAAGGGGCAGAATAACCCATATGGAGGGTGACGAGATCAACCCAACATACGAGGTTGAAAGAACGCTCTACATAGATGAAGCATTATACACAATCAGCGACGGGAAGATTAAAGCAAACAACTTAGATAACTTAAGCGAAATCTGTGAGGTCATCTTAGAATAGACTCGAGTGAACTGCATAAAAGGGAGAACATCCTGTGCTTTATGACCAAAATTTAGGAAAACGAGAAGCAATAAAAGATACCTTACTCGAGAGCCATCCTAAACCTACCCCCTCTCCCCATCTATTAGTCCTTTGACTACAACAAACAGTTCTCACTGAGACAAAATTATTAATTCTGGAATAAAATAAACTATTTCATGGGTGTTTTGTGGTGTCTGGATTATGTCGATTACTTGGCCTTATAATTTTAATATTGGGTGTTCTGGGCGTGTTAGGGTCACTGTATCTTTTTGGACTTAAGGCCGTTGTAACCTCGCTTACTCGAGATATGATAGGGAATGCTATATGGCATGTAGCAGATTTAAACATGACGGCTCATGAGGGCATCAAGGTTATGAACGAGTGGATCAACACATTATCTTCACTATTAGATAAACCGCTGTTACTCCTATTAGTCTACAGCCTAATATTGATATTAGCATCGATCGTAATGATTAAAAGCCACTCTACAAAATGACCAAACAGCATATTCACAATTTTCTCTTTTCTATAACATTCTCATCCCATCTCACATCATGATTAACATGCGCGTAATGCCTAAGATAGCAGTTTCAAAATAGATAGGTTTAAATACTTGTTTATTCTTTGATGGAAGAAGAACTCTTACGTCCCTCTGAGGTTGCTAAGAAGTTCGATATTTCAGTTAAAACGCTTTGGAAGTGGCAGAAGAGGGGATTATTAGGGCAGTTAGGCTCCCAACTGGGAAGCTCCGATATCCTAAGAGTGAGATTATGGAAGCAGTTAAAAGCTACAGGATCCCAGTAGAAGCACCGAGAGATTTAATCGAAGAATACTTCAAAGTTAAGCAGAAGGCTTTAGACGCAATCTTCTCACATGTTAAAATTTCTAAGAAGGCTCACCTTGAATTCGATAGAGAGGATAGGAAAAGGCTTAGAGATGAATTGCCTACGAGAGTGGAAATACTCCAAACACTACGTTGATTCAGCAATAAGCTCTGTCATAGGGCTTGTTAAGGGCTGGATAACGCTCTACAATAGGGGGAAAGCTGAAGGTAAGCCTGAGATAACTAAAAGAGCAGTCTACATCAAGAGCACTCTTTTCAGCTTCAGAAACGGGTTCTGAAGATAAGCATTGAACCGAATAAACGTTATCTTGAGGTTGATTTAACAAAGTATCCTTGGGTTCGCGGAGATTTCGATGGGATTGGAGGGTTGATTCTAACTGGGAGGGAGCTTATAGTAACGGTTAAGAAGAGCGTTGAGCCGAAGGCTGAGAAGTGGGCGTCATTTGACGTTAACTTAACGAATGTAACGGCATTCATAGATGGCGAGATTAAGCGCTATGACTTAAGAGAACTCTACCATATTCACAGAACCTATGAAAGTAAGCGGCAGAGTAAGCCTAATACATCAAAGATGCTCCTCAAGAAGTATTCTAATTCTTAATGGCTCGAAGGACATGAACCGAAAGCTATCAAAGTGGAACATAAGAACCTTCCAGTTCATGCTTGAATACACGCTTAAATGGCTTAACCTACCAGTAAAATACGTTAACTCAGCCAAATCATCTAAAACCTGCCCCAGTCTCTATAGAAAAAAATCTTTATATGTAGGCAGGTAGATGATAAATCTATGAACTCCTCGAAGGAATTAGCCTACATACTAGGCGTTTTAATGGGTGATGGCTCGGTATACGAGAGAAAAAAAGAAGCACGAGTACGTCATAAAATTGAGAACGACTGAACGAGATTTTGCTGAAAGCTTTGCCCATGCGCTTGAAAAGCTCGGTATGAGACCTAGAATTGATATTGAAGATAGAAGCAAACACAATCCTAGATGGAAAATACAATATGTTGTTAGAGCTTTTTCGAAAACCTTTTATGAATTTTACAAATCTTTATCGTCTAAGGATATAAAAGAGTTAATAAAAGGCTACGAACCCTATTTTTTAAGAGGATTTTACGAAAGTGAGGGGTTGTGCTATGAAGGCAAAGGAACCATGAGTATACGTATATACAATTCGAATCTAACGCTGATAGATATTGCTTATGAAGCACTTACAAGGCTTGGATTTCACGTAGTGATTAAAGATAGGGGTTACCCAGGGGGCTAAGAAGAGGGCGTATGAAATAAGGATTAAAGGATGGAAGGAGAGTTTGAGGTTATCTTCTTAGTGAAACCAGTCATTAAAGTTCCGCAATGGATTAGCTCTGTTCAGGAAGCATGGCTTCCTATGGGGGGAGGCTGGTGAGATACAAAAAGTGCAGCCTCATAATGGATAGAGACATAGTAGCAGTATTAAACCTTCAGATGCGGGGAGAAGGGTTCCCCCAATGAGCTAATCGAGAGGGAAGGGTTAAGTAGAGGTAATGAAATACCATCTATCTCTACTTAACTCAGAACCCACCTTGTGATCACTAATAAAGCCTTTTATTATAGTTCTGCTTGGCGGTTTTCTTAGTCGAGCTGAGAATTTAAAGTGGATTTGGACTTGTAGGACTGGTGGGGTCGCCAGGATTTGAACCTGGGTCACGAGGGCCCAAGCCTCGTAGCCTAGACCAAGCTAGCCGACGACCCCGCGCCGCTAATCAATAAGTTATAATTAATATGAGGAGTTTAAAAATGCTATCCCGCATTTTGCTTGCAAGTTTTATATTTGTTTAATATTAATATTCTCTCTTTAATATAGGGGAGGTCTATGTTATGCAGGTTCAGAGATTTAGGATGACTCCGACGAGCAGAGGTGCGCTGTTTAGAGCTAAGAGGTGGTTTTATTCCACATTCTATACTAAGGCTCCACCTGAAGTCAAAGAAGAGAATAAAAGGGCTTGGGTCAGCCTGGCCGGGAAGATAATTGAGGAGCTTAATAGGCGTAACGCCTCTGATAAGCCGGCGAGACTAACGATAAGCTACGAAGTTGGCTCAAGAGGCGAGTTCAAGCCGATATCTGCGACCGTTGAGCTGATGGAGATAAAGCCCATAGAAGTATTCACAATAACGGTAGGATAAAACAGTGGAAATTTCGGTGAAGAAGACAATTCCTTCATCTCCCTTTATTTTAAAGTTTATCGTTTGAGCTGATGAATGATGCTTTAGGTTGAGTTTTGGATCCTTATTTATGTTAGATTTAGATGAGAAGTCTAGGGCGAGTTGGGTCCACTATGAAATTGCAAAGAGCTCAAAAACCATAAAGGATATCTAATGAGTATCGTGAGAAGATAAGAAAAAGAGGGTGGACATAGAGTTAAAAGGCTCTCCAAGATCTCTCTAGCTTTCTACCCTCTCAACCCTAATTTTGTCGCCATCTCTAACCTTCTTGAAGACCTTTGGATCACCAATAATTTCCGCAAAGACGTTTACTGGATCAGCTGGCCTAATCTCTTTCCCCCGACTTATTGGCGTTGGCCCAAAGAATATGCAAAATCCTCTCCCCGGGGGCCAGTATCCTATATCTCCTGCTTCAACAACTTCCTGCGGGTTCTCCTCACTGAGCTCAACAGGTATTGTGAAGTATACTTCGTCGCCCCACCTGTGGGCTATCCCATCAAAGGGAAGCTTCTCCCAGATTGCTGCTGCGGTTCTCGGATTCCTATCCTCTAGCAGCTTAGCTTCTATAACACCAATCCTATCACATCTAATCCTAATTCTCTTCAATTAGACACGCCCAACCTTCTTTCTAAAGTCTTTAGTAAGGACTAGGCGTTTATTAAGGTTAATTCTGGTTTTATTTGAAAAGCCTATTATACTCCATGCTGCATACACTTATCTGATGTGGTGGACGAATGAGGGAGATAAAGCGTACTAAAAGTATATGTCCAGAGTGCTTGAGAGTTTTAGAAGCTCTGATCTTTGAGGAGAATAATATTGTATATATTAGGAAGGAGTGCCCAGAGCACGGATTTTTCCAAGATGTTTATTGGTCTGATTATGAGCTTTATGAGCGGGCGAAGAAATTTGATTTCGTCGGCGATGGTATTGAGAACCCCAGAACTACCATTAAAAATGGCTGCCCACATGACTGCGGAATCTGCCCCCAACATAAATCACATACTGCACTAGCAATAATAGATGTAACAAACAGATGTAACCTACGCTGCCCAGTCTGCTTTGCAACAGCTGGCACAACAGGCTACGTTTACGAGCCAACGTTGGATGAGATAAAGAGTATGCTGATAAACCTACGCAATAATAGGCCAGTCCCGGCGGATGCACTACAATTGTCTGGTGGGGAGCCGACCATTAGAGATGATCTCCCAATGATCATCAGAATGGCTAAGGAATTAGGTTTTAAGCATGTTGAGGTTAACACTAATGGCATCAGAATGGCTTCTGACTTAGATTACTGTCGCTCTCTTAAGGAGGTTGGCATGAGCACGGTTTACCTCCAATTCGATGGTCTCACCTCGGAAGTCTATAAGTTTACCAGAGGCGTTGATCTAGTTGAGGTTAAAAAGAGGGTTATTGAGAACTGCAGGAAAGCTGGTATCGACAGCGTAGTCTTAGTTTGCACGCTTATAAGGGGCGTTAATGACGGCCAAGTTGGCGGCATAATAAGATTTGCGGTAGAAAACTTTGATGTCGTCCGCTGCGTTAACTTCCAACCAGTCTCATTATGTGGGAGACTCCCAGCTGAAGAGCGGATGAATATGCGCATAACGATACCAGACTGGATAAAGCTCGTTGAGGAGCAAACTGGCGGCCAAATAAGGAGAACAGATTTCTATCCAGTGCCCACCGTTGTTCCAGTCTCTAAAGCGGTTGGAGCGATTAAAGGCAGACGTTATGTTGAATTTACGGCCCACCCGCACTGTGGGATGGCAACGTACATTTTCGTTGAGGATGGAAAGATTGTCTCCATAACTAGGTATGCGAAAGTGGACAAGTTTATTGAGACTATGGAGAAAGTTTACAGAGAGGTGGAAGGGGGCCATAAATTAGGGGCAAAGCTACGTCTCATAGGAGCATTAAGATACATTAAACTCAACCTACTTAGGAAATATGTATGGCCAGTTCTAAAGACGGGCAGCTATAAATCCTTAGGAGATCTGCACAGAAGGATGATACTAATTTCAGCCATGCACTTTATGGATCCATACAACTTTGATCTCGAGAGAGTACAACGTTGTGTCATACATTACGCAATTCCAGACGGCCGCATAATACCATTCTGCACAATGAACTCAATACACAGACCGATAATAGAAAAAGCACTAGGAATACCTATTGAGGAATGGAAGAGAGCTCGAAGAGCTGAAGTAAGTGCAGTTGCGTAGGGGGAGAAACTTATAAATTCCGCTTGTCTCCTCATATAAGGGGAATTGGGGGTAGAATAGATTGGGCGGGAAGAAGAAGCCAACTCTCTCACAAGCCGAGAAGGCTCAGTTAAGGGGGGAATTAAAAGAGGAGGGGGCAAAGGAGACTAAAACTAAAGCTCCAGTAAAGGTGGAGAAGAAGCCTGCAAGCGCAATTATGCCGAACCCGAGAGATGAGAAAATTATAAAGGAGATACAGAAAATGAGAGTTCTAACACCATATACGGTTGCCTCAAAGTTCAACTTACGCCTAAGCGTCGCAAAAGACCTCCTTAAGGAGCTCCATAAACAGGGAATAATCACTTTCGTTTCAAGCGGCAGACATATAAAAATTTACAAGCCAGCATAACAGACCTCGAAAGACGATAAAACTACCTTCTAAATAATAGCCGACAATAATTTTGATATGCCCCTATGCTTCCTAATGACGCTGCTAATAAGGAGCTTTCTAAATTCTACAGCAGTACATGGCTATAACGGTTGTAATGCCAATAACCTTACTAAGATCATCGGGGTTAGCAATAGCAACCTCACTTTCCTCAAAGCCGCTCTCAGTTAAAATAGCTTCGATCTTCCTAAGTGAATATGGAGCTAAGATAGCCTTTCCATCCTTTGAAGAGATTCTTGGGCAAAGAAAATAATTTAAGATAAACTTTGGGATAAGGCGTGAGGGAAGGCAGGCTAAAAAGTCTCCGCCGCCGAAACCACTGCAATCACTAAACAACGTTCTATCCGCAGTTAAAACTACCGGAAAACCGTTTTTACCGGCGGGCACTTTCGCCTCGCCAATTATTATTAAAAAGTTATTTAATTTAAATTATTTTGGTTGTCATGTCAAGCATATCCAGGATACCAATAAAAATGCTTATTGAGGGGCTTGGCGAGGCAAGAGGAGCTTTAATAAGAATTCTCTCCCCAAGAACAGTAGATGCCGTCCTTAAACTCCTCCCATTAGAGGGGCGAGCGATTGTATGGCAAAGTGAAGTGTACTTTGAGATACCATTAAGGATGGGTATTGAGAAGCCAAGGGAGGTTGTGAAGAAAGGTGATATAGCATACTGGCCCCTTGGAAGAGCTTTCTGTATATTCTTTGAAGAGATGCGCCCCCATAGTCCAGTAAACCTGATCGGGCAGGTCGTGGAGGGCATAGACTTATTCAGCACCGTAAGAAATGGAACAAGAATTAAAGTTGAAAGGATATAGGCCCTCAGAAGAAAGCCCTTAGAATTAGAATTAAGGCTCAAATGCCCACAAATCCAGCTCCTTAAATGGACATAAGGGGCAACTCTATAGCCATGAATTGTATAAGGCTCAGAATTTAAAAAGTGGCGGGCCCGGAGGGAATTGAACCCTCGACCTTCCCGAAGCGCCCCGATGCCATCAGAGCGCCCTCGCGGGTGTCTCCTCAGAGCGGCTTAAGAGCATCAGCCCCGCCGCCTTTTAGGGGCAGGACCGCCGCTCTACCTTGCTGAGCTACGGGCCCACGTTTTTCTCAGAAGAAAGATAAGTTAATTGGATAGTTAATAACTTTTCTCCTTTATGGTGTTGGTATGAGTGAGCTCATATTTGTCGGGTTAGGTCTCCACGACTGCTTTGATATTTCGCTCCGCGGCCTTGAGGAGGTCAAGAGAGCAGATTATGTTTTCGCCGAATTTTATACGAGCCTGATGCCCGGCTTTAAGCTCGAAGAGTTTAAGAAAATCGTTGGAAAAGACATAATTATAGTTTCAAGAAAGAATGTTGAGGACGAGGATGGTAAAATAATTTTTGATAAGGCCTTGCATGACAGAGTGGCTTTTCTTGTTCCGGGTGATCCTATGATTGCGACTACTCATATAGCCCTTAGAATTAAGGCTGAAAAGATGGGAATTAAAACTAAGATTATCCATGGGGCATCAATACTATCAGCTGCAATAGGGTTATCGGGCCTACAAAATTATAGGTTTGGTAAGAGCGTCACAATACCATTTCCTGAGGGAAGCATTATATCGCAGATGCCCTATATAGTCATATCCGAAAATAAATCTCGTGATCTACACACGCTTTGTTTTCTGGACGTTAGAGCTGAAGAAGCGAGATATATGCGTATTAAAGAAGCCTTAGAAATACTTATAAGATTGGAGGAAATTAATAGGCGGGGTTTTCTCGGAGAGGATAGTCTCGCTGTCGGTGTTGCTAGAGCTGGGTCAGAGAAGCCTATTGTGAAGGCTGATGTCATAAAGGACTTAGTGAAGTTCGATTTCGGCGACCCACCACACATATTGATCATACCAGCAGATAAACTCCACTTCATGGAGGCTGAGGCTTTAATAGCCTTAGCAGGGGCGCCAAGATGGGTAATGGAGATGATTAGATGAATAAAATTAGCATGGAAGAAAGGGTACAGAAGTATATACTTAAGACCGAAAATGTTCTTAATAATATAAAAGTGATAGAAGACTCTATACTTATTAGCGGAAGGAACGTGAGAGGGGTTATTGAGGAGGCTGAAAGGTATTTTAAGGACGCAAAATATTATTTTGAGAGAAAAGAATATGAAGTTAGTTTAGCATCTATAGCCTATTGTGAGGGGCTTCTAGACGCTTTACGCATGCTTAGGTTAGCCGAGTTCAAGTGGTAGGGATTGCGGCCATGGAGAGCGAAGAACAAAAAAGGGGAAAAGTGATATTAGCTGAAGGAACATTTGACCTACTCCATTATGGACACATTCACTATCTAACCAGCGCAAAGAAGGCTGGTGGAGAAAACGCTAAGCTAATAGTTATAGTTGCTAGAGACAAGACTGTTGAAAGACTTAAGGGTAGGAAACCCGTATTACCGGAGGATCAACGCAGGGCTATCGTTGAATCGCTAAAGGTTGTAGACGAGGCAATTCTCGGATATGAGGACATGGATATGTATAAGGTTATAGAGAAAATTAAGCCAGACATAATAGCGCTCGGATACGATAAGATTAGATTAGAAGAGGAGTTAAAGAAATACGTTGAAGAAAAAGGCCTGAACATAAAGGTCATAAGAATTAGTAAATTTGATTCCGCAGAACCAAACAGCTCATCGAGCATTAGGCGAAAGATTATAGAGGAATATCAAAGCCAGGTAAGCAGAAGATAAGCACCCTTTACCTGAATCATAGAATGAGTTTTCCCATTCCATGCCTTTGCTTTGTATTAAGCCTTTAAGGTGTAGCGCGTATGCTAATGAGAATTGGGTTTCACATGTCCATATATGGGTCCCTTGATAAGGCTATTGACAGAGCTCTTGAAATTGGATGCAACACCCTCCAAATATTCACTAGGAACCCAAGGGGGTGGGCTGCTAGGCCGCTTAGGCGTAGTGAAGTAGAGTTATTTACAGTAAAAGTTAATAGAAACGATATTAGACCAGTCTTCGCGCACATGCCATACTTACCAAATTTAGCTTCCCCAAGAAGTGACGTCCACATGAAGTCCGTTGAGACGCTCATAACCGAGATGAAGAGATGCGAGATTCTAGAAATCCCTTACCTAGTAACACATTTGGGCAGTCATCTTGGACTTGGCTCTAAAATTGGCTTAGAGAACGTGGTTAAAGCAATAGATAAAGCATTTTCGGTTGCCGGTGAGAAGGTGGTTCTCCTTCTTGAGAACACTGCAGGAACTAGAAATAGTGTAGGCGGGTCGTTTAAGGATCTCCAATATATATTAGAAAGAACATTATGCCCGGACAAAGTCGGAATATGCCTTGACACTTGTCACGCATTCGCAGCTGGTTATGACCTCAGAACCGAGGAAGCAATAGAAAAAACGATAGAGACTATTGATGAAAGCGTGGGTTTTAACAGATTGAAGCTTGTTCACCTAAATGACTCGCAGGGAGACCTGAACTCGCGTATAGACAGGCATGAACACATAGGTTTGGGGAAGATTGGCGAGAAGGGCTTCAGAAACATACTGAAGAGCAGGTTCGCCAGCTTGCCCCTGATATTGGAGACGCCTGTAGACGGGAGGAGGAGCGATATAGAGAACCTAGTTAAGGTTAAGGAACTGGCTGGCATTAAATCCTGACACATTTAGCCTTCTTTCGCCTTTATATCACGTTTCTGCCCATATTGGTATGGGCGATTCATATTCTTCCTCCACTTTTCCAAGAAAATCTTATCAATGTCTATTTCTATCCCCCGAGTCTTCTCCACGAGTCCAATAAAATCTAAGATGTAAAAAATGACGTCAATCAGCTCTTCGCTTATAACGCTCCAGTCCTCACCCTTCTTGTAGGCATCAGCCGCCTCGCCAAGTTCAACGAAGGCCCAGAGGAGCTTCTGAGATAGCGCCGTCTCATCATCCGGGAAGCCCTTGGTCTCAACCAACCTCCTAACAAGCCTCTTAGCCTCATTAAAAGTGCATGAGCACATCTTTCCATGTCTCCTTTAGTCGCCACTTTGTTCCCCGAGGCGTATCTTCTATTATAAAGCCGAGCCTCTGTAATCTATCTCTTATTTCATCGGAAATTCTCCACTCTTTTCTTCTACGCATCTCCTGCCTAACTTCTAAAATAATCTCCATTAAAGAGTTCGTTAAGTCGCTTCTATATTCCGCTCCTTTTTTAACCTCAATCTTGATGCCCAAAACGTCCTCCAAGAGCACTTTCGTTGTCTCATAGACCTCCCTCTTAGTTGCTGCCTCTATGCTCTCATTCTTATTGGCGTAAGTGTTTATTGCCTTCACCATATCAAATATTGCTGCTATTGCCAGTGGTGTATTAAAGTCATCATCCATAGCATCCTCAAACCTCTCCTTAGACTCACGTACTTGAGCTAAGAGGGTCCCCTCACTCCCTCCCATCTCAGCCCTCTCCTCAAGAGAGAGTAATCTCTCTATAGCGCCAAAAATCTTCTCGAGATTATCTTTGGCCTGCTCGATACTCTCCTTATTAAAATCTAACGGACTCCTATAATGCGCGGATATCAGAAAGAGCCTTAAAACCTGAGGACTGCACATCTTAAGCGCGTCACGAACAGTAATGAAGTTTCCAAGAGACTTTGACATCTTCTGCCCGTTAACAGTGAGCCATTCATTATGGAGCCAATATCTAGCAAATGGCTTCCCGGTTAGGGACTCCGCCTGGGCTATTTCATTCTCATGGTGTGGAAAAATCAGGTCTTTCCCACCCATATGTATGTCAAATGTCTCGCCAAGATACTTCATAGCCATAGTTGAGCACTCAATATGCCATCCTGGCCTCCCCCAGCCCCATGGACTATACCAAGCAGGTTCACCCTCCTTACGGGACTTCCAGAGGGCGAAGTCCGCCGGATTCCTCTTTTTGGGGTTAACCTCAATTCTAGCGCCCATTTCAAGGGCTTCCATTTTATTTCCAGAAAGTTTACCATAATCCTCAAACTTTGATATGTCGAAGTAAACATCGCCATCGACTTGATATGCAAAACCTTTCCCAACGAGCCTCAGAATAGCCTCTATCATCTCAGGTATATGCTGTGTTGCTCTAGGGCTTATGTCAGGTCTCCTTATACTTAAGGCATCCAAATCTTCAAAGTATGCATTGCTGTACATTTCGCTAATCTGTTGTACGCTTAAGCCAGTCTCTTGCGAACGCCAAATAATTTTATCATCTACATCAGTTATATTGCTCACAAGAATTACCTTGAAGCCTTTGTACTCTAGGTACCTATGTACAACATCTGCAAATACAAACGCTCGGGCATTTCCGATATGGATAAAATCGTATACTGTTGGTCCGCAAACGTAAATTTTAACCTCATTGCTATGCAGTGGGACAAATTCTTCCTTACGCATGCCCAGAGTATTAAATACTCTTAAGCCCATACTAATTCACTTTGAGTAAGAAGAATCACGTATAAAAGTCTCACCTTCCATAAGCCTTAAAACAGGCCGTAATAATCTTATCAATGCCCCTTAAGATTTTATCTCTACTCTTTCTCCAGGAAACTAGAATACATAGGGTAAATGATGCCACAAGAAGTATTGTCGATGTAATTTCATAATCAAAGACTGATTTAAGTTCCATGAAGATTAAACACCCAATGTGGGCCCCCGCAAGATACAAGATTGTCTTCCCGATAACCTGTATTGAGATAACTTTCCATAACGGAAGACGGAGGGAACCAGCTAATAACACTATTGGTGTGTCCGGCAGTGGTGAAGAAGCAAATAGCAAAAGTATTATCAGCCCGTATCTCTCGGCCAATTTTGGTAAGTTATCTTTCTCTCTTTTAGTATTAAAGGCATCCCTTATACCAGACCCCCAGTAATAAGCCGTCACTTCGCCAAGCGCACCACCCAAGCCGGCCGTGAGCCCAAGTAACACTGGGCCATAAAATTCCGTTAATGAGAATAGTGCCGGGAGAAACGCACCCCTAGCGATGATTGATAGATGACTAAGCAAAGCTGCTAAAAAGACCCCCAGTAATCCATAGTCCTTTAAAAAGACTCCATCATAAAGCGCCAATAAAGAAATAGCTACCGCGATCGCGGCGCCAATAATCTTAGCTAGAGCTTTAGTAAAAAACCTCATACAACTACCTTAACCTCCGTTTTTCACATATAAGTCTTCTCCTCTCCGGTGGAGAGGACGGCAAACTTACCAAAAAGTATTAAAAACGAGCACCGCCTATTTAAGCTCTTCACAGCATCTCCTTTTCACTAGTAAAAACTAGAACACCTCTATAACGTGACAAAAATGATATAAAATACGGCTAAGTCAAAATACTAATAGTCGTTAAAGCGGGGCCGTGGTCGAGCCTGGTCTAAGATGCGCGCCTGGGGCGTGCGTGGTCGTGGGTTCAAATCCCACCGGCCCCACCATTTATATACTTTTGGATGAACCAGCCCCAGGCTGGAGACCTATTTTCT
>Ga0209394_1001138_pt1 | contig 16803 bp, 16 predicted proteins | sample JNZ201metaG_FD_184122 | JGI IMG/M metagenome (GOLD analysis project Ga0209394, IMG submission 184122) | Hot spring microbial communities from Jinze hot spring, China to study Microbial Dark Matter (Phase II) - JNZ 20120812A (SPAdes) (version 3) ... | reverse complement strand
TGACAAGCATTATCTCCTGCGCTCTGCCAACCGCCGGAACCGGAATAATTACTTTCCCACCCCTCTCCAAAGTCTCATTAATTATTGAGACGAGTCTCTTTTCAGCTTCGGCCCTAGAAGGCATAACATCGGTTGGAGCGCTATACGTGCTCTCGGTTATGATTGTTTCGACTCTCGGGAACTCTGTGGCCGAGGCCTCTAAAAGCATTGTTTTGCCATACTTGAAGTCTCCGGTGTAAACTATGTTATGGTAACCCTCACCTATATGTAAGTGTACGACTGATGAGCCGAGTATGTGCCCAGCATTATGCAGCGTCAGCCGTATATCGGGCGCTATATCGGTGACAACACCATACCGCAGTGGTATAGTGTGCAATACCGCCTCGCGCACATCCTTTTGGTCGTAGGGTAGTGGCATTCCCTGCTTAGATAGGACATCCAAATAGTCGAGCTGTAGGAGGGTCATTAGGCTAAGGTTTGGAAGGGAGCAGTAAACGGGGCCGTCATAGCCATACTTAAATAGGTATGGTAGGAAGCCGCAGTGGTCTAGGTGCGCATGGCTTATCACGACGGCATCTAAAGATTCGATATCAAACTGTGGTGCATCTAATCTTGGAAAGGCTTCGAAGGGTTTTGTGGAGCCGGGATTTATGCCACAATCTAATAGGACTTGGCTCTCTCTTGTTTGGACTAGGATCGCTGAGCGGCCAACCTCCCTAGCTGAGCCCAGCATGGTTATCCTTACATCGCCAACCTCATGTAGTAATGGGCGGAATATTCTTTCACCGACATTACGGAGTATCCTCTCCCTATCCTTACTGCTCGCATATAACGAGTGCTCTATGTGAACCATTATCTTAGACTGCTTGGGTGGGCTTCTAACAGCTCGGGGTCTCCACCTAGTCTTAAGAATAATCTCCTGTAATGTTGCCCCATTCTTCCCTATGACGAGCCCAGGTTTCTTAGCCTCTATTATAACCTCGCCGAGCGGTGGATCAAATACTATATTTGTAATCTCCGCCTCCTTGGGCACTATCTCATGTATTATTCTCTCAGCCTCTTTCTCCGGAAGCCTCACTGAGGGGTCTGATCGCGTGACTATTCTCTTCTTTATAATATTGACTATCTTAGTGATTATGTACTCTCGCTCTATCAGTATCTCCGGTCTCTTAGCGTATATTGCTAGCGCTGGCCCCTCAAACTCTATGCGGGTTATCTCAGCTTCCTTAGGGATATGCTCAAGTATTATCTCTCTAAGCTCGGCCTTACTCTTATCGGTAGATGGCAATTCTAATCTCCTCTCTCCATAGCATCCCAGTTATTTTAGAACCTTAACTGCTAACTCTCATTCTAATAAGCCTAAACCTGTATGTATATATGCTTGTTACTGCGCCCCCTCTCGCGAACTATTACATTAGGGCGCTTTCCACTATTACCATTATATGGGATGAACTTGGATTTAAATCGTTCGGAAAATATAAAAATCTATTATTGGATCTCCGCCCTTTTAGGAACGCTTAATTACTCATATGCTCTTAAATCTAAATTCTGGGTTAAGGTCAGCCATTAAGGCGGATGATACTTGAGATCTCATGTCCATAGAATGCAGCTGCCTAGGGAGATAATTGTTGGGAGTGGAAGCCTAGACTTAATAGGCTCCCTATGCATGGATATGGGCTTCACTAAGAGAGCCCTCATAATTTCCGGAAAGAGGACTTTTGAGGTTGCTGGCCGAAGGGTTAAGGATATACTCCAGAGTGAGGGTTTGAAGGTTGATGAGCATATAATTTCGTCTAGTGCGCCAACGATAGATGATGTGGAGTCCTCCGAGAATAAGATAAGGTTGCTAAAGCCTCAGGTTGTTATTGGTGTGGGTGGTGGGGCCAAGATCGATATTGCTAAGGTAAGCTCCGCCCGCCAAAATATACCATTTATAAGTATTCCTACAACAGCATCCCATGATGGAATAGCCAGTCCATTCGCCTCCCTGAAAGGGCTTAGTAAACCGTATTCAGTTATGGCTCAGTCGCCAATAGCAGTGATAGCGGACACTAAGATAATAATTGAGTCGCCCTATCGATTTACCGCGAGCGGGTGCGGTGATGCCATAGCCAAGCTCACCTCAACCCGGGACTGGAAGCTCGCTCACGAGAGAACAAATGAGTATTATGCACAGTATACTGCGAGCATAGCGCTCATGAGCGCCCATCATATCATTGAAAACTCGCATTTGATAAGGCCGAACTCTGAGGAGGGTTTAAGGGTTCTCCTTGAGGCTCTAATAAGTTGCGGCATAGCTATGGGCATAGCCGGTAGCAGTAGACCGTGTAGTGGATCCGAGCACCTCTTCAGCCATGCTCTAGACCTTATAGCCCCTAGACCAGCGTTGCATGGAGAGCAGTGCGGTATTGGAACGATAATGATGGCTTACCTACATGGATTAGATTGGAATCTTGTGAGAAATACACTGCAGAGGATTGGTGCACCGGTCACAGCTGAAGAGATAGGAATAGAACCAGAATATATTGTTGAGGCCTTGGTTAAGGCTCCAACAATCCGACCGGAGAGATATACTATTCTAAGCGAGAAGCCCCTAACATATGAGAGAGCCCGAGAATTGGCTAGGGAGACTGGGGTGATAAGCTAACTGTTGAGAAGGGAGAAACCTATAATTACGCTCTTAAGTGCTGGACAGGCGAGGGTTGGGGAGGTTTTCCTTCATAGAGGCCCAGGTCCAGCATGCGCTGGATGCAAATACTTCAATGTTTGCGTTGGGAATTTGGAGAGCGGTCGGGTCTATAGAGTGATTGGTGTGCGTAATAAGACCCTAAAATGTGTGGCTTACGATCTTGAGATGCGCGTTGTTGAGGTTGCTGAGGCGGAGGTTCCAGCTGCCATACCCTCGAAGCAGGCAATTAAGGGAGTAACATTAACGTTTCACTCACAGGATTGCGGTGAGCATGATTGTGAGAATGCAGCATTATGTTTACCGGAATATCTTAGGGATAATGATCGATGCGAAGGTTATTGAAGTTTATGAGGGGCTTCGGTGTCCTAGAGGCTTCCATCTTAAGAGGGTGCTGTTGAGGCGGGCTCCTCCCTCTTAAAGACCTCAATAAAGCGCACAACTTTCTTCTCGGGGAAGAATTTCTGTATATCCATGAATATCCCGCGCTTAATAACCTGTATTCCCTCGATGTAAAATGCCTCCTCAGGAACAGTTATTGTGACGCTGTCTCCCTCAATTTCTAGGGAAAATTTCTCAATGCCGACCTGCGGTATCCTCCGGTGGATTAGAGCCCTAATCTTCTCCTCAACAGTCTCGAGTTTCCTTCTCAGTGTAACTTCGTAAATGAGTGTTTTGCCAGCTAATGGCGGATTGAAGTCTAATTGGACCCTGCCAGCCCCTATCGCCCGGACGGTTGCAATTTTACCGTCAACCTCAACCCTCATCCCAACCCTAGGCGTAATGCCCTGCGCAATAAACCTCCTCAAGGGATACATCTTCACCTTCTCCGGATCCCTATTTCCGAAGCCTTTCTCTGGCGGGATCTCTACGGTCACGGTCCTTTCAGGCTCTAGGTTTAGGAGTGCTTCCTCAAGGGCTCTTAGGATCCATCCCTCGCCTATAACAACGAGCCTCGGCTCGTATATTCCGCCCTCTTGGTATATGCCCTCCCTCCTTGAAACCTCCTCTATCGTTGTGTCGAAGACCTCTCCGGTCTCAGCGATCCTAGCGACATAGTCTATTAATACGAAATCTCCTTTCTCAAGCGGCAATTAGGACACCCCGCAAAGGATTAAAAACCAAACATATAAACCTTATTTATTAAGTTTATTTTGCAGCTATGCAGTTATTCGCCTTTAGGGCTTGAGATCAACACTTATATTGTTCGCATCTATCTGTATTACTGCGTAGTTGCCATGCCTTGCGGGTCCCGGATTAACTATTAGTGAACCATCTATGTAATCCTTTCCCCTGGCCTCATGTATATGCCCACATATTGTCAGCCGCGGCCTATACCTCTCTATAAAGGCTCTTACACTAGTGCTTCCAACATGCATGCCGGCGAAGGTCCTATCCACCCTAGTATTTTTTGGCGGTGAGTGGGAGACCAGAATAATCTGGCCCGCCAAGTCCCCGCCAAGGCGCCTCACGCACCCCTCTATTACTCTCATTATTTCGTCCTCACTCATCTCGAAGAATGTGTTAAAGGGTGTTATTGGGCTTCCACCAACACCTATGAATGTTAGGTTTCCATAAGATACTCCAGACCCATGTATACATTTTACTCTATCTAGCTCTATCTCGGTTAGTGTTGGTGGATCACAGTTTCCCGGAACAAATATGGTTGGCAGCTGGGTTCCAGCCAGGATCCGCAGTAGTTTCTCCGCCTCCTCCCTCGTGCCGAAATTCGTTATGTCCCCGCATACAACTATTAGGTCCGCTCCATGAATCCTCGCTTTGGCCGCGATATTCTCGAAGGCGGATTTGGAGCCGTGGAAGTCTGTTCCGGCAAGAACAGTTATGCTCTCACGGTTCAAGATGATCCCGCCAAGAATATTTATGAGTCTTGTAGGTGTAAGGGTAGGGCCGACCTCCCCCTATCGCTCGGGGAGCTCTCCTCCATCCTCTCCCATGCGCTCTTAGCGAATGCCGCAGCCTTCCTAGGATATTCTTCAACGTCCACCTCAACTATTACTGGGAATGGTGTTGGAACGGCCAGTCCCCAGAGCATTGCTTCGTGATCGGCTAGGCCGGGCAAATAATCCTTAAGTCTCTCTGAACCATACTCTGTATATTCTAGGATTGCGTTCTGGTCGTTTCCACTCTTAAGTCTGAAACATGCTACTGAATTGCATTGGGATATACAGCTCTTAAGGACGTATGCCGGCCTCTGCGTCATGATTATTAGGCCAACATTATATCCGCCAGCCTGACTTATTGTCTCAATCATTGATGCCTTGACCTCAGACTGGGCGCTCGACTCCCTCACCTCAACACCCTTCTCCGGTGCGAAATACTGGGCCTCCTCAATAACAATTATGCATGCGAAGTCGCCGTAGTCCCTTCGTCTCATAGCGTATTCCCTGATCTGGTTTAGTATGTGGCTTGCGGTTCTATGCTGGGCTTCAATATCTGTGTCAACAGAGAAATCAATTACCAGCGTGAAGTTGTTCTTTACCTCCTCAATTATGTCTAGTGTCTCGCCCCGCTGATCTAGAAAACCGCCCCTACTTTCTATGAGCCACCTAATGCTCTGGAAATACTTGTTTTTGCTCTCGGCCGTCTTAAATATGCTCCCCTGCTCAATAACCTCGCGAACCTTGCTTATTAGACTTCTACTTGTAAGATCCTCCCCGCTTAGGAGGAGGGATCTTGCAGCCTCTAAAACGACGTCCCTCTCCCTACCCTTTAACCCTATCTTCTCAGCGATTGCTCTTGGATCATTTATTTTTGGTGTGAATCTGGTGTAGGGTATTATTCTTGCGCCATACTTGACTAGGCCGCTGTATTCCCCCCTTCTATCGAATATTAGGAAGCGTGGTCTGGGCTTTAGATTTGATGCCTTAGCCACCATATTAATGATGAAGCTTGATTTTCCAGATCTCGTCATCCCGGCGACAGATCTCGTCATCCCGGCGACGAACATATGCCCCTTAGCAATAGCATTTAAATCTATATAGGCCGGAATATTTGTCCCCCTAATCCTCCCTATCCTAAGCATCAGTGAATCACTTGATCCACCCCCAGACATGAAGAAGCGCTGGAGCATCTCCTCACTGGGCTCATAAACGTTGTCCCATGGTGAGGGTGCAACCTCCATAGGCCTCCACTTTCCAGCTTCATCATAATAGCCTAGGATCTCGGCGTATGCAATAACATACTCGAGCCTCTTGCCATAATCTGCCCTACGACCCTTCTTGCCGGCTAAAGGCCCTATCCTGCCAGTAATCATCTCGGGATTATAGGGTTGAACTCTAAATGTTCGGACGAGGACATATGTGCCGGGCTTGAGCGGGTGCTCAATGAAATAGAAATGGTTGACTTTTACGTGGGATCCCTCCGTAACCACGAAGGATAGTAGGTCGTGTGTGCAACCGGATAATGCGCAACCAATGATTTTTAGGTCGCCCATCGAAGCCATAATTATCACCATGATTTTCATCTTTATGCCTTTAAGCGTTCCCCATCCCTCAAAACCCAGCTCTCCCCATACTGGAGGGCTAGCAGATTCATGTCCTCTGGAGCCATCTCCCCCCTCTTCACGAGATCCAGCATCTTAGAATATATCATTAGCGTCCGAATGTTTGATGTTGTGGCCGTAATCCTAGTTATATTATCAACCTCATTTATCACGAAAGGTATCCCACTCTCCTCCTCGGAAGTAGTGAAGATCAGCGTACCAACCTCATCTAGGCTGTTTAAGCAGTATCTTGGGATCTCAAGGCGGAAGGGGGTTGTGAGACCAGTCTTAATATATGAGAAGTGAATCCCTAATATGTCGTCTATCTGCCCCTCCGGAACCCCCATATTCTGGCACACCCTCCTATATCTATCGATTACCGGGTTTCTGGCCGATATGGGCCTAGGCGCCGTATATTCGCCTAGGTTAAGCAGTAGGTCTAGTAGGGCTGTGTCCCTCATCTTTGGCACGCCAACCTCGGCGCATATATCATTCATCCTAGTCCTCTTAACGAAGCCGGCTATTGGGATATCCTCCTCATAGCATTTAAGCAGTAGCTCAACAGATCTGGTTACAGTCGAGTTAAAGTCCTCCTCATACTCCCTCGTCGAGCCGAATAGTGAGGGTAGGAGCCAGAAGTTTACGAGGAGCGAGCCGTCTAAGAGCACATATTTAGGCTTCCAGATCTCGATGGCCTCAGCCGTCACCTCAAACTGTATCTTAGAGGCCAATAGAGACTCCCTGTCATGGGATCTGAACTCATCGGGCCATATTTCAGGATCCCCAACCCTAAAAATGGGATCATCAATGATTTTCCAGCCCTCGGCAGATATTGCCGCCGAGGCATATAGTGGTATAAAGGCTGATCTAAAGTCAGCCCCGTTATTCCCGGCGTCTGAGGCCACAACCCTAAGGCTGGCTATATCCTCGTCCTGAACTAGCCTTCTAACCTCGATCCTACCCCTTAGAGATTTTAGTAGGGGCCATATTTCAGGATCCCCAACCCTAAAAATGGGATCATCAATGATTTTCCAGCCCTCGGCAGATATTGCCGCCGAGGCATATAGTGGTATAAAGGCTGATCTAAAGTCAGCCCCGTTATTCCCAGCATCTGAGGCCACAACCCTAAGGCTGGCTATATCCTCGTCCTGAACTAGCCTTCTAACCTCGATCCTACCCCTTAGAGATTTTAGTAGGCTCCTCCTCCCCTCATTATACTCCCTCAGCTTCCGAACTATCATATCGGTTCCATCATCAACCAGCCTACTGTAGAGGTCTGGATGCAGAGTCTCCTCCTCAGCCTCGCCGAGAACCGAGATATATTGCTCCCTAAAGGCTGGGGGAATTCTCCTAAACCTCTCTCTAAAATCCTCCTCACCCAAATCTAAATCCCAAAATAAAGTAGGGGGTTTGGGGTTTTTAAGCGTAAGCTACATGTAGGGGCGTCGCGCTAAGGATAAGCCTATTACTGATGCTTAAAGGGGTAAGCTTTACCGTACTCGTCTAGGAAGAATATCTCCTCCCTAGGCTTTCTAGGTCTGGGCTGAGGCTTCTCATCTGGGAAGCCAACTGTTAAGAGTATTATTACGGATAGATTTTCGGGTATCTTCAGCACCTTTTTAACCTTATCCTCATCGAATGCACCTATCCAGCAGACCCCCAATCCCTCCTCATGAGCCTCAAGGGTCATGAAGCTTGCAGCTATGAATGGATCTTGCTTATACCACCTAGAGGCATTTGGGTCTCCTAAAACCGCAATTACAGCTCCCGCTTCACCTATGAACCTTTGACCTCTACATGCATCGACGAGTTCACTCTTAACTCCCTTATCCTTCACAACTATGAATGACCATGGCTGCCTATTGGCCGCCGAGGGCGCAAGCCTACCTGCCTCCAGAATCCTCTCTAGAATTTCCTCCGGTATAGGTTCATCCCTATACTTTCGAATGCTCCTCCTCTCGCATATGACCTTAAACACTTCCATACGCTTCCCTCCACAAACTATTGCTTAAGAATAGGGTATATGATGTTTTCCCTAGAAAGGCTTTTGCGGATTAAGAAATGTGAAGAAAGCCCTTATAGACTCTAGGTCCCCACCACCCCTCGCTATGGCCTCTAAGATTCTGCCCTCAATCTCCGAGACAAACTCCTCCGTAAACCTCGAAGATATATTCACTAAGTTATCCACTAGATCCAGCGCTATGGGGAGATTCGTCGCATCACTGAAGAGGTTGCTCTCAGAGAGTATATTCTCGAGCTTAATTGTCGGCGGATACTCCAGCTCGCAGGGTGGAAGCCCCCCTAAAAACCTAACTTGAGCCCTCCTCATGCTGGAGAAACCCTCCTTCCTAATGCCGAAATCCTTGAGCTCCTCGAATGGCTCGTAGGCCTTCCTCTCAGCCGCCTCAAATATTTCATCGAGGGGCTTTCCCTTTGAGGCTAGGTTCGCTATGCCCGTATATATTACTGGATGATGCTTTCCGAGAAGCCCCTCATACTCGAAGTAGGATTTCTCCGGCATAAGAAGCGAGAGCAGATGCTTATCTATAACATTCACCAGTGATCTATCCCTAAACTTCATGGCCACATATCCACCTAGCGCCTTAGTATGGCTCCTCTTGATTACACCGAGGACCTTACCGCTCCTCCTAAGCTCCTCAGTAATCTCGAAGGTCTCCCTCAGAACCTCCCCCTTATCCTTTGATTCTAATAGGCCCCGCTTCTTCATGTCTAATGCCGGATAAACGAAACTGTAGAAGCTTCCGTCAATGAAGAGTATGTCGCATTCCCCTAGGACTTTAAGGGCCATCTTCCTCTCATAATACGTTGTTTGAAGCGAGAAGAAGAGCCTGCTCTCATCTTGGGAGAGAGCCTGCCTCCTCCTAAATATTCCAGCCTCAAGGCTCTCACTCCGCTTTTCAACCCCCTTTAGGCAGACGGCTCCGGTTGCGAATACACCATATCTTACGCCCAGTCTCTCACTGAACCTCGGCGACCTAGAGCTGTCAACAGCCGCTATCACGGAGGTTTTATTCTGCTCCGGGAAGGAGCGTATATGAGGGGCCAGCAGATCCTTAAGGACCCTCCTATTCTCGTCTATTCTCTTAATGGTCTCAATTAATCTCTTAGCCTCTTCCTCCGCTATCTGAAAGAACTTATGTTGCAGGTCGAGTGGAAGCTTGATCCACTCCGGAAGCTCCTCAACAAACTCAGCCATATGCCGCCGCCACCACATCTAATCCATAGGCTTATATGTGATTAATAGGGGCACTGGGGAAGGATTCATCGCACCGGCAAAATAGAACCTTCCGGGCTTAAGCTGTAGGAGGTGGTTCGGCGATATGCCGTATGGGGAGAGCCACTCTGAGGCCCCACCCTCGCCGCTGGCGTCAAGCGGATGTATCCTGCCAAAGAAGTGCGTATTTAAGTTCCTTCTGACGGCCGCATTAACACCTATCTCACCCTTAATCCCCTGAGCTATAAGGGTTAGGTTCAGCATACGCTTTCTACCCAACGCTGCCAGGTTCTTTATCATCTCGCATGTCTCGGCCTGTATTCCGCGGGCATCCCACGGAGCATATTGGGGCGCCTCATCTATTATTAGGGCCACTCCAAGATTCCTCCCGGACTCCATTAGGCCATACAAGTATTTTGATAGGGATAGGAAGAAGCCCAGCTTAGCCTCTGTTAGGGCCCCGCCCATATCAATGGCCAGCATACCCTTCCGCTCAAGCTCCTGGAATAATTCCTCTATGCTCAGAACCCCCATAACTGGGTATAGGTCTTGGGGCTTAAGCCGCCTAAACACCCTCTTCTGAGCTCTATAGGCGGCCGCCCTAGAATCCTCCCTCTTTATACCCGCTATAACCGTCTCAACATGCTCTTTCAGCTCACTATATAGGTGTTCGGCCGGGTTCTCGGAGTTAAGATAGGCCTCTTTAACCTTCGCGGTCCAGCCATCTATAAACTCGTCGAAGCAGTCCTTAATAGTATCGTTTCTAGCGAAGTTGAATGTTTTATCCTGAAAGTAGCTTAGGATTGACTCTTCATCTAGGGCTATCTCAGATATCCGTATGACCTCCTCATTTCTGAGCATTGGAGCGTAGTCCGTTCCACTCCAGTCTAATATGAGAACTTTATAACCGGCCCTCCTATATAATGGGATAAGTATATGCCTTGTGAACCAAGACTTCCCACAGCCGGTGCTCCCATAGACTCCAACATGATATGGGAGGAATGTTCTGTCAAATGGAATCTTCCATGAGGGGTGTCCCTCCAAATAGGCATCGGACCATATGATATCCTTGCCCCTAACAATTTTATGGAATGGGTTATCCTTATCCTCAAGCAAATATACCGGTGACCTAGGCTGAATTATGGCTCTGTTAGGCTCTATCCCCTCATCCGTTATAACACCTATTGGCTCTATGGCAAATGAGTATACTTCTCTGGCTCCCGAGGGCTCGCCGCCGTGCCTAAGATATGCTACGTCCGGCCTATAGGATGTGTGGCTTAGGAACTCATTCTTTCCTAATCCCTCCCTTAGAACCCCCAATATTTCATTAACTGGATTAATCTCCCCACCATTCTTTATTAGGACAAGCTCTTCGGCGAGAACTTGTCTCTCCATGTCCTTGAGTAATATTAGCCTAGCCCTCGTCTCTGTTGCTCCATCGGCAACTCTGCCTATAAACCTCAAGTCTCCCACCACTAGGCTTCTAGGATCGTATACACCTAGAAAATAGGGGTTCGATCCATATATTTATGATGTACTCACCCTCCCATAGACGGCTTAAGCAGAATTATCCATGCGCGTAGCCCACCATGAAGAATCTGCTTACTCTCGAGAATATCGTAGCCTAGGCTCGCACATATATTCTCCATAAGATCCTTATGGACTGTTAAGAGGCAGACTCTTGAGTCGTCTTTTAGGAGGGGCCTAAGGGACGCTAAGAACTCCCCATAGATCTTCGGTATAACCTCTAGCCTACCGCTCCTAATGCCGAAGGGTAGATTCGAGACCACCTTATCAATCTTAAAGCCTACCGGAAGAACCCTCCCAATCCTCCTCGAGTCGCCAACCATAAACTTAACCTTATCCCTGACGCCAGCAGCCTCAGAGTTCCTCCAAGCTCCCTCAATACTCTTTGGGCTTACATCAATACCTATTAGTTCTAGGCCCTCAAATGCTTGGGCAGCCTCAATTATTATAGTTCCGCCACCGCAGAATGCATCTAGAACCCTATCACCCGGCTTAACATCCGCTATCCTAAGCATTGCATAGGCGATTACCGGATTCAGCGCGGAGCGGTGCTGGAAGGCCCTAGGATACCGGATCCTAAGTGAGGACCTAGTCCTCTGTACGCCTACAATGCAGAGGTTATGGGCTACGTCAACCCTAACGATGGTCTCCGGACTCTTAAGGTCGACCTTCCGGCCGTACCTGTCAACTATTGCCTGCCCTGCAACCCTCTGAACATCTAGGCTTGTGAACTCATGCTCCCCAATCCTCTCGCACGTAACCCTAAATGTTGAGCCTAATGGAATGCTGCAGCCGTAAACCCCATTATATATTTGGTCTAGTCCGCGTCTATCACGCTCAATCTCAAAGACCCTTATGATCTCTATTACATGCTCTATGCTCCTAAGAGCGAAGACCCTGCCCAACTGATCCTCCGGTATTCTCAGAGAAACCCTACCACCAACATTACCAAACCTTAAATCCGCCTCTAAAACATCAAGTCTCTCACAAGCCTCCCTCAAAACAACATCCTCCAAGCCCGGAACTGTCGTAACCATAAGCCACACTACCCCAGCACGCGCACCAACACCGCCAGCGCCAGCAACCCCCAACATTAAACCCACCAGACAATAGCCAGACCCACAAATCCCAAAATCTAGCATCCCTCAATCCAGATTTTTAACCTTACCCTTATCAGAATGAGATTTAAGGGCGCTGAGAGGAGGGAGAGGCTATCCGGGAGATAGGGAGGTATCCATCCCCATTAGTAGATTGAATACAGAGAACCGACCGACTTAGAAAAAGGTTAAAAGGTTATCTTGCGGTAAGATTCTTCCAAGTGCAGCTAGACACATAAGGGGTGCATGGTTTGAGCGGTGTTAGAACACCAATTATACTCGTGAATTTTAAGACTTATGCTGAGGCGACTGGCGAAGCAGCTATTAGGCTGGCCGAGATGGCTGAGAAGGTTAGTGTTGAGACCAACGTCTGTATTGGCGTCGCACCCCAATTCGTCGATATACCATTAATAGCGAGGAGGGTTAGTATACCGGTCTTCGCCCAGCATATAGACCCAATAGGCTATGGAAGCTTCACCGGCCATGTGCTGCCGGAGTCCGTTAAATATGCTGGCGCAGTTGGAACATTAATCAACCACTCTGAGAGGAGGCTTAGGCTTGCGGATATAGATGCCGCCATAACAAGGGCCCGAGAGGTCGGCCTAGTATCAGTAGTATGCACAAATAATACTCCGGTAAGCGCCTCAGCGGCCGCCCTTAAACCCGACATGATCGCCGTTGAACCGCCGGAGCTGATTGGAACCGGCATACCAGTCTCCAAGGCTAGGCCTGAGGTTGTGACAGGAACCGTGGAGGCAGTCAAGAGGATCAACCCGGAGGTTACAGTTCTATGCGGAGCTGGCATAACGAATGGTGATGATGTTGCGGCGGCCATAAGACTTGGGACGGCGGCCATAAGACTTGGGACGGAAGGGGTCTTGGTGGCAAGCGGCATAGTGAGGGCGAAAGATCCATATAGGGTCATGCTAGACTTCGCGGAGGCAATACTTAGGGTTCAACGCCGCTGAAAAAATGCTAAAAACGGCAGTCTCTAGGTGATTATAGACTTGAAAATTAACTTTGAATGCGCCCTATGCCTCTTCCATAGGGGATACATGGAGATAATCGAGGCGACAGAGGATCCGAAGCTGAGGTTTGAGGCCGCGAGACAATTACTCAATTTTCTAGCCGAGAACCTCAGCCCAGAAGCCGTGCCAGCAATTCTCGGAACATTCCGTGATAGAATCATTAAGCGTGTAACCGGAAATCCAGACCCATATCTAGAGAAGAAGAGGCTAAGCAATATTGAGGCAATGAAGATCCTCCCACTAGCTAATAAAATAATCTCTGAGGGTGGAGATGACGAGTCAAGGTTTAGAAGGGCCTGCCTATGCGCCATCGCCGGAAACACTATAGAATTTAATATTCCGGGCCACGAATTCAGTTTTGAGGATCTTGGGAGCCTTCTTTTAGAGGCCGAGCGGAGCTTAGCCATAGACGATATATTTGAGGCATTTAGCATCGCCAAAAAATCAAATCTCATAGTTTACTTGACCGATAATGCTGGCGAGATAGCGCTCGACACCCTCCTAGTTAGGGAGCTTAAGAGGCTTGGTGGGAGGGTTATTGTGGCCGTTAAAGGTGAACCAGTTTATAACGATGCAACTATGGATGATGCCCTCTTCGTTGGGATGGATAGGGTTGCGGATAAAGTAATAACAACTGGCTCGGATACTATGGGCCTAGTAACCTCCGAGTGCAGTGAAGAATTTATGGAAGCCTATAAATCCGCAGATTTTGTTGTGGCAAAGGGCATGGGAAATGCTGAGACCTTAACAGAGATGGATCTTACGGCCCCACATCTACTCCTGCTTAAGGCGAAATGCATGAATGTTGCCAGATACTTTGGCGTTGAGCGGGGCAAGAGCATAGCCAAACTCCTATATCCCAGAAAGCCGAACATTAACTTTTAGGGGCTAGGGGAAAGGGAGATGGATGCTAACAAGGGTTAGGGCTAAAGTTCAGGGATGGATAATTGCGGAAGCCAAGCTAATGCATAGGGCAGGCCTAAAACCGAACATGGTGAGCGTTATGGGCGTGGTCTTCGGCATACTATCTGGGCTAGCATACTGGGCCGCCGGCTCATCCACAAACATAGAGATATATAGAATTTATCTTCTCTTGGCAGTCCTTCTCATATCGCTATCCGGCTTCTGCGATGCCCTAGATGGAGCATTAGCCAGACTATATGGTGAGATAACAGCCTTCGGAGGCTTCTTAGACTCCCTACTCGACAGATATGTGGATGCAGCAGTCATATGTGGATTGATTCTTGGGGGGCTGTGCGAAATCCCATGGGGCCTCCTAGCCCTACTAGGCTCGCTCCTAACAAGCTATGCTAGGGCTAGGTCTGAGGCTGCAGATGTGCCAATGGAGAGCATAGGCTTAATTGAGCGGGCTGAAAGGCTCCTAATAATAATCTTAGCGAGTATAATGGGCATAATACTGCCAGAAGTCCAACCACTAAATGTTGGCATAATACTGCTAGCTCTCGCATCAAACTTAACTGTTGCCCAAAGAACCTTCCACTTCTATAAGAAGACCAGATCGAAAAAGTAAGGTTAGAGGTGGACTCTCCTCTAAAGCACTATGTCCTTAGTTTACGCTCCTCCCTAGCCCTAACCTTAACTATACCCCTATGAACAGCACATGAAACGCAGTAATAGAGCGTCTCAGTCCGGCTCGATATATAAGCGCCCCTCTGCCTAAGCTCCCTCGCCAAAACGGGATCAACAAGCGATATGCGTCTCGTAACCTTCTTAGCCTTATCGCGCGGAACAAGCTCACCGCATGAGCTACAATGAACATAATCACTCTTACCCTTCTGACCCTTCGAACGACCCCTACTCTTACGCTTAAACGGCATAAGCCAACAACATCCTGTTACGACCCCTACTCTTACGCTTAAACGGCATAAGCCAACAACATCCTGTTCCTCTATAAATGCATTTCTTGAAAGATAGAAATGTTAGAATATCTTATTATACCTTGCGCTCTTTAAGCATAATTAAAAAGAAAATTTTAAAATGCTAACCTTAAAATTTATCTTTTTTAGACCTTTTGAAGAAAGCATAACCAATCCCCCCTCATTTTACCTAAGAATCTTTATCTTTCAACATAAAATTTAAAAGAGATTTCACATTTCTAATTTAAGGTTGAAAGCATGAAATGTCGGGTGAAGACTTCTGATCCCTCCTTTACTATCAAACGCTATCGTCTTTGCTAATATAATTGCTCTTATGGCTATATCTGCAACTCTTGCACTCTCAATAACTAATGTACCAAATTTCGCTGTTGCAACCTTTGGCACAATAGGCATATACATAAGCTTTACGTGCATCAAGATTTTTGGAATAGGGCTCTATCCCTCCCTTATTTTCTGCTTTTTAGGCGCCTTATTTTCTGCTTTTTAGGCGGAGGCTGCATTGGGGTAATCATTTATTACCTCTTAATTAGACCCTTAAGGAATAGAGGAGCCACGCGCGAGGAGCTTATGATCGCCACCTTAGGTCTTGACGTCCTCCTAATATCCCTTCTCAATATTTATGCCGACTATATTAATCGTACATTTAAAATTAGAACTAGAGATTTCATACTTTCAGTGTACGATTTTAATGTTAATGGAATTGATGGAGTTTTTATCATGTCTACTCTAGTTTTCATCGCTGTTCTGGCACTTTTGCATCTGATGTTCACTAAAACAAAGATTGGTATTGCAATGAAGGCATTAGGAGAGAATTATTATCTAGCGGAATCTCAGGGAATCGATGCCGAGCGCATCTGCCTAATAACATGGTTTCTGGTTGGTGCTCTTCCAGCCACTGCCGGAGGATTTTATCCAGTATACTGGATATCTAATCCAACAGTCTCATTTTTTATTGTTGTTTCAGTCTTCGCTAGCTGCGTCTTAGGCGGCTTTGCAACCATCTACGACGCTGCCACTGGAAGCTATATTATCGGTTTAGCGCAAACATTGCTGATTTCTCACCTAGCTAAAATTTTCGGCTCTTGGATTTTACCCTATAATTTCTTTGTGGCGCTAATAATAATGATTATAACGCTGTTTCTGTTTCCCCGCGGGCTTTACGGTTTGCCATGGGATAAAATTATCAGCAAAACGCGGAGTATTCTTTTATTCGTGAGGAGGAGAGGCTAATGAGTATTCCAGGAATAGATTTCTTTTTAACTCTGATCATTTATATAATAATCTTCCTTATAGTGACGTTAAGCTATAACTTGGCTTACGGTTATACGGGCATACCTGATTTCGGGAGGGCCATGGCTGCCGGCGCAGGCGGCTTCCTATGTGCGGCTCTTTCGGGTAGACTCATGGCTTACATATTAAATATTCAGGGGGATTATATCGAGAACGTTATTCCCATAGTGTCCAGTATAAATGCGTATTTAAGTGAAAACCCATTAGTCTCAATTGCTTTACTACTGTTCAGTTTAGTTTTAGCAGCTCTTGCTGGCGCAGCTCTAGGCCTATTAGCTTCCTTACCAATCCTCCGTGGATTGCGGCTTTTTTATCTCGGTGTTACCCTATTGGCAATTCAAATAGGTTTTAATACGATTGCCCTCTACTGGAAACCATTTATAGGAGGCCCACTCGGCGTCCCTGTTCCAGATCCCTTCAGATGGTTAATGAACTATAGTATTGGTGGTTTTTCCCCTTCCCTAATGCGGCTTATCGGCGTTATATTTGCGTCAATGGCAGTTCTTATAATTACGATTTACTTCTGCTTCTCAGTAAGCC
>Ga0209394_1001134_pt1 | contig 16825 bp, 15 predicted proteins | sample JNZ201metaG_FD_184122 | JGI IMG/M metagenome (GOLD analysis project Ga0209394, IMG submission 184122) | Hot spring microbial communities from Jinze hot spring, China to study Microbial Dark Matter (Phase II) - JNZ 20120812A (SPAdes) (version 3) ... | reverse complement strand
AGAGGATAAGGGAGTACGTGGAGCGCACCAACAAGGTGATAGAAGAGTACACGGGGCAGGTGCCGGTCTTCTTCAGACCCCCCAACCTCGCCGTGAGTAGGACCATGTTCGACGCGATCGACATGCCTTTCGTGGGAGGCGTGCTCGGGTACGACTGGGCCGGATGCGACAGAACCCCTGAAAAGATCGCCGAGAACGTGTTGAAAGGTGTGAGGGATGGGGCGATCATCCTGCTCCACGACGTTCAGCCCGAACCTCACCCCATCGTCGAGGCCCTCGAGATCATCATACCCGAGCTCAAGAAGATGGGCTACGAGTTCGTCACCCTCAGCGAACTCTTCAGAAGGAAAGGGATAGATCCGAAAGATCCGAAGTACAAGTACAGGGTTTGGATGTACGTGCAATAAAGCCCAGCGCCAGGCTGGGCTTCTTTCACACCTTCGAAGACAGGATTTCTTTCAAGTCGTGCTCGGGGTTGCTGATCCGCTTTATTCCGAATCTTTCCACCAACACTTGGAGCACGTTCGGTGACAGGAAAGCGGGCAAGGAAGGACCAAGGTACATGTTCTTGAACCCCAAAGCCAGCAGGGTGAGCAGGATCGCCACCGCTTTTTGCTCGAACCACGAGAGAACCAACGTCAGGGGCAACTCGTTCACGTCCACCCCAAAGGCCTTCGCAAGTTCGAAGGCGATCAAGATGGCGGAGTAGGCGTCGTTGCATTGTCCAACGTCGAGGAGTCTTGGAAGATTCGCGACGCGGCCGAGGTCCAATTTGTTGAACCTGTACTTGCCGCAAGCGAGGGTGAGCACGATCGTGTCCTTGGGAGTTTTCAGGGCGAACTCGGTGTAGTAGTTCCTGCCAGGTTTCGCCCCGTCGCATCCACCTATCAGGAAGAAGTGCCTTACTTTTCCGCTCCTCACCGCGTCGAGTATCTCACCGGCAAGGCCCAGGATCGCGTTGTGGCCGAAACCCACCGTTATCTTTCTCTCCGGTTCGTCCTCCTCCCACCCTCCAAGTTCCAGCGCCCTCTCTATGACGGGCGTGAAATCCTTCCTGCCGTTCACCTCTTCGATGTGGGCGACCCCTTTGAACCCAACCGGTCCCGTCGTGAACAACCTGTCCCTGTAACTCTCCAAAGGAGGTTGGAGACAGTTCGTCGTCATCAGGATACAACCTGGGATGTTGTCGAACTCTTTCTGTTGGTCCTGCCAGGCCCCACCGTAGTTCCCCACCAAGTGTTCGTACTTCCTCAAGCCAGGGTAGCCGTGGGCGGGTAACATCTCGCCGTGCGTGTAGACGTTTACACCCTTACCCTCGGTCTGTTCGAGGAGGTCTTTCAAATCCTTCAGGTCGTGTCCTGACACGACGATGAAGGGTCCCCTCCTTTTGGTGATCGTCACCTCCGTGGGAGAGGGATGTCCAAAGGTCTCCGTGTGCGCCTTGTCCAAGAGCTCCATGCACTTGTAGTTTTTTCTCCCAAGTTCCATGTTGAGTTCGAAGAGTTCCTCAACGGTGATGTCTTTGCGCAGGGTTTCAGCGAGAGCTTTGAAGAAGAAAGAATCGATTTCCCCATCCTTGTAACCCAACTTCCTCGCGTGGTACGCGTAAGCCGCCATGCCCTTCAAGCCGTAGATGAGAAGTTCTCTGAGGGATTTGATGTCCTCGTCCGTTCTGTCGGAAACAAGCCCGGCCATCTTCCCATCGACGATCATCTTCTCGACGTCTTCCGGTGGGCGGTAGTTGACCGCCGGTGGGACACCTTCCGGTTTCACGAGTTTTCTCATCTCTTCCTTCAATTCGTCAGCCTTCAAGATGTACCTGACAAACCTTTCCTCGTCGAAGTTGACGTTGGTGAGCGTGGAGAAGAGAGCTTCCGTGAAAAAGTCCACGAGTTCGTCGTCCAGTTCTCCTCCCTTTTCGAGGTATTCGTTTTCGAGGTAGGCGATACCTTTGAGCTGGTAGATCAGGAGGTCCTGAAGACTGGCCACCCTGCTGTCCTTTCCGCAAACCCCAACCTTGGTACACGCTTTCCCTCCGGCGACCTGTTCACACTGGTAACAGAACATTTCAGCTTGAAGCGCCATGAGAGACTCACCTCCCGAATGATCTAAAACTTATTCCTTCTCGTTTTTCTTCTTTTTCTCTAGATCTTCCGCTTTATTTTATCCCAGCCTAACTCGAAATGGCGGTAACATAGGTTACAATCTCTGGGGGGGAACGTGGATGAAAGATTTCTCGTCTCTCTTGAACTTTCCCGGCGTGCTCAGGAAAACGCACGAAGCGGGGGAAGTGATCGCCCTCGAGGGTGAAGTGTGCGATTTCATCGGGGTGATCCTGGAAGGAGAAGTGGAGGTGAAGAGGGTCACCTCGTCCGGTAGGGAGTACACCCTTACCGTACTTTCGAAAGGGGAGACCTTCGGCGAGGCGATCGTCTTCTCCTCGGCGAACGTGTTCCCCGCGACGATCATCGCCAGAACGAAGACGACGATCTTACACGTTCCAAAATCGACCGTGGTGAAGCTGTGCAGAGAAAACGAAGAGTTCCTTCAAGATTTCTTGAGGATCCTCTCCGACAGAATCCTCCTCTTGAACAAGAGGCTGAAAGAGAGCGTCCTCACCCTGAGACAGAAGATCTGCGGCTTTTTGATCGAGGAGTACAAAAAGCAAAGGGATCTGAGGATAAGGCTTCCGTTCCCGAAGAAAAAGCTTGCGGAAATCCTCAACGTCGAACGACCTTCCCTTTCTAGGGAATTGAGAAAAATGAGGGAAGAGGGTCTTGTGGATTTCGACAGGGAAGTGATCGTGATAAAGGATCTATCGAGGTTGGAAGAGATCGCTTCGGGTTTCGTGTGAGCGTATCACCTGAGGAGCCAGACGTTCCCCACGAAGACGTTCTTGAGCCCGGCTTCGAGGGCCCTTCTCCGGACGGCCTCCATCTGTTTCTTGCTGGTCGTCGGCACGTCGTGCATCAGGTGCTGGGGAGCGAAGGCCAGGAGCACCAAGGGAATTTCTGGATCGAGCCCCGCCAAGTACTCGGCGATCCCACCGACCTCCACTTCGTCCACGTAGTGGGGAACGACGAGCACGCTCACCACCAACAGGGGTGGGGTCTTCCTCGTGTCCGCTCGAACGAGGAGGGAGACGTTCTCTTTCAGTCTCGAGACGGCTTTCTTTCCGTCCACTCCGGTTAAGGCTTCGTAGACGTTCGGTGTGTAAGCCTTCCAATCTATCTTCACGATGCCGCCGCTTTCGAGGCTGAGCCTTGCCATCTGTTCCATGACCTTCGGGTTTTCCAGACCGTTCGTCTCCCAGCAGATCCTTTTTTGCGCGCGTTTCGTGATCTCCCTGGACACCCTCAGCGCGTAGACGCTCCAGGGGGTGGGATCTCCTCCGAAGTAGCACACGCACGTCGTCCTTTGGTCCATGGCGAGTTGGACCAACTCCTCACAACCCACCACGTCGCCTTCCACGATCCTGGAACCCGCGATCATGTACTTGTGGTCTATGTTCTGACAGAAGAAGCAATCCAAGTTGCAGCCGCTGAAAAAGACGGCGAGGTTGCGGTATCCGATTCGATCCCTCTCCGGACAAACTGGAAAGGCCACGCAGTTGGTGGGGTGCGGGTCGTAGTACCAGTGAATCAAGGCCTTCTCGAAACTTCCGGTTATGGTGGTGAGCCTTCCACCTTCGTTCTTCACCACGCCGCAGAAACCAGCCCCTCCCTCTTCGATCTCACACTCGTTGGAACACAGCGCGCATGTCCTACCTCCAGAGGCGGAAGGGAGGGGCAGATCGACCTCTCTCCTCCAACGCTCTCGCGTTCTCCTTGCGTGGAGGATGGACGTTTCCTCTCTCCTGAGACACTCGACGCACACCCCGACACTTCGGCTGATCTCTTCGGACTCGAACCCGCAGACACGACACTTCACGAAAGGTCACCTCACAGAGTATCATAATCGATGGAGGGGGTGATCGTCTTGAAGAAGTTGGTGATTTCTTCCCTGATTTTGTTCTTGTGCTTTGTGAGTCTGCACGCTCAAAACGAAGGAAAGAGCCTGGGAACGCTCGAGATCGCGTTCACCTTCAACCAGAAGAACACGGTGGCGTCGAACCAGTTCGCGATCTGGATAGAGGACGAGAAGGGGAGGTTCGTGAAGACGGTCTTCGTCACGCAGTTCACGGCTCGGGGTGGTTACACGTTCAGGAAGGAATCCCTTCCCACCTGGGTGGAGAAGGCGAAACCCTCCACCCTACCGAAAGAGACGATAGACGCGATCACCGGCGCCACACCCAAGAGTGGAAGGTTGATCTACACTTGGGACGGCAAGAACGAGAAGGGCGAGTACGTGGCGCCCGGCGTGTACAGGTTCTACCTGGAGGCGACGCTTTACTGGTCCAACAGGGTGATCTTCACGGGGACGTTCCGGTACGGTGGAGATCTCCAGGAGGACATACCCATCAAGGTCGAGTACTTTGGGGACGAAAGGAACAGGGACATGATCTTGGACGTGAAGGCCAGGTACGTCCCAAAGTCCCAGTAGTCCTTCGACTTTTCCGCTAAACCGAGGTGTTCCACTTTTCCCCTTCAGAGGCGAAAGCCGCTGAAGACGAAGTACGCGCCGAACCCCAAGAGGATGAGCGAGGAGGCGATCAAAACGATCGAGTACACCTTTCTCCAATTCGGTTTGAAGAGGGACTGCCCCACAACGCCGATGAAAGAATACCACGAGATGTCCGAAAGTATGTGTCCGAAATAGAAGGCGATCACACCGGCGAGGAGTTGCTCCTTCGCGCGCGCGAGGAAACTCCCACCGACAGCGACCCACCAGAGCAGGAAATACGGGTTGGAGAGGGAGATGAGGGCGCCCATGAGCGGGAGGAATCTGGTTTTCTGATCCCTCGGAGGGGTCACGGGGTCGTTCCAACTCCTGCCCAGCAGCAGAGACATACCCATGTACAGCAGGAAGAATCCCCCGAGAACGGAGAGCGTCCTGACGAAGACCTTGTTGGAGAGAAACGCTTGAAACCCCATCAAGAGTGAGAAAACCAAAAAGGCTTCCAGCAGCACGTGGCCCAAGATGAGGAAGAAGGACCTCCACCATCCTCTGGAGCTCTGAACGATCGCGTAGGCCATCAGTGGACCTGGGGCCATCGCGCCGGAAAGGCCCACGAGAAAACTTCCCAAGAATATGGAGAGCAGAGTCCCCCCTCCTTCCCTCCTATTCTACCAGAGGGGGGATCGCTTCACTCGTACCTGAGCGCCTCTATCGGGCTGAGTCTGGAGGCCCTGTAGGCGGGATAGAACCCGAAGAAGAGCCCTATACACGCGGAAACACCGAAAGCGATCAGAACGGACATCGGCTCGATCACGGCCACGAGCCCGTAAGTCTTTCCGAACGTGTTCACGACCGTCTTGGAGCCCAGCACACCGAGGAGCACGCCGATCGCGCCCGCGACGAAGGTGATGGTGATGCTCTCCACCAAGAATTCCACGAGTATCCTGGCCCTCGACGCCCCAAGCGCCATCTTTATGCCTATCTCCCTGGTCCTCTCCACAACCGACACCAGCATGATGTTCATGATACCTATGCCACCGACCACCAAGGAGACGGCGGCTATCGCGACCAAGACGAGGTTTATGATGTTCACACTCTCGGTGACGACGTTGAGGATCGCCTGCTGGCTCACGACGTTGTAGTAACTCTCCTGACCGTGGAACTTCGTGTAGAGCAGGTGGTCGATCTCCATCACCGCGTTGGGGGAAAGCTCCGGAGAGGAAGTCATAGCGATGATCATCGAAATACCGCCCCTACTCTGGAAGACGCGGTACTTTCCCGTCTCGTACGGGATGAGTATCATCCTGTCCGGGTTGAACATGAGGATGCTACCCGTTCTCTCGAAGATCCCCACCACTTCGAAGGGGATCTTCCGACTGCCCTGCACGATGTAGACCCTCTTCCCCAGTGGGTCCTCATTCTTGAAGAGGTTGTACGCGGCCTCTTGCCCGATGATGAGGACGTTCTTGCTCTTGTCGTCTTCCGAGAACGTCCTACCCCTGGATACCTTGAGGTTCAGGATCTGGAAGATCTCGTTCGGGGCCGCGTACACGCTGATCCTGGTGTTGGAGTTCTTGTACTGGACGAGGTAACTGCCGCTGAGCAGTCCCACCGCTTTGCCGACGCTGGGGCACATGTCGAGGATCGCCTTCACATCGCTCTCCTTGAGGGTTTCGACGGCCTGGGCCACCGTCCCTCCCCTTCCACCCACGAACCCAGGCGAGACCATTATGACGTTCGAACCGAGGGAAGTGAGCCTCTCCGTGACCCCCTTCTTCATCCCAGCGCCCAACGACATCACCATGATCACCGCCGCCACACCGATCACGATACCGAGCATCGAAAGAAAAGTCCTCAGTTTGTTCGCGTACAGGGATCTGAAGACCTCCTTAAGTGTTTCCATACACAACACCTCGTATCTCCATGTCTTCTATCACACCGTCCCTCAACTTCACTATCCTGGTGCCGTCTTTCAGGAGTTCTGGGTTGTGCGTGACCACGATGAGTGTTTTTCCCATCTCGTGGAGCTTCTTGAAAATGGCCATCACCTCTTCCCCGCTCTTGGTGTCCAGGTTCCCGGTGGGTTCGTCTGCGAGTATGAAGGACGGATCGTTGGCGAGAGCCCTCGCGATCGCCACCCTCTGCTGCTGCCCGCCGGAAAGCTGGTTGGGCCTGTGGTAGAGCCTGTCACCGAGTCCCACAAGTTCGAGCAGCTCTTTCGCCTTTTTCCTCCTTTCCCTCGCGGGAACGCCGGCGTAGATCATCGGAAGTTCCACGTTCTCCAGAGCGTTCAGACGGGGAAGAAGGTTGTAGGTCTGGAACACGAACCCGACCTTCCTGTTTCTCACCTTGGCAAGCTTTCTGTCGCTCATCTTTGAGACGTCTTCGCCCTCGATGAAGACCTTTCCCTTCGTCGGCCTGTCCAAACAACCCAGTATGTGAAGGAGCGTGGACTTGCCGCTTCCAGACGGTCCCACGACGAAGACGTACTCGCCCTCGTACACCTCGAAGGAGATCCCCCTCAGGGCTTCGACCTTCACCTCGCCCATGTCGTAGACCTTCCACACGTCGACCAGCTCCATCACCTTTCTCGGCGTCATTGTCTCCTGCCTCCTGTACCGGGGACACCCGGTCCGAAGACGGGAAGACCCTGCCTCGTCCTGAGCCTTTGTAGCTCTTCCTGCGATGGGACGAGCACCAAGACGTCACCCACGCTGACGCCCTCGATTATCTCCACCTTGTCGTTGATCTCCTTTCCGATCTTCACGTAGACCTTCTGGGGGCCTTGTGGCGTCCTCTTGAGTACGTAGGGACCACCTTCGTCGCTCCTCACGGCCGTCTTCGGCACCAGGAAAGATCCGCTGAGCTCCGTCAGGATTATCTTCACGTTACAGGTGAGGCCGGGTATGACGATCCTTGGGGGAGTCCTGTCAAAGGAGAACTCCACCGGGATGGTCACGATCCCTCCGGAAGTCTGGGCGGAGCCCTTTATCTTGCTCACCTTACCCGTGAGCTCCAAACCGAGCTGTTCGAACGTGAAGATCGTCTTCATCCCTTCCCTCACGTTCCTCAGGTCGTACTCGTCGATGGAGCCTTCCACCCTCATCGTGTCCGTCTCGGTGATGGTCACAAGGATGGTCCCCGCGGACACCCTGTCCCCTGGGTCCACGTTCACGCTCTCCACGATTCCCCTGACCGGGGCCGTCACGAGCGTGTTGTCGAGGTTCCTCTTGGCTTGCTCGAGCCTCAACCGGTTCACTTCCGTTGGTGAGGTCGTGTAGTTCGTGTACGCCGTCAGGTACTCCACGCGATAGTCGGTGTCGTCTATCTTAACGAGGGGATCGCCAACCTTGACCGTGTCGCCCTCCTTGACGAAGACCTCCTTCACCTCACCGGAGACCTTCGCCACGACCTGCTTCTTGTCCACGACGACCTGACCGACGATCGTGACGTACTCCACGTTGGCACCTTCTCCCACCGTGTACGTGAGAAAGACGGAGGGTTGTTGGTTTGCCTGCGCGGTTTGGGTGGTCCCCGCAGTCGCGCTCGCCCTAGCTCTACCGGGACTTCTGACGACCAACAAGAAGACCACGGTGAAAATCACAACGGCGGCGATCAGCGTCAAAATGAGAACCTTCTTCTTCAATTTGCATCACCTTCCTTGAGCAGACTCACAATGTCGTACCCTAAAAAGTTCAGGTAGTTCAACTTCTCGAGGATCAAGGTGTTCTCGAGATTTTCGATCTCGAGCTGTTTCTCCAGGAGGGAGAGTCTGGAAAGCTCAAAGTCTTCGGTTGACGTGAAACCTAGCTGGTGGAGTTTTTCGGCCTTTTCGAAGTTCCTCTGCGCGTCCATCAAGTCTTCTCTTGAGAAGGCGAGTTGTCTGCCCAGCCTTTCCAACTTCAGGAGCCTTTCCTTCACGCCACGCTCGAAGTCCTCCAACGCGGATTCGTACTCCAACCGGGCGCCACTTCTCTTCCTGGACTCCGCCTCCAACCTTCTTTCACCGAAGTCCCACAACGTCATCTGAAAGCCTATCCCGATCTTCCACTTCTGGTCTTTGAAGTTGTATCCAAAGGAGAACGTGACGTCCGGAAGGTACGGAAGGTACCACGTCTTCTCCCTCATCTCTTCGACCTTCGCAGAGAGCTCCTTGGCCTTCAGGTCTTCCCTGAGCTCGAGTTTGGGAGTTGTGGGCACCTCGATTTTTGAAAGGATCTCCCTCGCTTCCGCGTAGAGCCTTTCGTCCATGCCCTCGAAGGAGGAGAGCTTGAGCTCGATGTCTTTCAGTTCCAACTCGACGCTGGAGATCTCCCTCTCGAGGTTCTTCCTTTTGTCTTCATCAACCGCGGCGTCCCTTTGTCTCTTCAGAACGTTCAGCTTCTCTTCCAAGATCTTCCGTCTCTGGGAGTAGTACCTCCAGTTGAAGATGTCCGAGATGGTGTTCATGAAGACCGTGTTCTTCGCCGTCTTCAGCCCGTACTTCCTCGAGAGGAGTTCGGATTCAGCTTGGAGCCTTTCGACGCCGTACTCGTCCTTGAGACCCCTGGATATATTCAGAGAGGCCCCCTCGAAAGATACGTTCCAGTCGCCGTCCACTTTAAAGGGAAAAGAAAGGCCAACGCTGAAGCCGTAGAACTTCAAAAAGTTCGCGTCCAAAGAAAGGGTAAAGGGCGTCACGCCGTCTTCGGAGATGGTGATCGTCTTGGCGGACACCGTCACGGTCGGGTTCCAAAAGCTCGTGTACTTCTTGAACCTCACCTCGGCTGTCTTGAACGCGTCGAGGGCGGAGAGGTAGCTCGAAGACCTCCCCAGGTTCTGGTCGAAGAGATCGAACACGCCCCCGAAAGCGACCAGCGGAACGAGTAAGAATACGATAAAGGCGTACCGCATCCTTCCACCTTCTTCAGAAGGTGACGTCTTTTCCGGAGTCTACCAAGAGGTTGATGACGGAGGTGTAGTAGGATTTGAGCGCTTCGTAGTAGCTCTTTCTCGCGTTGAGCAGCGACACTCTTTGTGAGTTGTACTCTTTCTTGGAGATCAGACCCTTCCTGTACTTCTCTTGAGTGTTCCGGAAGTCTTCTTCGTACAGGTTCAACTTGTCCTGGGCGATGAGGACGTTTCTGTAGAGCAGGTTCAAGTTGACGAGGGCGTCGTTCACGCTGTCTTCAGCGGTTTTCTTGGTGTTCTCGTAGTTGAGGGACGCGCTCTTGTAGTTGAGCTCGGCGGCCTTCCGCTCGTAATCCGAGGCGTTCGCGGGGAGTGTCTCCTTGTCGTACTCGGCTATCTTCAGCTTGAGCTCAGCGATCTTGATGGAAACGAAGTTTTCGAGGTACTCCTCTTTGGTGACAATCTTCGCCGGGTCTGGGAGGTTGAAGGTGATCTGCTCAACCGGGACGTCGAACAACTCTCTGTAGTCTCTTTCAGCCTTTTCTGAATTCCTCCGGGCCGTGACCAGGTTGTTCTCGGCCTCCCTGAGCGAGATCTCCGCTTCTTTCAGCTCTTTGTCGGAGACCAAACCCTTCGCCCTGAGGGTCTTGTAGGTTTCGAGGTTTTCCCTCGCGTTTTCGAGGTTGATCTGGGCGATCTCGAGCGAGATCTTCGAGCTGAGCAAGTTGAAGATCCTGTTCAAAAGGTCAGAGTATATGCTCTTCAGAGAGTTCCTGTAGCTTTGAACGCCCGTGTAATAAGTCTGCTCCGCCGACAGCTCCATCTTCCTGTTGGTGGCTTCGATCGTTCCCTTTCTGTAATCGAGCTCGGCCTTCTCGAGGTTCAGCTTGGCGAGTTCGTAATCTGGAGCCTTGAGGAGGGCGGATTTCAGAGCGCTGGAGAGGTCCAAAGAGAATCCCAGAATCACCAACGTCGTCAAAAGTAAAGTTGCGATAGCCTTTTTCATTTTCAAACCTCCTTCGAAGGACGTTTTCGACAACATTCTACCCTTCCAACTGTGAAAAAAGCGTGAATTTTTCTTTGTCTGGAACGGTTATAATAGTCTTTGAGTTGTTCCGAGGAGGTCAAAGAGCATGGTGAAGATAGGCGCGCACATGCCCATATCGAAGGGGTTCGACAGGGTCCCGGCCGACACCGTGGGCATCGGGGGAAACGCCTTCCAGATCTTCCCGCACAACGCGAGGTCTTGGAAGGCGGGCCTGCCCTCAGAAGAGGTCGCGAGGAAGTTCAAAAGAGAAATGACCAAACACAAGATCGACTGGGAGAACGCCTTTTGCCACTGTGGGTACCTCGTGAACTTGGCGAGCCCAAAGGAGGACATCTGGGAAAGCTCCGTGGAACTCTTGAAGGTGGAGATCGAGATCTGCAAGAAACTCGGTATAAAGTACCTGAACATACACCCAGGCAGCCACCTTGGAGCGGGTGAGGATGAAGGGATCGAAAGGATCGCAAGGGGGTTGAACAGGGTCTTGAACGAAACGGACGAGGTAGTGATCCTCTTAGAGAACGTTTCCCAGAAGGGGGGTAACATCGGTTACAGACTGGAGCAGCTGAAGAGGATCGTGGACTTGGTCGATCAGAAGGAGAGGGTTGCCATCACCTACGACACGTGCCACGGTTTCGACTCCGGCTACGACATCACCAAGAGAGAGGGAGTCACCAGACTGCTGGAGGAGATCGACAGGCTGTTTGGTCTCGACAAGCTCAAGATGATCCACTTGAACGACTCCAAGTACCCACTCGGCGCGGCGAAGGACAGGCACGAGAGGATAGGGGAAGGGTTCATAGGAAGACAAGGGTTTGCAGTGTTCTTCTCCTTCAAAGAGATCCAAAGAGTCCCTTGGATCCTCGAAACACCAGGCGGAAACGAAGAGCACAGGGAGGACATAGAGAGGGTCTTCGAGATCTTGAGAGAGTTCGGAATAGAGGTCGAGTGAGATGCCCGTCGACGGCGTTTTGCTCCACAAGATCGTGAGGGAACTGAAGAGACTGGAGGGACAACACCTCCACCAAATCTACCAACCGACGAGCTCCGATTACTACCTGCTCTTCGAGGAGAGCGTCAGGGTGTGCCTGAGACCGGACTTTCCCCACGTCTCCATAGCGAAGAAAGAAAGGGCATCCGAAAAGATGCCCTCTTCTTTCACGATGTTTCTCAGGAAGGAGCTCAAGGGCGCAAAGCTTTTGGAGGTCTTCCAAGTGGGGATCGACAGGACGGTGGGCTTCGTCTTCGAGAAGTTCGACGAGATAGAGGGTGTGGTGAGGAAGATCCTTTACGTCGAGATCATGGGTGTTCACTCGAACATGGTCCTCACCAGGGACGGTAGGATACTGGACGCCCACAAGAGGATCGTCACGAGGAAGAGGGAGATCCTTCCGGGCAAGGAGTACGTCCTGTTCCCTTCCGGGAAAGTTTCCTTGTTCGAACTCGTGGAACTCCCGGAAAGGAGAAACGGCAGCGCGAAAGAGGTGTTGATGGGACTTTTGGAGGGTTTCTCCTCCGTTTCCGTGGAGGAGCTGTTGCGCAGGAGCGGGCACGATCCGGACGTGGGTTGGGACGAGGTGGACAGGGAAAAACTCCTCTTGACCCTCGCGGAGGTGAAGGAAGAGATCTCGAAAGACGAAGTCTACGTCTACTACGAAGGTTCTCATCCCGTGGAAGTTTCCGCCTTCAGGTTCGTTTCGTTTCCGAACCCAAGGCTTTTCAGGAGCGCCTCCGAGGGCTTGAACGAGTTCGTCAGATGGAAAGAGGAGAAGTCCACCTTTGACAACCTGAAACGGTCTCTCCGGAAGGTCGTCGAGGACGAGTTGGAGAAGGTGGAAGACCTGGAGGAAAAGCTCACCGTCGAGCTCCAAGAGACGAGAAAAATGGACCATTACAAGAAGCTAGCCGATCTCATCGTCCAGAACCTTTGGACGCTGGAAAACTCGTCTGGGAAGGTGACGCTTGTGGATTGGGAGACGGGCGAAGAGGTCGAAGTCGACGTGGGAAAGGACCCCTCGCAGAAGGCTCAGGAGTACTACGAGATTTACAAAAAGTTGAAGAGGAAAAGAGAAGTGGTGAAGGAAAGACTCGAGGAGTTGGAAAGGGAGAGGTACTATCTGTCACAGCTTCTCCAGTCCATAGAAGACGCCGAAGATGTGGAGACCTTGAAAGAGATCGAGGAGGAGATGAGGGAAACGGGCCTCATGAAAGAAAAAACGAAAGAGAAAGTGGAGAAGGTGAAGGGTGGGTTTCGCGAGGTCACCTACAAGGGGTTCAAGATCCTGATCGGAAAGAACAACAAACAGAACGACGAGCTCGTGAGGACGTCCTCCAAGGAAGACCTTTGGCTTCACGCCCACGAAATCCCCGGCGCGCACGTGGTGGTGAGGACAGGGGGGAGGGAGGTGCCGGAGGACGTGCTCGAGTTCGCCGCCTCCCTGGCGGCTGGCTATTCCAAAGGGAAAGACTCCGGGAAGGTCCCGGTCGACTACACGTTGATCAAGCACGTCAGAAAACCAAGGAACGCCAAGCCCGGGATGGTCCTGTACACCGACTACAAGACCATCGTGGTGAGGCCGAGGAGGTTGGAACGATGATAGGGTACCAGGTGTACGTCAGGTCCTTCAGGGACGGAAACCTCGACGGCGTGGGAGACTTCAAAGGGTTGACGGAAGCGTTGGGCTACCTGAAAGAGCTTTCGGTCAATCTTGTGTGGCTCATGCCAGTGTTCTCTTCTATCACCTTCCACGGATACGACGTGGTGGATTTCAAACGCTTCAAAGCGGAATACGGCACCAAGGAAGACTTCCTCGAACTCTTGAAGGTGTTCCACGACAACGGGATCAAGGTGGTCTTGGACTTTCCAATCCACCACACGAGCATCTTGCACGAGTGGTTCCAACGGGCGTTGAGGGGCGAACGAAAGTACAGGGACTACTACGTCTGGGCCGACGAGGGCACGAACACGAACGAGACGAGGGATTGGGATGGCGAAAGGATCTGGCACCCTTCGGAGAGCGGTTATTACAGGGGGTTGTTCGGTCCCTTCACGCCCGACCTGAACTTCGCCAACCCAGAAGTGGTGAAGGAGATGAGGAAGATCACCGTGGAACTGCTGGAGATGGGGATAGACGGTTTCAGGTTCGACGCAGCCAAGCACATGAGGGACACTTTAGAAGAGAACGTGGCCTTCTGGAAGGAGTTTTTGGACGGTCTGAAGGGCTTTTTCATCGCGGAAGTTTGGGCGGATCCCGAAGTGGTGGACGCGCACGGCGAGATCTTCGGCCACATGCTCAACTTCGACCTCTCGTACTGCGTGAAAGACGCGGTCTCGAGGGAAGATCCGAGGGTGCTGGCGGACTCGATCACCAGATCCCTGACGGCAAGGCGTTACGTCTCGCTCAACTTCACGTCGAACCACGACATGAACAGGCTGGCGAGCTTTTCCGATGGGATGGACATCCGGAAGATGAAGCTGGTCTTTTCTTTGCTCTTCACGCTTCCAGGGATACCCGTCATCTTCTACGGGGACGAGTTGGGAATGAGAGGGATCTTCAGCAGGCCACACACCGACCTGGTCCTGGATCCCTTCCCCTGGGAGGAGAGGATGTGCTCGATCGGACAGACCTTCTGGAAGTGGCCCACCTTCAACGACCCGTTCTCAGGGATATCCGTGGACTACCAGAAGCGTCTTGAAGACTCCCTGTTCAACCACGTGGTGAGGTGGGCGAGGTTCAGGGGGGAGAACGCTTGGATAGACGGAGCGGAAGTGAGGGATTTGAGGATCGAAGGGAAGGTGCTCTGTTACAATCTGAGTGGTGAGGGAAGGGAGTTGAGGGTGTGCCACAACTTTTCGAACGGATGGGAGATCTTCGAGGGTGTTCGACTCGGCCCGTTCGGCTCGGAGGTGATGTGAATGAAGATGGAAGAAAAGAACGTGTGGCACTCGCGGAGTAGAGAAGAAATCGAGGATTTCGCGAAGGACTACATCGATTTCATGAAGGTGGCGAAGACGGAAAGGCTGACCGTCAAAGTCGTGGAAGGGCAACTCAAGAGGGCTGGGTTCATCCCCTTGGAAGAGTTCGCGGGGAATCCGTTGGACATGGCCGTCTACCTGGTGAACAGGAAGAAGTCCCTCGCGGTTTTCAGGATCGTGGACGACTTGAAGAAGGGTATTACGCTGATCGTCGCACACATAGACTCTCCAAGGCTCGACCTCAAACCAAAACCCCTCGTTGAAGACGAGAGGATCGCGCTGTTCAAAACGCACTACTACGGTGGGGTGAAGAAGTACCACTGGTTGAACATACCCCTGGAGGTACACGGGGTGGTCTTCAGAGCGGATGGAGAGGAAGTGGAGATACACATCGGCGACAAACCTGAAGACCCCGTCTTCACGATACCAGACCTGCTCCCGCATTTGGACAAGGAAGACCAAAAGGTCTCCGAGAAGTTCCAGGCCGAGCAGCTCAACCTTATCGTTGGTACCATCCCGCTGAGCGGAGAAGAAAAAGAGGCCGTGAAGACCAACGTGCTCAAGATCCTGCAGGAAAGGTACGGGATAAGCGAGGAAGACTTTGTGAGTGCCGAGATAGAAGTCGTTCCGGCGATCCCACCCAGGGAGGTGGGACTCGACAAGAGCTTGGTGGGTGCCTACGGGCAGGACGACAGGGTCTGCGCCTACACGGCCTTGAGGGCCATCTTGGAGGCGCAGAACCTCTCGAGATCTGTTGGGGTCATCCTGCTCGACAAGGAAGAGATAGGCAGCGACGGGAACACGGGCGCGAAGGCCAGGTTCTACCTGAAGGCGATCAGATCCATCCTGAAACTGCAGGGAGTGAAAGACTCCGAGTACGCCCTGGACGAGGTGCTCGAGAAGACGGCGGTCATCTCCGCCGACGTCTGTGCCGGCGTTGACCCAAACTACAAAGACGTCCACGACCTCCACAACGCTCCAAGGCTCGGCTACGGGGTTGCGCTGGTGAAGTACACGGGAAGCAGGGGAAAGTACTCGACCAACGACGCCCACGCTGAGTTCGTGGGAAGGATCAGAAAGGTGTTGAACGAAAACGGTGTGATCTGGCAGGTGGCGACCTTCGGCAAAGTCGACAGGGGTGGCGCGGGAACGGTCGCGAAGTACTTCGCGGAGAAGGGCTCGGACGTTGTCGACATGGGTCCCGCGTTGCTCGGGATGCATTCACCTTTCGAGATCGTCTCAAAGGCGGACCTGTACGAGACCTACAGGGCCTACAAGGTACTCTTGGAGAACCTGTGAGGTGTCTCGATGACGGTGGAGGAAGTGGCGAGGAAAATCGTGGAGCTCTTTCCCAGGAACTTCGAGGAAAGGGACCCGTTCAAGGTGTTGGTGACCACCGTCCTGAGCCAGAGGACCAAGGACGAGAACACCGAGAGAGCGTCCCAAAGGTTGTTCGAAGTCTACGGATCCGCCGAGGAACTCGCGAAGGCGAAACCAGAGGACCTGTACGAGCTGATAAAGGCGTCCGGCATGTACAAGCAGAAAGCGGAGAGGATCGTCAGGATCGCAAGGGAAATCATGGAAAAGTACGGTGGAAAGGTCCCAAACACGCTCGATGAGCTTTTGAAGCTTCCCGGCGTCGGTCGGAAGACGGCCAACATCGTGCTGTGGGTGAGTTTTGGCAAGCCGGCGCTGGCTGTTGACACGCACGTTCACAGAATCAGCAACAGACTGGGCTGGGTGAAGACGAAAAGGCCGGAGGAGACGGAAGAAGAACTGAAGAAGCTGCTGCCACCGGAACTTTGGGGTCCCCTGAACGGGAGCATGGTGGAGTTCGGAAGGAAAGTGTGCAAACCCTTGAGACCGCGTTGTGCGGAATGCCCGTTGAGGGAAATGTGCGCGTATCCCAAAAAGGGCGACATCGGCGTTTCTTAAGCCTCTCGTTTCCTTAACCGGTGTGAGTGTGAACCTTCGAAGTCGGTCGTGTCGAGTGAGGTCAAGGCGTGTGCCGAGTTGATTCAACGAGAGATCCCCGACCGGGCCGGGGATCTTTCACCGATACAGGTTCTTCAAGAACTCCTCCACGTCCCAGCCCTGCAGGAACTTTTCCTTCGAATACAGGTCCAGGAGATCGGTTGTCAACTGCGGTCTTTTCTCGTTCACCACGGCACCGGGACCGTAATTTCTGTACTCGAAGAACCTTTCCGTCTCCGGATGGAACCAGATGGTCTCACCAGTTTTCGGATCTTTAGAACTCATGGACGTCCACCCATCCGGGTGTACGTGTTCACCGAGGTAGCATTCCATTATGACAACGTTGGAGTTGACGCTGTACGGGTCGGAACTCGGATGCCACG
>Ga0209394_1001133_pt1 | contig 16835 bp, 14 predicted proteins | sample JNZ201metaG_FD_184122 | JGI IMG/M metagenome (GOLD analysis project Ga0209394, IMG submission 184122) | Hot spring microbial communities from Jinze hot spring, China to study Microbial Dark Matter (Phase II) - JNZ 20120812A (SPAdes) (version 3) ... | reverse complement strand
CCGTAGGGCCTGGGCCCTTGTCTCAGGGCCCATCTGGGGGCTCCCGCTCTCACGGCCCCTACCCGTTATAGGCTTGGCGGGCCGTTACCCCGCCAACTACCTGATGGGCCGTGGCCCCATCCTCGGGCGGCTCTGCAGACATCCCCACAGAACCCTTTAAGTGGGGCCCCTTCCAGGAGTCCCCACCTATCGGGGATTAGCCCCAGTTTCCCGGGACTATCCCCGTCCCGAGGGTAGGTTAGCCACGTATTACTCAGCCGTCCGCCACGCCCCGGTGATCGGGGCGTGCGACTCCCATGGCTTAGCCTCACCCCGATAGCGGTCGGGTCCGGCAGGATCAACCGGAGTCGCGGCCGCAAGGCCGCGGAGTGTGCGGTCAGTCTATCACGCGGTCTGGGTAGCCCCTGTCGGACCCGAATATCTCGGGGTTAGTTCCCCCGGTTTATTCGGGTCCCCATAGAGTTATTTTGATTGCGTGTCGCCGCAACCGGAGGCGTTCCTTCATCCATGGGGCTCTGCCCCCTGTCCGGTCCAGCCGCCGCCAGGAGGTTGCGGCCGTATATTTCCTTAGTTAGCGGATTTATAAGCTATACGCTGAGAGGCGTCAAGTATGCCTCTTAACTTTTTGTATTATTTGTGGACGCCTTTTTGTATAACTTAACCCCTCTTGATAAGCTACTAATATAGCTTTACCAAGCTCATAGCGGGGCGGGTAGACTGAAGTGCCTCAAGATGCCCGAGAATCTTAGGGAATCCCTCGCGCGCGGGTTTCTCGGCATAAGGATTTGTGGTAGTGAGGAGTATGTTACTAGGCACTTACTGAAATTACTGAAGAGCTGCCCTGAAGCAATCGTCGTTGGAGACTTTGCTTGTCTAAAGCTATTGAATTCTGGTTACATACCTAGAGTGTGCGTGATTGATGGAGTAACAAGAAGAACTCAAGCTCAGTCAATTGCGCTTAGATACTTTAGTAAGGTAGTTAGGGCCCTCAACCCACGGTCTCATGTATGTCAAGGTGCTGTTGAGAAGATACTGGAGGCAATACAAGAAGCTAAGCAAAAGGAGAACGTATTGATACTAGTCGATGGTGAAGAAGACCTCCTGGCTCTTCCAGCCATAGCCGAAGCCCCAATTGGTTGGTGCGTTATCTACGGACTACCCGGGTGCGGAATTGAGTTAATTGTTGTAGACCAATATACCGCAGAGTCCGCAAGAAAGATACTCGACCTTTTCGAAGAAGTAGAACTGCAACTATAAGGAAGACCGCGGCAGCTACTGGAGCAAGCAGCAAGTGCCACGCATAAGTCCGGGAACCTTCTGCTTCACCCACTAGGAGATAGCGAAGAACGAAGCCTAAAACAGAGGCTTTTAAGTAGAAACTCAAGCAGTTAGCTGGATCTTCAAAAGAATCAACACAGCTATCACCAAGCTCCACTAAAGCGTAAATAGCTGGATCACCTGTGGAGATAGCGAGTGCTGCGGCCCTAGCTCGTGAAATCTCAGTGATGTACTGAAGATCTGCATACTGACTATAGTAAGTGTTTAGCAAGAGCTCGAGCAGAGTTTTGAGAACATACACCAGAGACATAACTGGGTTGGAAGCCAGCAGATTAGCCCCCACTTGAAGATACTGCCTTAGTACGCCAAGAGACCGATTGCACCACAAATTAGGCACCACCACCTCACCGAAACTGTCTACCATAGCAGAGGCGTAGTCTAAAAGTAGCTGAACCCTCCTAAGATCTACTTCCAAGCGACCTACCCTACCCGCAAGTTCGCTGCTCAGTAAGTCAAGAGCTACAATAACAGAGTCAGCTACACGCGCGCTCTTAACTAACCCGTAAACTCTTCTCTCAAGACTAAGAGAAGAGACCGAAGAGTTGAATTCCTCCCAAGAATCTAGTAGGAACCAGCATACTGTGGATAAAGATATAGTGCTTCTAAACGACATGCCGCTAGCTCTAGAGTAGAAGTAACAAAAGCTTTCAGCAGACTTTAACCTCTCCAAAGCTCTACTAGCAAGGGCGTCTAGAGCACTGTGCTCTCTCCCTACGCTACAGTTCCACACTGCTGTCTCTACCCTCAATAGCACTGAGATTAGTTGCCCCAGAATGTAAGCTAAACTCTTTACTGGCTGCTTCCCCAAGACCTCACTACTTATGTGCTCAAACTCCAATGCTAGCTTGCCGGCAATATCCTCACCACACGTTATAGCGACACTAGTTAGCCCTTTCCTAGTAGCTTCACTTAGGTAGTCTATTAATCCTGCCATCACTCTATTAGTAGCTGATAGCTCCTCTACATACCGCTTAACGAGTAGAGAACCGGCACTGAGGTGCTTCAAGACCTCATCAATACCGCGTACTTCTACGACTTCGAGACCGAGAGCTCTACCGAAATCCACTAAGCTTACTGCTGTTCCATTTATCACTACAGAGACCAAGTTACCAGCGGGAACGAAGACCTTCTTAACTAGAGACGATAACGCTATAATTTTCTCAGCCAGATACCCAACAGGACCTATGCTTCCATCCGGCATTAAAATGCCTGTAACTGCGATAGGCTCTCTTACGTTGACCCCTAGGATCGCTAGTGCGAAACCTACTCCAAGCGCTGCACTAAGCGATGGACCTTGCGCTCTAGCAGCAAGCGATCTGACTTGCACGAAGTAGTTGTATTTGCTGAACTCAGTTCCGACTATAGCAGATGCTACTATGGCAGCAACTTTAGCGAAGAGAATGAAGGTTTCGTCAACTAAAGGCTCTGCGTAGATAAAGACGGCTCCACTCCCGCGCGTTACTGCTAGAAGTACTTCAGCTGGGTACCCTGAGACCCTTCCATCTGTTATAGCAATGCCAGCAGAATATACTGAAACATCAACACACCCCTCCATATCTCCTAGGTATTGGCAGAGCCCGCTACTGAAGCTAGAGAACACTCTGAGGCAGTTAAATACAGAAGAAGCTAGCAACAACACCGCAAAGAAGGCAGTAAGGCGCTTCAATACTTTACCCAACCAGTAGATTTTAAGAAGTAATATATCCTTTGGGAGAAGTTGAAGGTAGTAGTAGAACACCTAGAAGAATGCCTATCTCCGTGGTTAATGTGTGAGTACAGTTACGTAGTGAAGTTGTTCAAGAATAGCGTTCTCTTCACTAACGTAAAGTCTTTGCGAGCACAGAGAGCTCTCAAGGAACTAGGAGCGGACGTAGTTGAGGTTAGTGTAGTCGACTTAGTAGCTAGTAGTAGTTTAAGGCATCCTATAATCTTAGACCCCAAAGCTCGTGAGACCTTAAGCCTCAGTGATCTAGTGAGCGCCGACTCAGTAATTATCGGGGGAATAATGGGAGAACACCCACCAAAAGGGCGAACATTCCGTGAAATAACCTCTAGACTTACCTCAAGAGCTAAAGTGAGAAACCTCGGCAAATTTCAGCTGACTATCGCTGGTGCCGCCTACGTACTGAAGAGAGTGATGGAAGGCGCTAGGCTGGAATCTCTAGACATAAGGTTCGGACTTGAGTTTACTGTCCCAGTAGGAAAATACGAGGTAACTATAGAGTTACCATACGCCTTTCCCTACGAGGAAGGGAGGCCGGTACTACCCGAAAATTACTTAGAGACCATAGCAAAGAGGTCACTAGCCTACGAGTTAAAACCAAGGTGCTTTTGACCTACCCTAAAGAGCGCTACTTCAAATACTCAGAAGCTACTACTGAATCGACGCAGACTACTGCTTTATAAATTTAACTGCTCGAGTCTCCTTAATTGACTTATACCAGTCTCTAGCGGAAGTATCTACCTCTAAGAACGCTCCTACAGTGTTATAGTAGGGTGGACCAGTTCGGCTGAAGAGAGTGATCACTTTCCCATTGTGGTTAAGCTTATAGCCTTTAGCACACGGTTCATGACCTCTAATTACTAGCTTTACGTTAAACGTCTTTACCACCCACTCGGTAATAGGTCGCCCGAAGAGCATTCCAGCACCTCTAGGAGACTCTTGAGCTTCATCGATGGACTCTATGGGATCGTTCCATAGCACCTCAACTACCACGTCACGCGATAGTCCAGCTATAGAGCCTAACAAATACTCCCTCACATTTTGAGTCTTCTTGTACGTCACCGTAGGTAAGCCCCCGTGAAGTGCTAAGAAGAAGTTCCTAAAGTAAGCTGCTAAGTGGAGCCTCGTAAATATATCATTAACGAAAAACTCGTATATTTTCAACCCCTCACTAATTAAATAACGCGATATGAGCTCGTCCGGGAAATCATGTGGTGAAGGCTCGACTATGTCTACTCCTTCGTGGTTTCCTTTGAGCAGAAAGATCGAGTCTGGGTACTCTCTCTTAAGCTCTAACAAAGTGATAAGCACCTCCAGCTGGCTCTCGCCGCGATCTATATAATCACCTAAAAAGACGATCTTAGTGTTACCACTCTTTAAGTGCTCCTCATCGTAATTACTCAAAATCGCCTTGAGATCCTCAAGGTTTCCGTGAATATCTCCCACGAAGACGTAGCGTACTTCGTCCTTAAAGGTTACTATATCTCCGTATCTCGCCATAGAGTTAGTTAAAACTTCCCGATAATCCTCTAGTCTCGATCTTAGAGACTCTGAGGTTGAAATAATACTGAGAGCTCTATCGATGTACTTACTTAGGTCCATATTCTGATAACCTCCTTCTGATTATCTCATTAACGAGCTTGGGGTCGGCCCTACCCCTAGTCTTCCTCATAACTTGACCTACAAGGAAATTTATGGCTTTGGGGTCTTTAATAGCGTCTGCTACAGCCTTAGGGTTCTCCTTAAATACTTCATCTACTACTCTCTCTATTTCTTCCTCTTCTCCGATTGTGGTCAACCCACGTGAAACAAGCTCCTCGGGGTTAATATCTTCAAGCACTGCTAGCCTTACGTAGTCCTTCAGTAGCTTAATGCTTATTAGTCCATTACTGAAATAGTGAACAAGCTTGCACAGCCTTTCAGTATTTAGTCTACTAATGCCTACAGCTAGCGGTATTCCTGCTTCATCTACCCATCTAAGGAGGTCATTAACTAAGAGCGACGATATGAGCTTCGGGTTTCCACACACTTTAGAAGAATACTCAAAATGGTCACACAGCTTCTTGTGAAGAACAAGCACTGAAGCAACGTAATCACCAACCTCGTACTCCTTCGCAATTCTTCTAGCTCTAGAGTCAGGTAACTCTGGGAGAGACTTTGAAACGAACTCGATAAGATCCTTACTTATGGGTATAGGAGGTAAGTCAGGGTCGGGGAAGTACCTGTACTCACCCTCAAGTTCTTTAACTCTAGACGTTACGGTTACTCCCTTTTCCTTTATCCAATGTCTGGTTTCTCTCTCTATAGTTCCACCAGACTTAATTATGTTGAGCTGGCGAGCGACCTCGTAGTTGAGGGCTTTTTCTAAGTCCTTCGGTGAGCCGATGTTCTTGATCTCTATCCTAGAACCACCATCTACAGAAACATTCGCATCTGCTCTCATAGCTCCCTCTAGTGACGTATCAGTTATTTCGAGGTGTTCTAGTATTGAACCCAGCTTCTCTAGAAACACTCTGGCCTCTCTAGGTGAGCGAAAATCCGGTTCTGTGACTATCTCTAGTAGAGCTACCCCAGCTCTATTATAGTCTATTAATGAGTATTTACTTCCAAGAACGGACCTCTCTGGGTACACTATTCTACCAGTATCCTCCTCTATATTAACTCTTCTAATTCTGATAGTCCTAATTTCATTGTCGATCTCTATAGTTACTTCCCCGTTTACTGCTATGGGTGTAAGGCCGTATCTGTCGTATTGAGATATCTGGTAGTTCTTGGGTAAGTCCGGATAGAAATAGTGCTTTCTTACAAAGAGCAGTTTGTCGTATATCTTACAGTTAAGTGCTAACGATAGTGCGATAGCCTTCTCAAGAGCCGCTTTATTGAGAACAGGTAGACTCCCGGGTAAGCCGAGGCACACCGGACACACGTTCGTATTAGGTGGGTTATCTCTGTAGTTACTTGAGCATCTACAAAACAGCTTAGTCCTTAAGTAAGTTATCTGCGCATGGACCTCGAGTCCTATTACGACACCACTACGCATCTCTTAACACCTCAATGACTCTGGCTAGGTTTAGTATGAAACCCTCTGAAAGAGGTGGACCAAATACTTGTATACCAACAGGTAAACCTTCTGAAAAACCTCCTGGAACACTTAGGGCTGGAAGTCCAGCAAGGTTTATTGGAACAGTGTTTATGTCCAAGCTATAGAGCTTTATGGGATCCGAGATAACCTCACCCACTCGTGGCGGCAGTATGGGAGAAGTCGGAGAGATAGCTAGATCGTATACTCCAAACAACTTCATTAACTCTTCATAGAGAAGTCTTCTAACCTTGGCGGCCTTAAGGTAGTATCCTTCATATAGGCCTTCGCTTAAGACATATGTTCCGATCAAAATCCTTCTTTTAACTTCGTCGCCAAAACCAAGCATTCTAACTCTCCTATAGACATCTGTCCATAGCTTACCCTCGACCTCGAGTCTGACACCGTACTTCAAACCATCGTACCTAGCTAAATTAGAACTGGCTTCCGCCATGGCAATAATGTAGTAGGTTGGTAGCGAGTATTGTAATAGCGGCATCTTCTTGAACTCTACGCTTAAGCCCCTACTCTCAAGTTTTTCTAGTATCTTGTTAAATACTTTCATAATGCCTTTGTCTACTCCCTCACCAACCATCTCCTCGATCACTACTATCCTATAGTTTTTCAGAAGGTGATCTACGGCATAGTCCCTGAAACTACCAGTCCTTGCCTTTAAGCTAGTAGAATCACGGGGGTCATGCCCTGAAATGACGTCAAGCACTACCGCAACATCCTCAACGTATCTAGCCATAGGACCTATTTGGTCTAAACTGCTACCATAAGCTACGAGTCCGTACCTACTAACTAACCCATAAGTAGGCTTTATACCGACAGTGCCTGTGTATGCGGCTGGGAGCCTTATTGAACCGCCTGTGTCCGAGCCTAAAGCTACGGTAGCCTCGCATGCTGCCACAGCTACAGCACTGCCTCCCGAAGAACCTCCCGGCACCCTACTGTAATCCCAAGGATTTAACGTTGGATAAAACGCGCTGTTCTCAGTTGTAGATCCCATAGCAAACTCATCCATGTTAGTTTTACCTATTACTATGCCTCCAGACTCCTTTATCTTTAATACGACAGTAGCGTCGTAGGGTGGAACATAACTTTCAAGCATCTTAGAGCCGCATGTTGTTCTGATACCCTTAGTACTTATGTTGTCTTTTAATGCTACGAGAGCCCCTCCCAAGGGTCCGATTTCTTTAGACTTTAGCAATCTTTCAGCTTCATTTACTACTTCACTCTTTGGTCTCAAGGTTATGTAAGCTCTGAGTCTATGCTCGTGTCTTTCAATAACTCTGTAAACTTCATCAATGTACTTAAAAAGGAAATCCGGGTCTTCAACTACCCTCTCCCTTAAAGTCTTGATCGATATAGATGATACTTGAGTGCATTGAGGCGAGAACATGCTCTCACAGGGTCCTAGGAGATTTTAAGTACCTGTCTTCAAGCCTCTCTCCGACTGGATCTAGTTCTCCGATCCCCATAGACTCAGACTCTAAGTCGTCCCTCAGGTTGACATCACCGAAAAACGTAGTGTAGAGAGGCTCAACTTCGTCAGGTACACCAAGCTCATTGATCTTGTTGAACATCTCTATTATTCTCTCTAAGTCACGTGAGAGAGACTCTGCTCTCACCCAGTCTATCTCTATAAGAGCTAGGACGCTCAGGTGCTTTATCACTTTCTCCCAACTCACCCTACTCATCCATAATCTATGGTCTTTTCAAGTATTAAGCAAGCATTACGACCGCACTAAGCATGCTAACCAGACCGAACTCGGAAATTCAAACTAGTCGACCCTCAGCAACATACATAAAATGTTCTTGTCCAAGACAGTGTGGTTCCGAAGTTTATTGAGCTTGAAGCGCCCGCTTTTTGAACTTATTTAGGGAATAAAGGTGGAAAACTGTATCAAGGCTGATAAGTCTAAGGTCTCAAAACCACCGATACCGCATCAATCTAATTACAATAATCACAGCCTAGAGTATCCGCGTATGCTTATAATCTGGGTCGTCGATGTAGTACTGGGAGATGCGTGTTTGACGTAGATGAAATGTTTGAGGTGGCTCTCTCACCCGACGACATAGAGTCGATAGCAGAAGCTCTGAAAGAAATGAAAAACCCGGTTACTCTCTATGTATTTGTAGAGAAAGACAGAAAAAAGTGTAGGTACTGTGATAATACGATCAGGCTAGTCGAGGCTTTAGCAAGCGCTAGCACTCGCGTCTCAAACCCACCTCTACTTAGTTACGTAATTGCTGAGAGGGGAGTAAACAACGACCTATTTGAAAAATTCGGAGTCTCGAGAATTCCGTCTATAGCTATGATTGAAGGACATATAAGATACACTGGAATGCCCGCGGGTGAGGAACTGAGGGGGCTTATCGAGACGATCATCAGGTTAAGCACGGGAGACTCAGGTCTTTCGGAGAGATCAGTGAAGAGGATCTCTGAACTTAAAGCACCTGTGTATGTTGAAGTTATCGTAACACCAACATGTCCTTACTGCCCCTACGTGGCTTTAATGGCTAATATGATAGCCTACGAAGCTTACAAAGCTGGTAACAAGGCAGTAATATCTGATATAGTGGAAGCTTATGAAAACCCCGATATAGCTGACTCATACAACATCATGAGTGTTCCAGCAGTAGCTATAAATAAGCAGATGGCGTTCGTAGGACTACCCTACGAAGAGCAGCTTGTAGACTTAGTCTACGAGGTATCAATAAAATCTTGGGTAAGAGAGCAGAGGAAGAGGCTTCTAGAGAAAATGCTCAAGGAAGAGTAAATGAATTAAACCACACATCGTCTGAGATAGAACAGCGAGAGTGGGGGTTCCTCAATATCATTAACCGGTCTTAAAATTTACTCTTTAAATCCGCACACTTCAGTTAACCGCTACCACAGCTCCTCTAGTACTCACAGGTAGTACAGCCTCCGGTTTCTCCCTCCTTAAGTATGTAAGCTGCTGCTCTAAACTTATCGGGTCTTGCCTCAGCTCTCTCATCTTTTAGTGTCTCTCTTCTCTCACCAGCAGCTTTTTCCGAAATCTTAACTCCGAAATAGATTACCTGCTTTGACTTAGATTTGTCCCTATATACAGTAATACCCTTGCAGCCCAACCTCCAAGCTAGTATATACGTCTCCATGACATCTGCCGGAGTAGCCTCGTAGACCATGTTTACAGTTTTACTTACACCAGCATCAACCCACTGCTGCCATACTGCTTGGTGATATACGTGGTAATTGGGTGATACGTCGTGAGCTGTTCTAAATAGCTCTCTAAGCTTTCTTGGGAAATAGGGGTTATGAGCTATAGTTCCAGACTCAGCTACTAACTTCACTAGCTCTTGCTCATCTAGCTCGTACTTCCGTAAAGCATCGAGAAACAGTCTATTCATCTCGATAAAGGTTCCTACGGTTACTACTCTAGTAAATGCTAGAGCAAATATCGGCTCTATAGAGCTAGACGTCCCAGCTATTATTGATAGTGTACCTGTAGGTGCTATGGAGAGCAGAGTAGCATTACGCAAGCCGTGAGTGAGCATCATGCTTTCAACTAGACTCCAATCGATGGAGGGCCTACTACGCACTAGCTCCTTTGCTCGTTCAGATACCTCGCTGAGGTCTAAACCGGCTTTAGCGAACCAGTCATCTATCTTCAACGCTGTCTGCCAGAGAGGCTTGTAGAGCCTCGAATCCCATGCCGAAAAAGACCCTTTCTCTTTAGCGAGCTCAATGCTAGCCATGTAAGCACAATAAGCAATGAACTCCGCTATGTGGTACGCTAAGTATATAGCATCTGGAGAGTCGTATTTTAGCCCCAACTTTATTAGCATGTGGGCCCAGCCCATAACTCCCAGTCCAACCTTTCTCGTTTTCTCAACTGCTAACTGCAACTGCTTCAGTGGATACTTTGCTACCGATATAACGTTGTCTAAGAACCTAACAGCCGTGTTAACGTCTTCGGCTAGAGACTTCCAGTCAATTACTGGTTTACCTCTAGAATTCTCTACAACGTACTTCTCTAGGTTTATACTCCCGAGGTTGCAGGACTCCCACTCAAGCAGAGGCTGCTCGCCGCATGGATTCGTGGAGTTAATCTTTCCTAGATACCATGTTGGGTGGCGTCTATTTATGGAATCTATGAAGAGAAGACCGGGGTCTCCAGAATCCCATGCCGACTTCACTATAGAATCAAATAGTTCTCCGGCATCTACCCACCTAACTATAGCTCCCTCAGCCTCAGCTATCAGAATAGCTTCATCAACAGTTATTAATATGGACTTCTCCAGAGGTACCGACCACCCCCACTCTTCAAGCTCCTTCAGTATTATCTCTTGAACCCACTCTTCATTCATGTAGTATCTAGCTTTAACTATAGCGTAGTACCTAGAGTCGTTTAGTTTCGTCAGGCTAGTCTTCCTTGGGTTTATAAGAGGGACCTTCTGTCCCTTTATAACCGACTCCATAAAGTAGTCATATATTCCCACACTTATATTGAAGTTCTGTAGGTTTACGTCTTTGAGCTTACCAGACTTTGATAGTATGAATTTCTCGATATCTGGATGCCATACGTGGAGAACGCCCATGTTAGCTCCTCTTCTTCTGCCTCCCTGCTTTATTATCTCGGTATTGACATCAAACACCTTAATAAAAGAGAGAGGACCGCTCGCCACACCCGCAGTTGAAGCTACCACATCTCCTTCCGGCCTTAGTTCGCTAAAGTCGAAGCCGCAACCACCACCTTGCTGAAAAATTAGTGATTGAGCTCTGAGAGCATCATAAATACCGTCTCCTTCTTCAGTTGATATTGCATCACGTACTGGAATAACGAAGCACGCTGAAAGTATCCCGAGCCTGCTGCCTGCGTTCATTAGTGTCGGAGAATTGGGTAAGAACCTTAGTGATGACATAACCTCATAGAACTTTTTAGCCCAGTGGTCCCTCTGATCCAATCCTTCGACACTTGCTACATAGTTTGCTACCCTCCAGAAAAGCTGAGACGGTGTTTCTCGCAGTCTTAGAGTAGCAGGATCCTTAACAAGATACCTAGAAACCAGCGTCCTTAAGGAAGCATAGGTTAGAGCTAGGTCTTCGGGATTAAGCTCTCTCCATGCGTTTTTGCCATATACATGATTATAGACCCTGGCTAGTAAGTATCTTCTAGCAGCCAGTTCGAATCTTTCATCAACTACTACTCTCTCTATGAGAGCTTTCTCCACTCTATCCGCTATCTCCTGTGAAGTAATAACTTCTCTTTTCTCGTGTACACCAGATAAAACATCTTTCACTACATCATCTACGTGCTTTTCGAGCCCTACGGCTTTTAAAGCCTTCTCGATAGACGCTTTAAGCTTCTCTAGACTAAAGGGCTCCACTCTTCCATCAAACTTTGAAACTGAGACGCCCAGCTCCACGATCCCACTGTTGCTTGTTACACTACCTATAAAATTGCTACAAGGCTTTATACTTCTCGTACCACATCTCGTAGACTTTTATCATCTCTCTATTAACGCTGGGCTTTCGATGCTTAACTACCTCAGCAAAATCCTCCATTCTTATTGACCTAGGCTCTCCCTTACCTCCAACTCCGTCAAAAAGTTCTCGAACAGTCCTCATGTGGGCTGCTGCTACTATTTCCACGATGTCGCTTGAAGTATACCCATCGAGTATCTCAGAGAGCCTCTCTAAGTCTACAGACGGATCTAGCTTAAGGCTCTTGGAGTACATCTTAAGCATGGCTAACCTAGCTTCCTTAGGTGGGAGGGGAACGTAAATTCTCTTCTGAAACCTCCTTATGAAAGCCTCATCCAGCCTCCATGGCTTATTGGTTGCTGCTACAACGAAAACTAGCTGTTTTGGGTCTATCTTACTATCAAGACCGTCCATCTCCTTTAGAAACTGGTTTCTAACTCTAACTTCTCCACCTATTTCCGTTTCGAAAATTCCGAATAGAGAGTCGACTTCGTCGATAAATATTATTACAGGCTTTCCATTCTTAGCAAGCTCTCTTGCTTTAGTGAAAAGTTTAGAGACTCTCTTCTCTGCTTCACCAAGCCACTTAGACATTATGCTAGCAGCATCTACGCTAATGAAGTAACCCTCAATTTCTCCAGCTACTGCCGCCGCTACGTATGTTTTACCGCAGCCCGGAGGGCCGAAGAGGAGTATCCCCTTAGGCCACCCTAGGGGAAAGAGGTCTGGCCTCTTAGATGGGAATACTATAGACTCCCTGACAGCCTCCTTCACGCTTACCATATCGGCTACGTCACTGAAGGTTACACCAGTTTTCTCGACAACTTTAAAGAATCCGTCTAGGTCTTCTGAAGCCTCCGGCCCTCCCCCTGCGGAAATCCTCACTTTACCCAGTAGGCTGTCAAGCTCTGATATCCTTCTTCTATACTCTCCAATCCACTGCTTGTATATACTATTAAGACTGTGATCCGGATAAAGCTGTAGGATCTTCTCCAGAACCTCTATAGCTCTCTTGTAGTAGTTAATGGCATCAGCATAATTTCCCTCCCTATCACTCATGACTGCTCTTACAGCATAGTTACGTGCTAACCCCTCTAAGTATGTTAGAGATGTTGAACTCACAGTGTTTCACCTAACTCTGGTTAAGGTCTTTGGTAAGATATCGAGATCTTACCTTGCTTTTCTAGATCTAGTAAAGTTTGAATCACGTCGTCCTTACTCACTCCCAGTTTCTCGGCTACATATCCTACCTCTATGAAGCCTCCGCGCTCTCGCACTACATTCAGAACGAAGTCTGCTATCTGCTCTCGCGAGGCTCCGGCCTTTTTAGCTTTTGGCTTAGCTAGTGGAACGGCTTCACCTTCAATAGTATTTTTACTCTTGAGAGTTTCCTCAATGACGCTCACATTTCTATCCCTGCCTATGAGGAGTTCTGGAGGTATTTCTGGGAGTTGTGATAGCTTCTCTTCAACAGATTTTTCGACTTTTGTTAATAACTCTCTAGCTTCTGGAGATATGATGAGGGCATCTTCTACCTTAACCGGGATAGTATCTGACGTGCCCGCCACTATCTCCCTTGTTTTACTTATAGTAAGCTCAAGGCCTATCGCTAAGTTAGGAGCGATATCACTTACGTAGTCTTTTGCTATGTGAAGTAGTGACGATATGCTGGCCAGGGCTTTAGTTATGTCAGCTACTTCACCAAGGGTTTCTAACCTGAGCTTAACTTGCTCAACTATCATCTCAGTGATCATAGCTTTCTTTATGTATCTAGACACTTGAGAAGCTTCATTAGCATAAACTAATGCTCTCTCGTTTTTCTTTTCGGACTTAGCTACTAGGGCTTCTCTAACTAAGTCCTTATACCTGTTTATCAGTCTCTCGGTGACGTCCCTCACCTCCTTTAGTATCATGTCAAGCCTTACTACAAGTTCTGAGAGCTCTACCTGCTTCCCCTTTTTATCACCTGACAACCTCTTCATCAAGAAGCTCATGAAATTAAAAACACTCAACTTAAGGCACCTCAGACTAATGCTGAGATTCTTCCACGATCACTACGGGTATAGGTACTTGAGACTGTGCTGGAACCTGTGCTTGAGGTGGTGTAGCCTTTATCTGCGGCTCCACTGGTTCTGCTTCTAGCTTTGACAGCAACTCTAGGTGCTTCTCAACGTCTTTCCTCTCATCTAAACACTTGTTCTTAGCGTTTCTCATGAAGTCCATTGATGCTTTGTATGACTGCTCACTAATCTCGTTGCTCATATACAGTACGTAAACGTTAGCTATGGCTCTCTCATACCTAATAACTTGGTCATCAAGCTCGTTTATCTTACCCTTAAGTACTTCCCTCAGCTTACCTGATTCGTCCTTTATCTTCTTGAACTCCGCTTCAAGCCTCTTTCTCATTTCTTCATACGCGTGCGTGGGTATCATGCCCTTCCTATTTAGCTCCTCAAGGGACCTTATTCTCTTTTTAACTCTATCTAACCTGTTTTCAACGTCTATAGCGACAACCTTCCACTCAGGAAGTACTATCAGTGCGTCTGGGGCCCTCATTATCCTATTCGCTTCAACTTTGACGAGCTCGTAGTCGTTGATAGCTATCTCTACCGCCTCAACATTCCCAGATACATCAGCAAATACGGCAATCAACTTACCCAAGCTTCTACCGTACTCATCCCTAACTACTTGACCTAGGAACTTCTCTACTTGATCTAGGGTGACCATTCCCAGCACCGCAAAGCTATTCTCAAAGGCTACGTTATTTAAAAAACCGAGGCTTCTTTATGTCTATCTACTGCTGGTGCTATAAAGCCTGAGGCTCTGGAATCTCTTTAAGTTGGTTGAGAACGTAGTTCCGAATCTCGGATGGGGTGGGGTAGTCCCTGACTAACACTCCGTTTTCTAGCCACTTCAGTAGAATGTCTTCTAAGCACCTTGAAGGTCTTTCATCCCATAGAGTGACCTCGTAGTCTAAAACTCCACATCTATAAACCTTCTTAGCACCTGGCATTTTGCCTCTCTTAGCTATTGGTCTCCAAGCGCCATCGCGATAAACTTCAACTATGTCCATGCTAATATCAACCGGTTGTGGGAAAGCAATAGAGGTGCCGACACCAAATATGTCCACCGTATCTCTTAGTTCAACTATAGATCTCTCGTTTACACCACCACTAACAACTATTTTTATGCTAGGATGCCCTAAAGCCTTGAGAGTCCATCTGATCTCCTCCACTATTTCCCTCATATCTCCGCGCCTACTTCTCGGAGTATCAAGCCTGACACCATATAAACGGTTGCCTAAGGCCTCAATAGCTTGAAGAGTTTCGACCCTTTCATCATTGAACGTGTCGACGAGCATTATCCTCGGTACTTCTGGTTCAATAACTTCATCGAAGGCCTTCCAAGACGCAACGTTATCTCCAAAAACTACTACGAGGGCGTGCGGCATCGTCCCAACAGGGTTCACCCCTAGGTACTCACGACTAAAGTCCCCAGATACGGCGTCAGCCCCACCTACGAATACAGCTCTATCTACAGCGGGAGCTACTGCTGGGTGAAGAGCTCTTAAACCAAAGAAAACGACTCTTTTATCTGAAGCTAGTTTTTTCACCCTGGCTGCTTTAGTGGCTATGGAAGTGGTGTGCCTTAAAACCCCAAGAACGGCTGTTTCATACAGACACATATCAGCGTAAGAACCCTCTATGAGCATTACCGGGGTGTTTGATCTAACTAGAGTTCCTTCGGGAATAGAGTAAACGTTTAAGGGCTTACCCTGCAATATCTTCAGAGCCTCCTCTAGGCCTGAGTAAACAGCCCACTCGTAGCCTCTAGGAAGATCAGAGACGTGAACCTCCATTCTGACCCTAACCTTATCTAACCCCTTAGCCTCCAAGATCCTCTTAGTCCTAGTGAAGTATACGTCCGTAATCTTACCGCTGATGATCTCGTCTTCGCTAGCTACATATAGCCTCGGTCTATTCATACGTCTGCCGCCATTAACTAGAGGAAACGATTGTTTATAACCTAAAATCGTTAGTTGTTGACGCTAATTCTCGAGCATCGACAACGAATTTAGAGCTTTAACGTTCATGTGCTACCCCAACTAAATCTTGTAGAGATCGTCCCCCTATATTTCTTAGCCATACATTAAGTCCTCTTACAATGTTTCTTACCGCATCCGGTCCCCGATACACTAACGCAGTACCCACTTGGATAGCTCGTGAGCCAGCGAGTATTAGTTCTGCCGCATCTTTCCACGTAAATACCCCACCAACACCTATGATATCAGCTAGAGTCTCCTTGTAAACCGAGTAAACCGCCCAGACGGCAATTGGGTGAATAGATTTGCCGGAGAGCCCTCCGTATACGTTCGTTAGAAGAGGTTTAAAAGAGTGTACATCAATAGCCATCCCCCTGACCGTATTTATAAGCGTGAGAGCTCTAGCTCCTGCTTCAAGAGCCTTGACTGACGCATCTACGATTCTATCGGACAGCCCTAGCTTTACTATAACTGGGATTCTGATCGCCGAGGATACTTCTCTAACTGTATTGAACACTGCTACAGGGTCTCTACCTAGCTCCAAACCACCTCCCTTGAAGTGGGGACAGCTCATGTTTAGCTCAACAGCACTAGAACCTACCTCTTCAGCTGTAATAGCTACGTCAATGAAATCGTTGACACTAACACCACCAACACTCACAATTACTGGAACCCCGTGCTTCTTAGCTGACTCAACAAAAGGCCTTAAACCAGCTCTACCCGGGTTAGATAGACCTACAGCGTTGAGAAGGCTTCCACAGCGCAACCTAACTATTATAGGAGGGTTATAGCCCTCTCTAGGCTCTCTAGTGAAAGTCTTCGAAACAATAGCGGACACCCCCCAAGATGCCATGAGATCCGCGTGCTCAGGTAAGTACCCTAGTATACCGCTAGCATTCATTACCGGGTGTACTAGCTGTAAGCCAGCTACTCTCGTCTCTAACTTTTCAATCAAAATGCTTCACACCCTACGACAGGACCGTCTCTACAGAGCAGAAGCCCGCCGATCACGCAACTGCCGCAAACCCCTAAACCACACTTCACTAGTGTTTCAGCTATAACGAGCCCCGACCTAACGCTGCGACCTTTTAACCAACTACACACTCTTTTAACCATCTCCGTAGGTCCGGATACGAGAACTAACTCGTTGCTGTTTAAGTTCAACTTGTCTAAGTAG
>Ga0209394_1001130_pt1 | contig 16853 bp, 16 predicted proteins | sample JNZ201metaG_FD_184122 | JGI IMG/M metagenome (GOLD analysis project Ga0209394, IMG submission 184122) | Hot spring microbial communities from Jinze hot spring, China to study Microbial Dark Matter (Phase II) - JNZ 20120812A (SPAdes) (version 3) ... | reverse complement strand
CCTCTTGTAGCTTAGAAATATTGCAACCTAAATAATCTAGCATATGAGATGAAAACGATGAGCATAAAAATATCCAGAAAGGTTCTTAATCATATTGTTAGTAGGCATCCGGAAGTTGCACGTTACACGCATGAAATAGTTATGGTGTGGACGCCGTGAGAAAATGCAGCGTAGGTTAAAGGCGAAGCGAAAAGGACGCGGTTCAGAAAGGTGTTTGAAAAGTTTAGCTTTTGAAAAACCAGAATTTCCTTTTCTTTTCGGCTTTTTCCCGCTTTTTCTCTTCTTCTTTCTGGATTTGGTATTCTTCTATCTTTTTGACAAGTTTTTCGATGTTTTCTGGTTTTTCAGCAAAAGCCAAGAGCTTTTCGCTGTCTGGGCCAATAAGGATAAAAAGGGGTTGGAAGTAAAGGCGAGCTAGTTGAGACCATACGTGGCTTGTTGGCCCGATGCTTTCTAGGAAGAGCAGTGCAACTCCGTCCATTTTTGAGTCTACTAGTTTTTTGGCTATTTTTGAAACCCATTCTTCCTCGTTTTCGAATTCTTGTTCTTCGATGTTCATTTTGCTTCCTTTTTGCTACTTCTTTTTCATGACGGCGAAGGCTATAGCAATTATGGCCAGTATCATGGCAACAACTGTTGCGTCAAATCTTGGCTGCAAGTACTGCAATATTATGCCTATCAAAAAGCCGACCCTCGTCATTATCGTGTTTGCGAATAGGTAGCCGAAGCCTACCATCATGCCGTATATTCCGATAGTTACCAACGCCTTATAAACAATGTTGACGGGGCCAGCTTTTCCTTCAGTCTTCGGGAAGAACGTAAATATGAAGTATGTTAGCCCGCCGAGGGTTATCAGGATCATGAGCCAGTTGTTGAAGGTTTTTAGCGGGTCTCCCTCCACCCATAGTGGGAGGATTGTTGCGTTTATCTGTCGGATTATATTTGCCATGGGAGCTGCTCTGAGGGCTAAGGCTGCTCCTACAGCAACGTTTATTCCAACACCATATCTGGCAATCCAGTAGTATTTCTTTGAATACTTGAAGAAGAATGTAAGTCCCAAGATTATCGGGATTATTAGGTGCCAGTATTCCATACCCTTGGCCATTTGGCCGAAGGCTGTTCTGTTTAGGCTGTCTAGTGATAGCGCTATAGAGTAGCCTGCCGCTGTCCCAACGAACAGGTGTTCGGCAAGCCTGTACAGGACGTTGTCTTTGTAGACGAAGCTGTAAATCCAAACTATCATTACGGCTGCAAGCCATCCTCCAATAAGCTCAATCATTTCTTTCCAACCTCCTTTGGTTTAGGTTTCGCCCTCGTAGCAAAGAACACAACGTTTCCAATGATTATGAAGATTAGTATCAATGCGTGGGCGAAGCTTTGGGCGTCCATGGCGGCAAGGCCTAGGCCTTTCCTGCCAACCAGAACCTCGTATTCAGCGGCAGACCTTTGTCCAGTAAGCATTCCTATAGCTTGTTTGGCGTCCACGTAGGGCTTTATTGACGGGCCTATGACGCTTAACGCGCCAAACAACAGTGGAATGTTATGGGCTGTGTACCATTGTCGGACATACCAGCCGAAGGTGTCTGTTCCAGAGGAAACGATGAATACAAGTTTGAAGTCTTCAGCTTTGTCAATATTTCTCATCATAGGCAACTTATTGTAATCAGTAATTGAATTTCCATAATTGTCTGCAGCTACTGTTCCGCGGATACTTTCCGCTAGAGACCTTACGGCAGGCTCGTTGCCGGCTACATACCCCAAGAAAACATAGTCTCTACCATATTCCTTTCCCGCGAAAACGTCTGAGGCTGTGGATTTAAGCAGTTCAAAGACTATTGGGCCATAGGTGACGGTGGACACAAATACAAGCTTGCAGTTTTTCTCAAAGAGGTGTTTGACAACCGCAGCAGCTTGGGGTTCCAGTTCTGCCCTTGCAGCCATCTCATAGTACAAGTCTACCAGGACCGCGGAGCCGGCTGGTAACGTGTTTTCTATATAGTTGTATACATCTTTTGTTGTTGAGGAAATCCCTATCGGGAGGCCAACTGGGTAAAGCAATGGAAGCGCCACCGAAATTATGAGCAACGTGTAAAGTACATGGGCCATGCCAAACGGTTTACGCTTTTCCTCTTTCGCCATTTTACTCCCTCCTCCCCATCCAAGTGGTTTCCTTGCCTATGATCAGCCGCAAGCCCAGTATTATTAAGCCGAAGCCTATGCCCATGGTGATAGGCCTGAAAGCGGCTGTGTTTGGAACGTTGTATATCCAGTCTCTGAGCGGCAGGAAGCCTTCCCAGATCATGGCGCCGAGGCTTGTGTTTCCAAGCATAACAATTATTGCAACTATCAACAGCAGGACTGCCGGCGGGTTTCTAGCCCTAAAGGTTCTGTATGAGGCTGAAGCTATGTAGAAGACCAGTATGGAGTACATTGCCGCGTCAGCCGGAGCGTAAAGGTACGTGTACAGCCACTGGAAGTTTGGCTGTGTTGTTATGGCTATTCCTGAGTATAAGGCGTAGCATGCAAGCAAAACCATTACGATTTCCATGACTATCACGACGCAGCTAAAGACTATCTGGCGTTTTTCCCGCTTTCTTATCTGGTTCACATGATACCGCAATATGTCTATTCCACCGACTATTGCAGCAATAGCCGTAATCACAATGGCCCAGTCTGACAGTGCCTTGTCCGCCGTAGTAAAGCCCTTGCTTACATCAGCGTTTATGTAGAAGAAATAGAAGACCACCATCAACACTATTACCAAGGCAACAATTATCTGTGGTATGGTTCGCCTAACTACTACACTCATACATTCATGCCCCCTACTTGACCAAGTATTCCGCCAGTTTGATGCCGACTGGCAGCAGTATCAACCCCACCACTATCAGTATCCATGAAATCAGTTTCCCAAAGTCCTGCCCTCTTATAGAGGCAAGGGTTTCAATATCCCCAGAAGCCATAGCTCCAGCCGCGAAAATCTCCTCACCTATGAAGGCGTAGTCTGCGGCCAACACGAAGAAGGGTATCTGGGTTTCACGGGCTGTCCCAGCCACTTGGAAGGCGTCTATGGCTGCTCCAGCTTCCATGAAAATTAGAGATTCAGCCCAGAAAGGCCCCACAACGATATTGGCGCCCACGTTCTCTCTATGCAAGGTTGCTTGAACAGCTGAAGCATAGGCAAACTGCTGGTCTGTCAAATAACGCACATTGTAGGTCACATTGTAGAGCTCGGGTTTCCCTCCAGAATAATAGGCGTCTCGGATTATTTCTTCTTCAGCAGCTATGAGTTCTGGAACACCTAATGTTGAGATGAGCGGAGCACCATATTTGGCGCACAGCCTCGCCACGTGGCCTAGAACACCCAAACCCGCCAAGTACTGGGGGGCGTTAACTGTTGATATGGGACCGTATCCAAGGGTAAAATGAACTGGTTTCCCCAGTTCGACAGATCTTGCTATGCCTTCTTCGATGGCATCAAAGGCGGCGATTTTCCGCACAGGAATTGTTTTTCCTTCCTTAGCTGTGCCTATGAAGGAGTAGCCTGCAAGGAATAGAATCAAGAGCAAGACAAAGGCCACGTTTCTACCGGAACTTATTATGCCAAGATTTTGATAGTAGCTCACTGCCACAACTATGAGGAGCACGATGAAAATTGCAAATGCAATTAATGCCTTCAATTTACCACTCATTTGCCTTTTTCCTCTCCCTCTAGTAAGAACCAGAAGTTCTGTTTTTAATTAGGATGTATATAAAACTTGTTAACGTTGTAGAAACCATAAAGTATGCTCAAAAGTAAACTTAAGGTGATTAATGCTTCATACTAAATCTTCAAAATTCTAGGGAATTGTAGAAATAGATATATTAATCGTGTACAATGGCTTTATTTTTGTGAACGATTTGAATAAGAAAGAGCCCAGCTTTATTTTGGCTACAGATGTGGGAAGCACCACAACGAAAGCTAGATTCTTCGGCAAGGTGGACGGTGAGTGGAGGTTTCTTTCAAGCGGTGAAGCACCAACAACTGTTGAAAAACCAGTCGAAGACGTTACGATGGGCATTAGAAACGCCGTTAGAGAGGTTGAGGAGCTTACTGGCCACCAAATAATAGACTATAGTAGCCGCGAATTAAAGTTCATAATGCCATACCAAGGCGGGAAAAAGGGGATAGACGTTTACGTTTCAACCAGCAGCGCTGGCGGCGGTCTTCAAATGCTCGTTGAAGGCGTGGTTAAAACCATAACAGCGGAAAGTGCTCAGAGGGCTGCCTTAGGCGCCGGAGCCATAGTGATGGACGTGTTATCCGTGGATGATGGAAGAGACACATACGAGAAAATAAACACTTTGAGATTTTTGAGGCCGGACATTGTTCTATTGGCCGGGGGCGTGGACGGGGGGACAAAGACCCACGTCTTGGAGATGGCTGAAATATTAGCCATGGCGAAGCCTCGGCCAAGGTTCGAAATAGAGTTTCGTCTTCCAGTGGTTTATGCCGGAAACAAGGATGCGCGCGAAGACGTCAAAAAGATTCTTGAAGAAAACTTTGATGTGAGGATAACTGAAAACCTTAGGCCAACAATAGAGATGGAAAGGGTTGAGCCCGCCAGAGACACAATTTTACAGCTTTTCATGGAGCATGTTATGGCCCACGCGCCGGGCTACGAGAAGTTGAAAAAGCTTGTTTCGACGAGCATAATGCCGACGCCCGCTGGTGAGGGCATGATGGTGCGCAGGTTTTCAGAGCTAAAGGGCGTGAATAGCATAGGCGTAGGACTTGGAGGAGCAACAACAAACGTTTACTCATGCTTTGATGGACGGTTCCTAAGAACCGTCAGCGCCAACCTTGGAATGAGCTACAGCGTTGGCAATGTCCTCAAAGAGGCGGGAGTTGAAAACGCGAAGAAGTGGGTTCCATTCGCCGTAAGCGCAGAAGAGATCATGAGCATAGTCTACAATAAAATGATTAGGCCGACAACTATTCCCATGACCCTAGAAGACCTTGTTATAGAACATGCTCTTGCAAGAGAGTCTATCAAAATGGCTTTCAACCACCACAAATACCTTGCAAGAGAACTAAAGGGCTTGAAAAGGGAAAGAACCATTTCTGACATTTTCGAGGAGGTTAAGGCTGAAGAAACCTACATAGACCTTTTCAGGCTTGACTACATAATTGGCACGGGTGGGCTTCTTTCAAGGGCCCCTCGAAGAAACCAGTCCATGATGATTTTAACAGACGCTTTTCAGCCTGTTGGTTTCACAGCGCTTGTTCAAGACAGCGTTTTCATGATGCCGCATTTAGGCGTGTTATCCACAATCCATCCAGAAATAGCGCTTGAAATATTCGAGAAGGAATGCCTCATCTACCTTGGAACCGTTATTGCGGGGTCTGGAAGAGACAAAGTTGGGGCGGAAATGGCAAAAATAACGGTGGAGTACGGTGATGGGAAGAAAGAAAATCTGACCTTACAGTTTGGGAAAATCATTAGGCTGGAGGTCCCCCACGAAACCGAAGTGAGAGTTACGGTTTCTCCAAGCCGCAACTTCAATTTTGGAGCAGGGTTTGGGAGAACTGTTAGCCGAGCAGTTAGGGGTGGAGTTGTCGGCTTGGTGTTCGACGGAAGAGGGAGACCCATCTATGTTCCGGAAGACGAGAAGGAGAGGTGTCGCATGCTTCTTGACTGGTACATGTCCATGAACCTTTACCCCAAAGAGAAAATCGAGGAGTGGAGGTCCAAGCTATGAAAGCTTCAAAGGAAAGCTTCGCCTATACCCCTGGACTGCGAATAACCCCCTACACGTATATTAGGCGGGTGCGCAGCCTCCCATTAAAGGGTGAAATTCTAGTCAACAAAGGGGAACACGTAAACTTTGACACTGTTGTGGCGAGGTGCTGTATTGAGGGAATGCCTCACATTGTTAAGGTTGCAGAACTTCTAAACATAGACACCGAAGAGACCATGCGTTACCTTCTTAAAAAGAAGGGGGACCCCGTTAGAAGGGGGGAAGTTATAGCCAGATACCGCGCTCTTTTCGGCTTGATAAACAAGACGGTGGTGGCAGAAGTAGACGGTTTCGTGGAAAACATAAACGAGATTACAGGCCACGTAACCATAAGGGAGCCATCGAAGTTTTTGGAGCTAACTGCATACATCAAAGGAACCGTTGACGAGGTAATTCCAAACGAGGCAGCCGTCATTGGGACTTATGGAGCATTCATACAAGGGATTATAGGCTTTGCTGGAGAAAATTTTGGGGAACTCCGCATTGCCGTTTCCAATCCACAGGAGGTTCTCGAGGCTTCCATGATAACGGAAAGCGATGCTGGAAAAATAGTTGTGGGAGGCTCGCTGGTCACGTATGAGGCTTTGGAAAAGGCTAGCAAAGTGAAGGTTAAAGGGATAGTTGTCGGCGGCGCAAAAATGGAAGACCTTGAAAAAATCCTTAAAACAAGGATAGGTGTAGCCATCACGGGTAGAGAAAACCTAGACTATACGCTGATTCTTACAGAAGGTTTTGGAAAACTACCCATGTCCGAAGCTGCTTTCAAAATACTAAAGGAGAATGAGGGGCGAGTTGCCGCTGTCAACGGCGCCACCCAAGTGAGGGCAGGCGTCCTAAGACCGGAGATAATAATACCGTTTGAAAAGGGCAAGCACCGCGAGGAAAAGGAAGAGCTCGGCGAGGGGAAAATGAAAGTTGGAAGTATCGTTCGAATAATAAGGTTTCCATATTTCGGGGCTGTTGGCAAAGTTGTTGAATTGCCCATAGAGTTACATAGGATAGAAACTGAATCTCCAGTGAGAGTTGTTAAGGTGGAGTTAGCTGACGGAAGGGTCGTAACTGTTCCACGAGCCAACGTTGAAATAATAGCCGAATAGGCAGCTTTTAGCTAAAGCCTCTTCTTTAAGTGTTTTTCGAAAACTTTCAAGAGTTCCTTGCTCTTTTTACGGTCCAAACCATTCAGAGCCACCGTTTCATCTTTAAACGCTAGTATTATGGTTTCCTCTCGTAGGATTAAGGCTGAAAGAAACATTAGAGCCGCGAGGATTGTGTAAGCTGGGTTTTCAGCATTGATTACGCCAACAACAGCGAACACCAATGTTAGTAAAAGCAAGGGTTTGCTGAACTTGCGTCTAACACCTATATTGGCAAGCTTTGACAGATCGTATTCTTCCACGTTAGAATCCTCGACGACTTTTAAAACGCCTTCATGAACTATAATTTTCTTTTTATCAACTGTAATTTCCAAGAGTTTTATCTCTGCCCCCGTTAGACAGCATACAGCATTAAGCTTCAGATGGGAAAATATAAGAATTAAGCTCGCATAGATGTTCTGTAATTAATCTTATGAGGCTTGTGAGATGTATGACGTGTTAATTAAGAATGGAAAAGTTGTTGATGGCGCTGGCAATCCATGGTTTAGAGCTGACATCGGCATTAGAGATGGGCGAATAGCCGCCATTGGAAATTTGGGCTTTAAGGCGGAAACCGTTATTGATGTGGAGGGCATGATAGTTTGTCCAGGCTTTATAGACATGCATTCTCACTCGGATTTTGAGTTTTTCATAAACAATTACGCGGAAAGCAAAGTTAGACAGGGCGTGACAACAGAGGTTGTTGGAAACTGTGGCGTTTCAGCTGCGCCCCTAAACGACGAGCTTAGGGCGAACTTTAGAAAGGAAAACCCGATCTTAGACGAGGCTGGAGTAGCATTAAACTGGTCAACAATGGAGGAGTACTTCAATGTTCTTGAAGAGAGAGGTTTATCCATAAACGTTGCCGCGCTTGTTGGGCACGCCAACATTCGAGTTTGCGCGATGGGATATGGCAATAGACCCCCGACAAAAAGGGAGATGGAGGAAATGAAGAGGCTTGTTGAAGAATCTATGAAGGCTGGTGCCTTCGGCTTGTCCACCGGGCTTATTTATCCGCCAAGCTCTTACGCGGACACCAAGGAGATAATTGAACTGGCTAAGGTTGTTGCAAAGTATGGTGGTATATACGCCTCTCACATTCGGGGCGAGGATGCTCCGAGGCTTGTATCTTCTGTTAAAGAAGCCATAGAAATAGGCGAGACGGCTGGTGTTTCCGTCCAAATATCCCATCATAAGGCCCACGGTCAGCCCGCTTGGGGCTTGGTTAAAACAACATTGAGGATGATTGAAGAAGCCCGAGAAAGGGGTGTTCAAGTGACTTGTGACGTTTACCCGTATACGGCGGCAAGCTTCGGCTTAAGCGCTCTACTGCCCCCGGAGGTTCACGAGGGCGGGATTCCAAAAATGATTGAAAGGCTGAGAGACCCAGAGTGGCGAAAGCGGATCAGAAAGGAGATGGTGGAAGGATTACCGAAATGGCCTAGCCCCTTCTTGACGGCTGGCTGGAACTCCATTATGATCGCTCGTTCAAGCAGACACCCAGAATATGAAGGCAAAATGATAAACGAGATTTGCAACTCGCTGGGCGTTGACCCATTCGATTTTATCTTCGACCTACTTATAGAGGAGGAAGCGTCTGTGCAAGTGGTGCGTTTCACAATGCGGGAGGGAGACGTCTGCACTGTTTTAAGCCATCCAGCCTCTATGATAGGTTCAGACGCCTCAATATGCGCCACTTACGGTTTGCTTAGCAGAGGTAAGCCCCACCCGAGGGCGTATGGCACTTACCCTAGGGTTTTCAAACGCTATGTAAACGAGCTTGGCGTTTTAACATTGGAAGAGGCTGTTAGAAAAATGACGTCATTTCCGGCTTGCAAGCTTGGGCTTTTCGACAGAGGCCTCATTAGAAAGGGTATGTGGGCTGACATTGTGGTTTTTAACCCTAAAGAGGTTTCCGACGAAGCCACCTACGCGGATCCTCACAGATACCCAAAGGGCATAGAATATGTCATTGTGAACGGCGAAATTGTAATAGAGAAAGGCGAACACAAGAAAGTTTTGCCCGGAAAAGTTTTGCGCCATAAAGCAATGAAAAGGAGGTGAAAAGTTGGAAAAGAAAATGGAAGAAATTGTCTGTATAAAAGCTGGGCTTTTAATAGACGGAACTGGAAGGGAGCCGTTAAAGGATCCCGTCGTAATTGTTAAAGGAAACAAAATCGCCGAGGTTGGAAAGGAAAGCGAAATAAAGGTTCCGGAAAACGCCAAACTTGTTGATTTAGGAAACCTAACAATTCTGCCGGGTTTAGTTGATGCCCACGTTCACATTTACGGCCGCAGAAGCTACGGTCCAGCGGAGGAAATAATAACACCCCACGATTTAAAGGTCATTAGAGCCGTGGAAGACTGCCAGAAGCTTTTGAAAGCAGGCTTCACCACAGTCAGAGACGTTGGAAGCTCAATAGCCCTATCACTTAAACGCGCCATAAACGAAGGAACCATCCCTGGTCCACGCATCTTCGCAGCAGGTAGACCCATTTCCCAGACTGGTGGACACTCAGACATTCATTACCTTCCAAGAGAAGAAGTGCTTAGAATGGGTGTTCTTCTCGCTGACGGCCCAGATGACTGTCGTCGTGCAGCACGGGAAGCCATACGGGACGGGGCAGACTTAATTAAAATAATGACTTCTGGCGGAATTGGCTCTGAGAAGGATCACCCCCGTTATCCGCAGTTCACCGTTGAGGAGGTTAAAGCCATAACGGAAGAGGCCCACAGAGTTGAGCGGAGGGTGGCATCCCATGCTGAGGGTGCTGAAGGCGTTAAAATCGCCGTGTTGGGCGGAGTTGACTCTATTGAGCATGGCTTCTTTTTGGACGAAGAATGCGTGCGTTTAATGCTGGATCATAACGTCTACTTTGTGCCAACCCTATGTCTAGTTGAAGTTTACAAGAAGGCTATGGAGCGCCCCTACGACATGCCGCCATGGAGGCTTAAAAAGCAAGAAGAATGTATAGAAGCCATGCCTAAAAGCTTCATGATGGCGTATAAGGCTGGCGTCAAAATAGCAGCTGGAACAGACTATTTTGGCCCGCCTATGAGAGCACACGGAGACAACGCCGATGAAGCCATAACTTTGGCTAAGTATGGCATGAAACCCATGGACGCTATTCTAGCCGCAACAAGGAATGCTGCCGAATGCACAGGAGTGCTGAACGTTACTGGTACTGTGGAAGCAGGAAAATTCGCAGACATAGTGGGTGTGGAGGGCAACCCTCTAGAAAATATGACAGCACTCAAAAAAGTTAGATTTGTCATGAAAGAAGGAAAAGTTTACGTTAATCAGCAACAAACAACTGAAAAATCTTGATTATCGTAAACCCGTCAGCAACAACAAACTTGAAGGCCAATTGGACGACATTAGACCCTTGAGTGGGCATGGTGGAAAATCATGAAGTTATATGCAGTTAGAACAGGGCTTGTAAGGGCTGGTGATAATCTCGTTGATGCGGTTTTGACGGCGCTCGAGAGACAGAATCTCTCATTGGAGGACAATGATGTTCTGGTTTTAGCGTCTAAAGTCGTAGCTTATGCACAGGGCCGCATTGTTAGATTAAATGATGTGAAGCCCTCCAAAGAAGCTGTTGAACTTGCCGAAAAATTTTCCCTTCAAAAGGAGCTTGCAGAACTAATACTACGCGAGACGGAAAAAATCTACGGAGGAGTTGAAAAAGCCCTTCTCACCCTAAAAAATCACGTTTTAACCGTCAATGCCGGAATAGACAACAAAAACGCGCCCATCGGCCATGTGACATTGTGGCCTCAGAACTTAAAGGAAGCGGTCAGACAGCTCAGAGAAGAATTTGTTTACAAAACTGGGAGAAGAGTTGCTGTCGTGATCGTTGACAGCGGTTTAATTCCATTGAGAAGGGGAACTATGGGTATTGCTTTGGCTGTTGCAGGTTTTAATCCGATTAAAGATTGTCGGGGACTAAAAGACCTTTATGGAAAGGAAATTGTGATCACGCAGCATGCCGTTGCTGAAGATTTGGCTTGTGCCGCCCACTTGCTCATGGGTGAGTCTATCGAGGAAACACCTGTTGTGCTTGTTAAAGAAGCCCCTCTCGAGTTTGACGATGGAGTCTATGGTCCTGAAGATTTAGCTTTGCCCCAAAGTGAATGCGTTTTCATGAAAGCTTTTAAAGCTGACAATTAACCATCTAGCGTTAAGCTTGTGCCCTTTAGGGCTTTGTGGATGGCAATTCCAATAATTGTGGAGCCTATAGCTATGATTGTTCGCTCTATTGGATAGATAAACGTTAGCGCTTGCCAGGTTCCTCTCCAAGCATTTAAATCGGGTATGAGAATTGGCCAGTATGTAACTTCGAAAGTTACGGAACCAGCAATTTGACCCGCCAGTGTTGAGACCAAGGAAATGGCTAGAAAGCTAATGAAGTCTGTAGGGTTACTCTTCCCTGAAGCGTGCCAGACAAGTATCAAGAGTCCAATTATTTGAAACCATATGAACGGTGGAAAAAGCCAGAATGGCCCAACAGGCGGATAAAAGGTGAAGACACAAAGCAAGAATAAGTAAAGGGAGATGCATAAAACCCTCTTTTTAAGTCGGAGAAGGCCGGCGGAAAATGAGGCAACAATGCCAGAAGCGAGACTCATGGGTGAAAGAACCCCCATAAGGAAGCCTATGTAGCCGCCGACAAGCGCGGACAAAATGCCCACGAATGGTCCGAACAACATGCCATATGTAGGGGCTAGCATAGCCGCCAATGTTATGAAGTTCCGTGAACCCAATATTTGAAATAGCGGGATGAAGCATGAAATTGCATATAAACCTGAAAGGCAAACAGATAGAGCCACATGTTTTGAGTTTTTAAAAGGTTTTTTCACGCTGGTCATGGTGTTTACCCAGCCATGGCTAGGTTGGTTTGAGCGTGATAAGTTTTGCCTCATTTTCATGTAAAAATGCAAATGTTGCAATGATCGTGAAGTTTATGTGCTCTTTTAGATGATGGCTGTGGAAACTGCCGTAAATCTTAGAAAGGCGTCTTGCAAAATTAGAAGCGCATTAGCCGGTTCTAATCATTGCGGTTATTCTTCTGCGGCTGACACTACCTCGGCTTCGGCGAATCTTCGGCTTATTCTCGTTATTTTGATTTTCACGTGGTCGCCCGGCTTCGTGTTTGGTATGAAGGTTACTAGTCCTTGGATGCGGGCTATTCCTTCGCCTCTTCGGCTTGTTTCTGTGACGTCTACTTCGTATTCTTTGCCAAGCTCTACAGGCTTTGGTGGGAAACGTCTTGGTCCGCCCTTTCCGAAGTCTCTTCTTCCGCCGAACCTCCTTCTTTCTTCCATACGTTTTCACCTCTTTATGCGTGGATAAAATGTTCCGCGTTTTCATTCGACAGTGAGTTTTCCGTACTTTCCAACGTTAAGCTGGATTTGTCCTTTGAAACTTGTCACGTAGCCGTTCTCCACTTTGACAGTGTCATTGACGTTCACCTGGTCTATTTGATCGTTCCAAAGCGTCAGCTTCACAGTGCCCGTTTCGTCTGCTATTATGGCTGTTGCCACCCTATGCGTGGTGTCTTTGAACCTGGAGATGACCTCGCGGGGTGCAGACTTTTCAATGACTTTTGCTTCGATGTTCACATGTTTCATTCCGTTTCGCAGTTCTTTAACCTTCACTTAATTGTCCTCCTTTTAGGCTATTCTTTCCGCGACGGCGAATTTTCCGCCAACAGAGACAATGCGCACTTTGACGCGTTCACCTATCCTGCTGTTTGGAACAAAAATCAGATAGCCCTGTATCCTTGCTATGCCATCTCCTCTGCTTCCAATGTCGTCTATGACAACCTCTAGCTCTTGGTTTTCTTTCACTGGCGCTGTTTGGAAAAAGGGTCTGTCAGGATTGAAGCGTCTGCTGCTTCCAAACCTTCTTGGTTTTCGCTCAACGTGTTTTGTTTTTTCTGGGAGCCTTCTTGGCATACTGTTTTTTCGTCCTTACCGCGGAACCGCCTTCAACCAAAACCCAAGCGTTTCCGGCTGGAAACACCCGAGTTTCAGGCTGAGGCTTGTCAGAACAAACAACATCCACGCATATAAATCTTGCTAGAGAAAACAGTATATTACAGTAGCATGCTATTTGCCATGTTGCACAGTTAAGGCGAAGAGGCTTAGGTTTGCCGGAGAAAGCGCAAACAAAACCAATAATTCAACTATTGGACGTTTACAAAGAATACCGAGTTGGCACCATTTCAACACTTGCCCTTAAACGGGTGAATTTCCAAATACGTAGAGGAGAACTGATTGCCATAATGGGGCCTTCGGGTTCGGGGAAAACAACCCTTCTAAACATGATTGGGCTTTTGGATAGACCCTCAAAGGGCAAGATTTTATTTGATGGGGTGGATGTTTCAAGGCTTGACGACAAGACTTTGGCGAGTCTACGCAATACGAAACTTGGCTTCGTCTTCCAAACCTTTAACCTTGTCAACAGGTTAACGGTGTTCGAAAACATTGAGCTGCCACTGATACCGAGGGGGATACCCCGAAGCGTGAGAACGAAAATGGTCTTGGAGGCTTTGGCAAAAGTGGGCGGAGAGGAAAGCTGGCTTCATAAAAAGCCGAATCAGCTTTCAGGTGGACAGCAACAACGGGTTGCCATAGCCAGAGCCATAGTCGGGAAACCCGTTGTACTGTTGGCGGACGAGCCCACTGGTAACTTGGACAGAGCCTCAGCCAAAACGGTTGTAGAAACTTTTCTGAACCTTAACAAAGCTGGACACACGGTTGTGGTTGTCACCCACGACCCAGAAGTGGCGAATTGCATGGATAAAATATATGTCATAAGAGACGGAGAAATTATAGGCGAATTTCAACCCAACAAGGTGGAATCACTTATAAGTAAGGAGTAAAAACGCTTGGAAGGTGAAAGAATGAAAAAGTGTTTAACCATCCTGCTAGTTTTCACGTTAATATTCCAAATCGCATTTACCTTTACGAGAGGAACTTATGGAGGATTAGATGAAGATTTCCATATAGTTTATGTTAATGTGAAGTCTTCCGCCGACACGTCTGAGATATACCCCGGGAGCAGGAGAGTAAGCCTAAAGATTGAAGCTGTTTACCAAAATGTTACTCCAGCCAGAAACGTGGTTGGATGGTTAAACACAACAGCTGTTCCAGGCTTGAGCTTTAGCGCTGGAAGTGGCTCATGCTCTCCGGCAAGACTGCTTAATGGAAGCATCGCTGAAAACATTAGCCTAAACACTTACATAACCTTCGAATATCTGCTTGACGTTTCAACATCTGTCAGCCCGGGCACGCACAACCTAACATTAAAAATATCCTACGAAAAGGAAAGCACCCGCTTTGAGGAGCTTAAGAACATTGTGCTAATTGTTTGGGATTATCCCCCCGTATCTTTCAGGGTTGTAAACGCATATTTCTCGCCAGCCCCCTATCCGGGGTCCGTGGACACAAATCTTTACATAGTTTTGGAGAACAATGGCAGCGCTATAAGCTCCGCATACTTTAACCTAACCAGCCTAGACGGATTTATCGTTAAGAATCCACGGGCGAGCACCGGGCTGGTCAACAAGGGCGACCGTTTCACCTTAACCTTCACGGGCATATCTATACCTCCAGACACCCTTGTCGGAACATACACTGCAACCATTTTCGCCGATTGTAGTGCCAGAACGGAAGACGGTGTAGTCTACAATAAAAACGCAACGTTGATTGTTCGGGTGAAGGTTGAGGCTCCGCCTCCAGAACAGCCCATCATGGTGTCATCTGTAAACACTCTCTACAATGGAGCTTACGCCCCACTTTTACCTTCGGCTAGAGGTGTTGTTTTACGAATATACCTTGTTAGTAGGATTACGGACAACATAAACACCATGATTGTGAACGCCACACTTCCGGAGGGCTTAACACTTAGAGCCATTTCAGGAACCTACATGAATGGTATGGTTGCCGGAGGCACATGCTTTGTTGATTTAACCGTTGACGTTGACCAAAACATAAACTTGACCAAGCATAGCGGCAGGCTGGACATAACTTATTTCAAAATTGTTGGCGGAGCCTGTTTTCCCATGAACCAGACAGTCTATTTCCCAGTGAACGTTGAAAGTCCCCACAGTTACGTTTCAGAGCTTATGCTCGTTGAAGCTTATTGGGGTTACCCGGATCCCACGCCAGCCTATTCTACTTCGCGTTACGTGCCTTTAACTTTGAGGTTTGTCAACATTGGACGCTACCCTGTTTGGGGCGTCGTTGTCCATGCTTCGTCTCAGTATCTTAAGCCAATAAAGGATTCAGAAGCATGCGCCACAACTGTTGCAAGCGGAGGCTCATGCACAGCGGTCCTCTACTTCGACATAAATACGACAGCGCCTATTGTTTCCGTGAAAGTTTCCGTAAACTATCTATTCACAGAATTCGGAGCCCACATAAGCCTAGCAAGAAACTTCACGGTTTCTCTGCTTGTGGAAAGCTATCCCGCCTCGGAAAGCACACTGTCTCTTGTCAGTGCCGGCTGGCAAAACAATTGGAACATTTTCCCAAACACCAGCAACGCCACATACCAAGTCACGTTGGCGAACAGGGCGCCCTACTCGCTAGCTGGGATAAACCTCAAACTTAAACTCCCAAATGGAATGACCTCGAAAGGACAGAGGGAGGCCACCGCATACGTTGAAGGGCCGATCAGAAGCCTAGCCACCTTTACAGCATCCTTCACAATATCCGTAGGCAATTTACAGCCGGGAAGCTACAATGCAGGCCTTACGGTGGACTGTATACTGCTTTCCGGAGGCCCCGGTGTTAGACAAATTGAAGGGTTTGATGTGCAAATAACGGTTAATGATGATAGCGCAGCCCTCGAGCTTGTGGAGGCTAGATGGTATGAGGGCACCGTTGGACCCTACACTTACGGCGCCCATCTTATAATAATGGTGAGAAACGTTTATGTGGACGGATTGAGAGGCGCTGTGCTGGAACTTGAATTGCCAAATGGCTTCCGCAACGCTTTAGACAACTCCACAAAAGTTAAAACTCCGCCTTTGTCGATGCAGTTGCCCCAACAACTGCAAGCCGTTAACTTGGCAGAGATTTTAAACGCCTTTTTAAGCGCTCAATATGCGAGTCCAGCGCAAGTCTACGGCAGAGGCGACATCCTGACTTTCATGGCTAGCCTAAACATTTTTGGTGTTGAAATAGGCGAACACGCCATTAACGGAACCCTTTCATACATTGACCCATGGGGTGGAAATAGAAAAACCCCGTTGCCCATCATTGTGGCGGTGCTTGGAAGGGCTGGCTATATTGAAGTAGCCGTTGACAGAAGCATAAGCGTAAGAAGCCGCTACGTGAACACTTCGCTGACGCTTGTGAATTATGGAAGCACACCCATGTATGACGCCTACATAGTGGTTTCACCATACCAAGCTAACCCAATTCTCATAGCGTCTCCAGCGGTGAATTATGTTCAAAAAATAGGCCCAGGTGAAAAGTGGGTTATCCCCTTGACGTTGGCGTACAACCCGCTTGGCTTTTACGCTCAAGCTGGCGGGGCATCCTACATAACGTACGGGCCTGTTCCTTTAATGGTTTCAATCTTCTATAGGGATGCAAGCGGCTATTACCGAACCTTCAATAACTCCGTAACAGTGGTCGTTGAACCCTTCATAGAGCTTATAATAAGGAATGTAAAAGCGACAGGAACAAATGTCTCATCAACGGTGGCTGGAACCATCGTTAACTATGGTTCTTCAACAGCCTACCGAGTTGAAGTAGAACTGAAAATTGGAGAAACCGTTGCTTCTGAAACGGTAGGCGATATTGGGCCGGGTGAAGAAGTCGCCTTTAGGGTAGACATAAACAGGTACAACGAAACCGCCGTCCTAACAGTGCGATACTACAACATTTTCAATGAAAAAGAATCGAAAGAGATGAATGTAGTTG
>Ga0209394_1001129_pt1 | contig 16867 bp, 20 predicted proteins | sample JNZ201metaG_FD_184122 | JGI IMG/M metagenome (GOLD analysis project Ga0209394, IMG submission 184122) | Hot spring microbial communities from Jinze hot spring, China to study Microbial Dark Matter (Phase II) - JNZ 20120812A (SPAdes) (version 3) ... | reverse complement strand
CTTGGGGGCAGCGAAGCCTTGAGGAGCCAACCGAGCAGGGCGAGGGAACCTTGAAACGCGAGTAGGGGGATAGCGCTCGCCATTACGCCCCAGCCGAGCGTGGCAGCGTAGGCTATCGAAACCGTGCCGTCCATCACGGACTTCGTCAGGATGATTGAGGGATCCCCCATCCCGTCCATGATCGAGCCCACAACCGTCATCGGCCCCACGCAGTAGGTGAGAAAGGCTGTCATCAAGCCCTCCGCGAACCCCGAGCCCCCGGCCCTGGATGCCAGCGACGACATGCGCTCCTCCAGCCTGACGAAGTGGCCGAGGAGCGCGCCCAGCAGAAGGGAGAAGACCACTATGATCGGGTTGGCCTTCTCCAGGGCCATGCTCGCCCCGAGGGCTAAGGTGAAGAGGCCCACAGCCTCCCTCAAGAGCTCCAGCGCGCTCTTCGGAACCTGCCTCCTCAAGGCTAACCCACCGATCGAGCCCGCGACGACGGCAGCCGCGTTAACAATTGTACCGAGCACGGTGCGTGGATCAATGGGGGCTTAATTCCTTGTCTTCCTAAGCTGCTCACTTTCCAACGGGTGGAAAGCTTGTGTACTGGCCTGCTGTAGCTTCCAGCCTTTCCTAGACGCTGGCTGAGCTATGGCTATGCTTGCGTCTGGCGCGCCTTAACTTTAAAAGAGAACTTCGCCCCAGCGGTTGTGGTAAGTAATCTCGCTGAGCGGTTTCCTGTCCGTGACAGGCCCCTTTTCTTCGACTGGGTAGCCGATCGCTATCATCGCGACTATCCTAGCATCGTCGGGTAGCGTGAGGAGTTTTTTGAGGCCGACCTCCTCGTGGTGGACTCCGATCCAGCAGGTTCCCAAACCTAAGCTGTGAGCTGCTAACACAAGGTTCTGCAAAGCTATCGCATCATCTATTTTCTAGAACTTAGTCCCGGGGAAGCTCTCGCTCGGTACCGCGCAACAAACGATTACAACTGGCGCCGTGTCAAGGGGGTTTCTCCTAAGCAGAGCACCCGATGGGGGGGTCCCCGTGGTGTGACACCCCGCCTTTTTCGCTTGATAGTTGTGGTTACAGCGAACAAGTTTTGGGAACGCGCACTTGAGGGGGTTCAGGCTAAGCGTCTCAGTCGGTCAACTATGGGCACGGGTAGCGCTCCAGTCTACACGGATCTGTACGCTCCCACTCTAGCTGTTGCCAACCCTACCACTATCAGCAGCATCACTATCGCGAGCAACCATTGATGTATTATGAGCGAGAATACCAGCATAGCGACGGATACTATCAGCCATAAGTTCCGCTCCCCCCGTGTTAACCTTCCCGTTTCAACATTATCCCCAACTCTAAAGAGGAATACAGCTAGAACAACTCCCAGGACATACAAGATAGCCAGGGCCGCACCTATAATGTTGAACAACGATACTAAATGCGTCGGAAGGGGGATCCGAAATAGCTCACTAAGCACGGATGCAACGACTTGCGCAATCGTAAGTATGAAAAGCAAGTTCAGGAGTTTAAGTATGCTGAGCGCCCCCAACGCTATGGCCCCAATCTTTATGAGTATCCCCTGAAGTTCATTGGCCACTAGCCCCACCCTCGTCGTAGCGCATGATCAGAAGGATGAGGGTCACGTCACTCTTAGCGCTCAAGAACTCCGCCTCTATGTTCGGGTGCTTCGCTATAACGTTCTTGACGCTTTCCGTACTGCCTGGGTGGCATGCTACCACCACGTACCCACTCCGCCCCTCAGCCCATACTGCGTAATCGAGTGCGGGCTCGAGACCAAAACCCTTGAGAACCTTAACCTCGTAGAACCCCTCCGGGATTCTCCTTATCAACGTCGACCTTTTAGCTATCTCTAGAATCTCATTGAGTTCCCTTTCATCAACTATTAGCAGGGGTATGGATAGTTTGTACTGAACGCCAATCCCTCTCACAGCTTCGTAGACCAGATCCTTGACGTACGCTGGACGGGATGAGGGTATCAGCATTACCAGAGCAAGAGCTAGCTTCGAAAAGCCGTACGCCTTCTTAAAGGCTTCAACGAGAAGCGACAACGAAGGTGCAGTTACAATCAAGACTACGGGCGAAAGCCTCTCTACGCTAGGCTCTCCGTACCGCAGGTCGATTACCGTCACCTCCTCTCCTGCCCCCTCTCCACGCGTAAAGAAACTGCCTAGCTTCTTGAGCATTCACTACCACCTCAGGAAGCTTAAGAGCGTGGAGATGGTAATGAGGCCGAGCGATACTAGCACGAGGACCCCCACCGCGATCGACGCCGAGAAGACAATCGCCCATATCCTCGGGCTGTACCTGTACACGTGGTACCCGTCGAGGGGTGGGACTGAAAGTAGGTTGCTGACGCCCACGCAGACGTTACTCAAGGCCACCAGCGGCAGCACGAGCGGTGCAAGGGGGGTAAGGAGCGTTGAGAACACCGCTACCACGAGGTTCATCAGCGGGCCTGCCAGGGCTATCTGAACCATGTCCTCCCGATTCACTCTCTCCCTTATCTCTACCGCGCCCGTCGCACCGAACTTTACGACACCGCCAGTTAGCATCGAGAGAACGATCGTAGCGAAAGTAGACCAGGGGCTCAACCGGTAGCGGGCTCTGTAACCCATCTCGATCGCAACTGCTCTGTGAGCAAGCTCGTGCGGGATAAAGCTGGACGCTACGCCGATGAACACGAATGGTAAGTTCACGAGCGAGGGGTAGGAGAAGGCGATCGAGAGCGCAACGATGCTGATCAAAATATCGACCCACTCCGACTCCTCGAGCCTCCACATTCCTACCCCACCCCCAGCAGCTCTAACCATGACGAGCTGATTCGCAGCGTCCTCTGATACGGCCTCTCACTGGCCGTAACGAATCTACCGACCTTCAGCTTCGCGCTCGGCAAGTAGCCCTCCGCATCCCCCTCGTAGGCGATCGTGTAGCTCAGCGTAGCGACACCAGGCCCTAAGATCACGTCACAGACGAGTATCCTCCCCATCTGTTTGAATCGAGTTTTATCCACAAGCCTGGCCTTCTCGGGCAATTCGTCTACGACGGTGGCCAGCACCGGAATTTCTAGGTCGTTAAACAAGTAGAGAATGACCCTCGTCGGCTGATTGAGCCCCACGTAGGGCGACTCCACCCCTTTCTCAATCCTGATGAAGCTCATCTCACTCACCCGACCTTACGGCTCTCTCCAACGTAATGATGCGAGGCAAAGAGCCTACACCGTAAACGAGTAGGAAGTCGTGCTGCTCAACCACACAGGGCAGCGTGTTCACCTTTGGGCCTTGGTCATGTAGGAAGTACCTGAAGGTTGAGGCGTACTCACGGACGGATTTGGCGTCAGGGTGGGAAAAAGTGAGCAACAGCATCTCAAGGCTTAACTCAAACCACGGGTAAGACAACGCATACTTTGCTTCGCCTCGAGGATTCGTTAAATGGGGTTCGCTGAAGGGTACACCGAGGGGCGTCACAACCTTGCCGCGGAGGAAAATCTGCCAGAAGTATTCCTGCTCGACAAAGCCCTCGTTGAAGATTAGCGGAGTTGAAGCCAGGGAGAGAACTAGGCTGTTGATGAAGGACAAGCATGCGTTTCTCCCGTGCTCCCACGCAGGGCGAGGGAAAACCGCGTTAACGTCGCCAACGAGCACAGTAGCACCTAACGAGCATAAGTCGGCAATGAACTCGTAGAGTAGAAGATCCCTGGGCTTCAGGTCCCCCACCACTAGGACGAGAACGGACGTCTCCACGCGGAGGAAGTACTCCACAATCCTCCGGCTCAAAGAGTACCAACGCCAATCCAGTGGCGGGTAATTGAGTACCAGGAGCTTCGGGCGGTGGAAATCACGACCCCTCAGCGCGAGCTCGAGCGTCCTTATAACCTCCTCCTCCCCGTCCGCCGTAGGGGGTGGGGGGCAGACGATCTCAATGTCGGCCTGCCTCCCTAAGGGGGCTGGGCTGATGAGGACGGTGAGGGGCCACAGCCTCTCCCCGCGCTGTGAAACCCTGCTGAGCAGGTAAAACAGTAAAGGAACCGAGATGGCAATCAACAGGGGGGCTCCAAGAAGGACTGGGATCGCCAGCAATCCCGCCGCGAGAGCGGCGGCACCGATCACGAGAAGCAAGATAAGCACGATGAGGAGAGTGGAAAGAGAAGGGCCCCTCTTTGGCAGTAAGCCGTACCCTCCCGCGCGCTCCACCTCGCCGACCTCAACGTAAACTATGCGGTGAAGAGCCCTCACTTTCAGCATCCCTTTCTTGCGCAAAAACCATAGTGCAACAGCAAGCGCTAGTAGAATAGCAATCGCGGTCAGATACCACTGTGGAAATATTATAGAGAAAAAGTTAAACAAATAATTTGCTTTCATTAGATTCCCTCGATTCCGACCGATGTTATGAGGACGAAGGCGGTGACTGTCTGAAGCCGATTATCGGTAAAGAACCAGTAATCGACCGCGACATTGTCCAGATCCCTAGAGCCACCCAAGTCCGGCTTTAACCTAACGAGAAGGGTTGACAGGTTAGTTTTCATTACGCTTTCTGCCTCTGTGCTGCTGACGTAATTCGGCCCGATCAGCATGGCGATCGCGCTCGAATCCTCATTGATCACAGGCTTTAAGACCCCCAGAGACAGCAGCGTAGCGTCTTTCGTCATCCACCCAATCGTGTGAGCCACGGTCTCGAATGCTCTCCTCGGGTCGCCTTCGTGGCTGATAGAGATCCCGGTCGCGATAGAAATGCCGCTTTTGTTCTTCGCGATAAGGTTATGTAAATTTAATGGATCCTTTCCGAACTTACTCAGAGCAACGCTCGTCGCGAGCGTTTCCCCCATGAGCATCCTCAGCTTTGACTCGAGATCCACATCCCTCAAGCTCTCCAGCTCTGCTCCGGGCGAAAGAAGGATGAGCGCTATTCGATCACCAAACTTTTCTCTTAACTCTCTGTAATCAGAAATGGCTGCCTTGAAGTTTTCCAGGATCACGGGCCAACGTGTCAGCGGTGGACCAGAGAGTACGAGAGCTCTTTTCGTCTCGCTTCGCCGAAGTATTTCGTCAGCAAGCAGCAGCGCATTGCTGCCCACTCCACCACCCAGGAAGGAGCAGATAATGACGAGGTGGGCTGGTTCGACCCTCTCGAGAATTTTGTCGAGGTAGGGCTGCATGCACGTCCACCCAAAGCGGCGATTGAGCCCCGCTGGTCCACCATAGATCTCTATTATAGAATCCTCAGGAAAACCGGCTCTCAAAGCGGCATACTTGTCACCAGCGACGACGGCGATTGCATCTCTCTCCAACCTTGCTAAAAGCCGTTGCATGTACTGGGAAAGAGCCTTCAAACCACTCGTCCCCAACACCACGATGCTGACTAGACCGTGCGACTCCCTTAACCACTCGAAATCATCCTTCTCATCTCTTTTACGCGAACCCAGTACCCGCCACACCTAGACCACCTTCTTCTTTTTAAATTCCCGGATTACTGTCGTTTCTTCACTTTCACCCTTCTTTCTCTTTCTTTCTCGTACTAACATAAGTGCAAATACAAAGGCGAGCGTAGTCACTGCTATTGTGCCGGCAGTAAAGTACCGGATCTGCACCCCCTGTCTCTTTGATTGGAGCTCATTCTCACTGACTACGACGAAGCGGAGGGGCTCTTCCGAGAGTACAACAGTCTTGCCGCGGAAGCCTCTGATCCGAAAGGCCGTGACCTCAAATTTTGGGCCTTCCATTGGTTTAGTTATACCTAACGTTGCAACGAGTACTCTGGGAGGTGCCTCAGGGTCGACAACGATGCGGATGACCCTCTGACCGGAAGTGGAGCTGACGGAACTGATCACGGTGAAGTCTGCGTACTCGATGCCTGGCTCATCGCTCCTTACTTCGAGCTCAGTTATTGCGGGGTTAATAAGCCTGCTGAGATCAAGCGTGACCCTCACCACAGAGCCAGAGCTGATATACCAGACGCCATCGATGATTTCCACCTCCCCCTGAAGGGCATCGAGTGTGAGAGTACCCCTCCCGATCAGCCTTTGAAGAACATTACTGAATAGGAGTAAGAAAGGTGCAGCGCTTAGAGCAAGCATCATTGCTATGGCCACCCATACCCACTTGTTACCCAATGTCCTCACAAGGGGGAGGAGAAGCACCCTTTATAAGCTTTTGTTTTCCGATATAATTTGTTTATTAATTTCAAAAAATCGTTAATGGAAAACTCTATATTGCTCTCAGTTAACAGTTTTCAGTTGATTAAATATTGTTCAGCTGCCAGCATTAATCAGTACATGTGGACATCTCGCACGAGCGATCTCTGATGCTTGATTCTCCCTATCGTAAAATGAACTCTAAGCTCTTAAGCACGTTTTAATCCACTTGATGCACCGTAAGTGTCACTTCGGGGGTGTTAACGTAAAAAGAGTTTTTGCATTGGAGGCCTTCGAGTGGCTAGAGAAGGCCAATAAAGTTGAACCAGCGTCTAGCATTGCATTGAACCACGTCCTTATCATTCCGAACAAGATGCTTGCTTCCCAGCGTTTCAAATCCTATCCAAGTTAAAAATCAATTACCTTTTCAGGCTAGAGCAATCCCGCTAAAACCACTTTATGATACTCGATTAAACTTATCACTCCTACAGCAGTTGCAGAGGTAGATGCCACGTACGTTCCCTCTTCCTCACCTGCTTCCATTGCTATTTCTGGCAGATATCCTAGCTTTTTAAGTAGGTGGCAGCAAACAGCAGCGAGAGCATTGCATGCTACCTCTAGACAATGTAAATTTTCCTTTAAAGATTTTATATCTTCTTGCGATATTTCGTTTTTCTCGTTCAGAATTTCCTTATGGACTCTATACGAGCTGACAAGCCCGTTGAGAAGCGGGCCTAAAGTGGGATACGTTGGCGCTACTTGCCCGCCGCGTATTTCACCTATAGCTTCATCCCTCTCTACCAAATTTGTTAAATTTGTTATAGTTATGTAAGCAGGAAAATATTCGATTACCCTTCTAGATAATCCCTCTATAGCATTTTTTATTCCACTTTTCTCAACATTAATGTTATCATAAATATCCGCTAAAGCTGATAACGCATGAGAAGTAGCTACAAGTGAGTTAGGGTTTTTCTCAGCTCCAGTCGAAGTATAGATAGAAATAGGAAGTGGAAGAATCTCGTTGACAGAATTGAAGCCTGATCCAAGTTTTCTATTTACAAAATCTATAAAATGTTCTGCTAATTCTTCAATATTATTCTTGACTTTTTCATTCTGTTTGTAAATAATAGACATACCTTTCAACCCTAAAGAAGTCGTTATCGGTCTTCCTAATGTATAGCTTCTGCGATCACCTTCTACCTCATCACATAATAGTTCTATTCCCACATATTGTCCAACGAGTATTGTTTCTTTAGCTTTTTCACAGAGATATTTCGCAACAGTATTTTTTAACTCGGGTGGAGGGCTGCTTAGCTCCGAAGTGTTCATAAGATTTTTTACTTTTTCAAATGCTAATAACGTAAGAAGAAATTCCGCAGCAGCCATGGCAAGCGGTTTTTTAGTACCTGGAAGATCACCGCCGGGTAGTACGCTCCCTTCTTTATCATTGATCAAACCGCTCTTCATTAAGCGGTTCAGGTTGTCTTCTGCGATGCTTAAGGCTCCCTTAATATCAATTATGCTGTCATAAGGGCTGCTTCTTTCAAAAGCAACCCATGGGTATAGGAAAGCAGAGGTAGCGTCACACGTTGCTAGAAGCCCTACCTCTCTATCACCCCATGGTTGGGGAGAATCAGGATCAAGAGTGTAATAAGGATGCCACATTCCCTTGCTGGCTTCATCGGCCTTCTCTAGCCACTCGAAGGCCCTACGTAGAGCTTCTAGTATATCGTTGTGCGTTGGTCGAGTGACAATGGTAATTCCTCTAAGAGTTTTCCAAAAAGTAGGGATATCCATTCTGACTTTACCTTCTTTACAGCTTCCTAATATTCCAAAATTTGTTGATTCAGAAAAATATCCCCCTATAAATGTTCTTTCAAAAGTTGTTCTTGGAATCATAGAGCCATTAATTATAACGTTACTATCTTTTATTTCTATATAAAATTCTTTAAAGGGTTCTTGTTCTATATAGACTAAATTTCCCTTTAGTAAAATTGCATTTAGAATTTTTGCACATTGATCTATTCTCGTTTCTTTTCTCTTTTTGGGGGATATAGAAATTTTTCTCTTTTTGGGGGATATAGAAATTTCTTTTAATAGTTCAAGTATCTTTAATTTTCTTAAGGCCCCATCGAGAGTGAGGTTTTCCCTAACAGCTTCCTCGATAATGTCAGGGATATTAGGGGTTTGCCGCCCTGAGGAGCTTTGCCCCATTAGCAGAAGAGTATACCCTCAACTAATAAAATTTGCTCATCCCTCGGTTGCCCAATATGAGGTTTTTGCGATCAGATGCTACTCGATGGTCTCTGTTCTGGGGTCGAATAGGCTCCTGTAGGATCTGGTGGTTTTAGCGGGTTGCGGTGGTACCAAGTGTAGGTGTTCTTCTAGCCCTGCTATCGCTTTAAGGGCGGCTGTCCTCCATGATTCACCCGATGCTTCGAAGAAGTTTCGTAGGGGGTAGTAGGAAATCTCCACTCCTTTCCGGAGCTGCTCGAGCTTTCCCATTGCAGCCACATTCGTGGTTTGCCGGTAGGCCGCCTCTGCCGTAGCTTCGCGTAGGCTGTTGATGTCCAGCGGGGGATCCACCGCGTATAGCTCGAGCGCGGCCCCCAAGGGTATGCTGGTGCGAATGTGGAGGAGCCAGTCGACTTCAGGCTGAACCCCCTTGTACACGAGGTAGATGCGCAGCTTTCCGGGCCACTTCGGCTTGAGGTCGGGCCACAGCTCCAGGGGTGCTAGATCGTGGTACTCTCTGATGAGGAGGGTGCGGTCGGGCCCGAATGTGTCCGAGACGTCGTAGGGGCCCGCGATCTCGAGACCGTTTGCTACGAATAGGTCGAAGTAGAGGGCCCAGACGAGGGAGTCGAGAGCGACTACCGCTTTGGGCACTGCACGTACCTCTCTGGACCACTCGAGCTCCGCTATCATCTCCCTGACCTCTCCCTCGCTCCACACGTGGTTCTTGCCCGTAGTGAGGAGTGGATCCCTCGGCTGCTTCTCCCTCAGTGCTTGTAGGAAGAGGCAGGTGAACTCCTCAACCCCCCACCTGGTGAAATTCATCAGCCTGTACTTTCTGGCCACCTTCAATCCCACGACGAGTGTTGAAGTGAGGAGCTGTCTCATCACGCTGGGTGTGGGGAAGAGCTGGGCGATCTCCCTCAGCGTTACACCTCTTTCTACGAGCTCCTCAAAGCCCTTGTACACCTGCATCGCCTGCACCTCACTGTAGAGTGGGAAAAGCTCGGAGCCGCTAACCGGCCAGAATGCCCTCTCGTCAACCCTGGAGAAAGCCCTCTCTACGGAGTCCAGGAACTCGTTAATCGAGGATTCGCACTCTCCCCTCATTCCCATCCACCTCAACCAGCATACCGTCCTTCAGCAGCTTCGTGGCCCCCTCGATTCCAACGACGCAGGGAATCCCCAGCTCCCTGCTGACTATAGCCGCGTGGGAACAGACTCCGCCGTACTCTGTCACTACCGCGGAGACCTTACCCAGTACGAGCACGTAGGAGGGGTCGGTCGCTTTGGCTACTAAGACGTCCCCCTCCTCCACTCTGCTGAAATCGGCGGGGCTGACCACAACCTTCACTTTACCTGTGGCTACTCCCTGGCTCGCTGCAATACCCTTTAGTTCGCGCACCCCTCTGAGGCGTGGTCCCCCCATGCTCATCTAGCCACCTCGAAAAGCCCTAGTTCGCTGAGCGCTACTTCTATCTTTTCCCTCGCGCACCCGGACTTCTGCTGCAGCTCTCTCCTCCATTCGTCTACGCAGCTACAACTCAGGTTTTTCGCTTCCTTTATGTAGCTCGGATCACGTGAAGCGTTCCACCTTTTGAGTATCTGTTTGACCGCGCTTGTGCACTCGCTGCAGTTGTAGGCTTGAAGCCTCGTTGGCGGTGGAGTACCCCAGCCGGTGACTATGAGCTTTTCGAGCTCCCATGGAGCCAACCTCTCCAGTACTTCCACCAATGACCATAGCCATGGGGTTCTGTACTCACCCTTCCTCCAGAGGAGCCAATTGAGTGTGTAGGGGTATACGCGCAGGGGGAAGAGCACGACTCTATCGGCCCTGCTGGCGGCCCACTTCACGCTGCTAATCGAGTCCTCTACCGCCTCCCTCTCCGTCAGGAAGGCTGGCTTCAGTAGCGTGTACAGGACTGTGTGAACGCCTCTCTCCTGCAGAGCTTTGACCGCTTTCTCCACGATCCTGAGACTGACGCCCTTGTGGATTATGCAGTTTCTCACGAAGTCGTCGGCGCTTTCCAACCCTATACCAACGCTCAGCTCAAGCGGTTTGAGCCTATCTAGTAGCTCGTCTAGGAAACTGTCCTCTGCCGCTTGCAGGACGTACTCAGGCCTGCTCTCGACGTACAGTACGCGCAGGCTCCCCAATTTTCTCACAGCATCCGCTATCTTGAAGGCTACTTCACGGGGCAGCTCTTCAGGGTCGAAGAAGGAACCCGCCGGCGTGACGGCGATTATCGTCGGCCTTACCCTTACGGCCCTCTTCAGTCCGATTGAGAGTTGGTGCAGCAGCTGGCTTTCGCTCACGGGGTCTCCAAGCGTTGAATCGAAGTTATAGCCGCACATTGTGCAGCCGCCGTGTTTCAGCTTCCAGCTGCAGCCTCGGCTTTTCAGCACGATGAAGGGCATGGCTTCGACTTTGCCTTTAGCCTCTGTAGCCTCAAAGTAGAGTACAGGATTTTCAAGATCCGTTGCACGGTACTTCCTGCTCTCTGCTGTCAACCTCCGCATTACTTGCTCGAGGACCGCAGCGCAATCTAAGGAGCCAAGATAGCCCTTCTCCACTCCTTTCCACCTGCCAAGGCTTTTCTCACGTAAACGTGCACCGGCTGGGCTAGAAGGTCGAACTGGGACAGGTTGGCCATTTCACTCACCAGTCTTAAGCACTCTTTTGCCACTCTTTCCCCCCTCAGCCTCTTGAGTGGAGGAACTGTGACAACGAACGCTATGTCCCGCTCGCTACGGATGGCCTCTATCTGTACGGGGATTCCCAGCTTTTCCTCCAGCATTTTGGACAACTGGGGAAGGATAACGTAAGAGCCCGAAACGTAGACAACCGTGTCCTCGGGTCTTCGGCCGAGGAGTTTCAACAGTGGTTTGCCCCCTCGCTCTTCTATAACGGCTAGGTCCCGTGTCCTGTACCTCAACACTATTGTCCCCCTCGTGTTAAGTACTGTGACGATTACCTCCCCCGCATCCCCCGGGGGCAGAGGCCTACCTTTTTCATCCACCAACTCCACGAAAACCCTGTCCGCTATAGTGTACGTCAGATCATGTTGCGGGTTGTCGCAGTAAGCAACTAGGCCTGTTTCAGTAAGGCCGTAGGTTACTGAGAGGAAAGGTTCAACCCCGAAAATATCTTCACCCGCCTCTCGGAACCACCTTAAGGCTTCACTTGAAAGGGGTTCTCCTGTGATTTCAATGAATACTGCGTCCTTCTCCAGCAACTTGCGGTTGACATAGCCTTCCTCTAACCCTGATTGAAGAACGGTGAGGAAGAACTTGACGGCAGAGGGGTAATCGTAGAGGCAGAGAGCTCTTCCTGTAGTTCCGACTCTTAGAGCGGTTTCAACATCGCTGTACTCCAGGAAGGTGGCTGATTTGTAGATTTCCTGGTAAGTCTTGTCGTGGATCCAGTAGAAGCGTTCTCTCCTCTCCCTCTTGCTGTGGGCGAAAACCGCCCTCTCTCCTGTGAAGTGCATCTCAACCTCTTCTGGTAAAGGGTGCGTCCTCTCCTCCATTGGAACGTATACGGTCTTACGCTTCCCTGTTGTCCCGTGAGACTGGAAGGATACGCACTTCTCTATTTCGAGGGCGAGCGCCTCAGGATTCTCTACAAGATCCTCCGCCTCAAGAAAAGGGATTCTGCAGAAGCTTTCGTACGTTAGATGCTGAGGAGGTACGAAGTTTCGTTTTCTCGCATACTCTGTTTTACTGTACGCCCTAAGCACGAGCAATAGCTGCGATTTTTTCCGCTCGAAATCCTGCACATCGTACCGTTACACCCGGCAAAAATATTTATGTCTTTGGAAATCTACAGTTTCTCATCATCTGAAAACTGTTAACTATTATATGTTAATTATCAATTGTACACTAAATTTTGGAAAAAATAATAGGTAGGTTTAAAAGGAGAATCCTTGTTCCGTTCGAGGATGAATAACGCAAAACGTGTGTGGAGGATTGCTCTCGCCTCGATAACGGCCGCTTTGACTATAGTTTTGAATAGCTTCTCAGGGGGTTTTTCAATAGCATTACCCCCCTACTACGTGAGCTTCAGGTTCAGTACGCCGCTCCATTTCATCGTGGTGCTAGTCGATCCGGTGGCTGGACTGCTCGGGGCTTCGTTCGGGAACTTCCTCTACGACGTAATGATGGGTAGAGGCTATAGTGCTGTAGTAACAGGCCTATTTGGCACGTTTGTTGCTACTGGAGCATTCTACCTCTTCTCCATAATGGGAGGCTGTATCACGCTCCTGAACCTCCTAATAGGGTGCATTGCTGCTGCTGTTCTTCGGTCATTAGTAGCTGCTGCCTCCCACGCAATCTTTCTAGGCCGTGCATTCGTTGTAACTTTCTATGGAACCCTCATCGGCACTCTCTTCTCGAATGTTATCCTAAGCTTGCTAATCCTAAGCGTTGCACTTCCAATGCTAAAAGAGCATATACGCTTTCCTATAAGGTTAAGAAAAATAAAATAAAAATTTATTATTTTTATCTTCTAACCGAAGTATTCGATACGTGGCTCAGCGACTACTGTGTCGCCGTTCCTGAAGTGGTCTACAACTCTGTCATCGTCGTTAGCGATTCTTTCGGGACTTTTTGGAGAAGCGATCATGTAGTGCGGAGGTATGCCTAGGCGTCGCTTGAGCTCGCCGATTGTGATATCTTCCGGCACTTCGATTACATTCGTCCCTCGCCTCAACGTTAGAGTTCCCATTGCGATCATGATTAATGCAATGGTCTTACTTATAAATTTAACTTCTTATAAATTTAACGAGAAGTTTTTGATTGATAACCATTTTCAATGAATTATCATTGAATTCTAGGAAGCAGTCAACAGTTAACTGTAACCTGAATTCCAAGCATAGCAAATTAGAAATTACAAATTAAAAATAGAAATTATTAACCGTTTTGCTTCGCCGAAAGGCTTAAAAATCTCAACTTCCTAATGAAAATGAAGTATGAGCAATCGTGATCGGGATCGAAAGTTCAGATTAAGGGTGATCCAGGACATATCGTCCCTAGAGGACAAGACGATTCTCCACCTCGACGAGGTGGCAGCTCAAAGAATTTCTGAGCGGATAAAATTGTGGAGCGCCTTTAACCTTGAGTGGACTTGCCTCTTGATCGGGAAAGTAACTGTTGTAGGGAAAGAGCCTGCTATAGTCGTTGAAGATATCATTGAGATCCCTCCGCTACCGGACAACGATTTAGTCGCAAAAATCGTCACAGAAGCCCTCCAGATGTTCGGTGAGAGGGTCGTTGGAGTGCTCCGATTCCACCCTGACGGAAATCTCTACCCCAACTTCGCCGATCTTTTGATCTTCCTCGTCAGTGATCTTCGTCTTGGACGCCCTCACAAGCACGTAATCGTTTCGCCTAGTGGGGAAAGCTTAGTTATAAGTTTCTCTAGGTGCTGGAACTGTGAAAATTCGTTTTTTAAAGCATTTCCAAGGGTGGAGGTGAGGGAGGATGATCGATAGTAAAAAGTTACAAAGAAAACTTATGAGTGCTTTTCCCAATAAGGGGATCCAGGTTGAAGACGATGGTCGAACGATCTGGGTTACGATTCCTCGTCTTCGCCTCCCTCCACAGTTTTATCCCGGAGAAACCCGCTTACTCATCGAGTACCCAAAGTACGGTGGAGAACCCAAGGCCTACGTAGATCGTCGCTTAAGGATAAAACAGGGTGGTCAGCTGGTACAGTCAAGGCATCTCCCTGAGTGCTTAACGCCTCAGTGGCTATTGGAAAGGGGATACGTTTACGTTTGTATGCGGATCGAGAGTTCCAACGTAGAATTCGAAGACTTTCTGGTCGCGTTATGGAGGTGGTTGGAGGGGTTAAGGGAATGATTAGGGAAATTTTCATTGAGAGGGAGCAGTACATCGCTCTCCTCGACGCGATTAGAGAACCTGAGAGGATCGCCATCGTCTTCGGCGATGTTATGGATGAGAGAGCGATTGTCCTGAAGCTCTTCGTCCCAAGGGACGAGGATTACCTCGAGAGATCGCTCTCTCACGCTCTGCTGAAGCCCGGAGTCTTTGCAAGGGAGTACCTCCAGGTGAGGGAGGAGGGGCTGGAGCCCGTTGCGATTATTCACAGCCACCTTGGATCTAGCAGACCCTCTTTCGGCGATGTTACGACTCACGTCGATGTCGTAAAGGAGTACAATTACTGTCTTCTGGGTGTGTACGGCTTAGACGAAGCTGATCTCACGTTTTACGACTTCAGTAGCTCCGAACCGAGCAGGGTTAAGGTGAAAGTCGTCGATGTAGCCCGCTTTGACCGTCAAATCCGCGTGCTCGGGTTGAGGGGCCAGATGAGGCTTGCCGCCTCTCGGGTGTTGATTGTTGGGGTGGGGGGAGCGTCCCTTCTGGCTCAGGCACTGGCTGCGAGCGGTGTGGGCAAGTTAATTCTGGTCGATCCCGATGTCTGGGAGTACCACAATCGAAACCGAGTCTTTATCCCTCGGGATCTGATCGGCTGGAACAAAGCCGAGGCGCTTCGATTGACGATCATGAACCTCTTTCCCGATACAACAGTCGAGGCTTACCCGTGTAAGGCTGAGGAGTTGCCCTTGGAGGTGTTTCGACAAGCCGATGTGATCGTATGTGGTGCTGATCGGCTGACGGCTCGGCGTTACACAAACAGGGTTGCGTTGGAACTGGGGAAGCCGGCGATTTTCCTCTCCGCAGGTGCCGAAATGCTCGAGGATGAGTACTTCGTCCGCGGCTCCGTTCAGGTGGTCCTGCCAGGAGTTACCGCCTGCTACGAATGTCTTCCGATCGATTATGAAAGACTCTGGCTGGAGGAGCAGGTCGAGAGGGTTGGAGAAAAAAACGTGATGGAGTACCTAAGGGTCCATGACCCTAGCTCCATAAACTTGCTCAAGAAACTCCGATGGGTAACGCCCTCCTTCATATACCTAAACATGATCGTGTGCGGACTCGCTCAACTTGAAATCCAAAAGATACTGACAAAGAGTGGGGGGGATCCCGTGAAGGGGCTCATATCATATGATCCATTGAGTCAAACGTTGAGGGTGTACACGCTCGAGAGGAACCCGGAGTGCCCGGCATGCTCCAAGCTGGGTGCAATAGAAGATGGGCAAAGCCGGTAAGGTTGCTCTCGTTCTTATGGTGTTCTACTTCCTCCTACCAGTCGTTAGCGGCTACGCAAGCCCGCCCAGAAACCTTCGACCGGATGAACTGGCTCGATTCATCGCGGAAGTAACAGTGTATTGGCTCGAACTTTGCATCAAAACGTACAGAAGGCTCAACGAGCTACTCAATCAAGCCCTGCAGGCCGGAAGCCATGTTATTTTGATGGCGATCTCCCTTGCCGTCCTCCTTCTCCTTCTGGCTGCTTTAATTACAAGAAATGTTATTATAAAAATGTTAATTAAAATATTCATTGTTTTCTTTCTAATTGGCATTCTACCATTTCTTCTGATTTGGTTATATATTCCTGATTGGCTGACCTACCCGCCGTACTTCGCACTTCTGTTCCAGAGAGATCCTATTCGAGGACTACTCTATGCCCTCCTCGACACCATCGTAATAGCGAACTTCCTCTGGTTGGTTAGAGAATCTGAAGGTTTCGAGTTTGGAGGTTTTGTATTTGAAGGTCTTGAGGAGTCTCTTTTAACACTTTTAAAAATTATGGCAGTGATATTCATGATACTTTTTATGAAAGGTTTAGGGCTCGCTTTTCTCCTTATTGAGTTGGCATTATACGTAGGTAGCAAGGTAATTATTCCAACCCCACCTCCTCGAAGAAAAGAGCCTCGTGTCCCGCCTCCTCGAATCCCACCGCCCTCTAAACCAGCATCACCAATCGATCTAAGCGAGTTGATCGAAAAACTGATACGAGGCCCTGAGTGGGAGAGCAGGGAACGTCAAAACGATTAATAATTGAGAGGGAAAACTCCTGCGGTGGTGAGTTTAGAGGGGGTTTGCGCGAGAGCATCTACCCCTATCAGCCCTTTATCCACATACTACCATTTTGATCGCAACGTGCCATGCGTGAAGGTTTTTGAGTTTTTGTAGATATACCTCAAGGATTATTCATCTCGACTGCTCCTATAGTAGCACCTTCAATTAGTGAGGCCTTAGTCGGTAGAATCCGAATACCGCACATCAACTTAGAGGCGGAAACTAGCTCCTGGCCCTTTGAGTGCTTCATACCGCTCCTACTATCGTTCCCTTATACCTGTTTATCCATCAAATTAACTGTGATCTTGTGAGGACTAGAACCGTCACGTTTGTTTCGCCGTTTAAAATTGAGCTAGTAGAGGAGCGGGTGCGTGAACCAGGTAAGGGAGAGGTTCTCGTTGGTTCGCTCTACTCGCTCATCAGCACTGGCACTGAACTAACAGCGTACGCCGGTGCCTTTCCGCCTGTTTCAGCTTGGGCTAGCTACGTGAGGTACCCGTTCAAGCCGGGTTACTCGAACGTCGGGAGGGTGATTAAGGTTGGGGAGGGTATTAG
>Ga0209394_1001128_pt1 | contig 16887 bp, 21 predicted proteins | sample JNZ201metaG_FD_184122 | JGI IMG/M metagenome (GOLD analysis project Ga0209394, IMG submission 184122) | Hot spring microbial communities from Jinze hot spring, China to study Microbial Dark Matter (Phase II) - JNZ 20120812A (SPAdes) (version 3) ... | reverse complement strand
CGCGGGGGTTGCTGGCGAAAGAAGGAAAGGCTTTATAGACATGAGCATAAGAACCTCCGAGAAAAATATTGATTTGAACAGAATATTGCGCCGAATATCCCCGGGGCTAGGTGGGAGCGGCGGCGGCCATCCGCAGGCGGCTGGTGCAAGGATACCCGAAGAGAACTTCTTAAGATTTATCGAAGAGCTCAGTGAGGCTCTCAAGGCGCTTAAAGGCGGATCATGAAAAACAGAATCATTTATCTTTCCAGAGTTGCATAGTTATATTTTGCCGATGAGGAGGGCTGCAGTACCCGATTTGGTGAGGGTCCCTGGGGTATCTGAGGCATATTCACTCCATTTTAAGATAATTTTTTAAGGGTCTAAGTACTTTTTTAAAACAACAATAGTGTCTTCTTGGGTGCCTGTCCTTTGGGCTTGGAGGAGAAGGTTGCTGAGATGGCTAGGGCTTACGGCTGGCACGTTGAGCTCAGGAAGAAGCATGGTGGCCGCGTTCAGGATCTTATACTCCGAAGAGGAGGGCTAGTTTTGGTTATCCAGGTTAAGGATTTGTCTAGTCCAGCTGGACCAAGAGCAGTCTCCCAGACCAAGAAGGATTTCGATGAATACATCAAGCATCTGCTTGGGGAGAAGCTTGGAATAACCGTGATCCCCGTGTTAATCTCAAATGATTTATCAGATAGAGCGAGGAGGAGAGCTCTATCATATGGCATTAGATATTATACACCAAACGACCTAGAAAAGATACTTAAGTAGGTGAAGAGCTCACGCCCTTACAAGCAACGTTATTCTGACAGGCTCCCCCGGCCGCCTTAGCTTTTCAACAAGATCCCTTGAAAGGTCACGGGCCGCCTTGTCAGCCCTTATAGCCACGGTCCTACCACATGTATAATCGCTCTTTCTAATCACAATATCTGTTGGATGCGTGAAGGTTAATTTTGGACTACCATACGCTTTAACGACCTCTCTTACCCCGCCAGCCTCTATAATAATTACTATTTCTGCACCAAGTTTCCTCGCCGCCTCTTTAAATTCCTTGCTCAAATCTCTAGCTGCCCTATTTGCTCCAACAGCTATTATGCAGTCTCCCCTCCCGGTTAGATGCAATTCCCTCGTTATCTCGAAGGTCGATTTATGCGTTGCCCTTATGAGTGGGCTCCCGAAAGCCTTTATTTCCTCAGCCCCCTCCAAGGTACATCACCAAGCCATAGGAAATTTAATTACTTCATGGAGCGTAAAATTTATTTGAGGAAGATGATCTCGCCAAATATTTTTAGGGCGTATGATATACGTGGGATTTATGGCGTTGACTTAGATGAGAAGGTTGCTGAGATCATAGGAAGGGCTTTAGCCGAGCTCGGCGGTGAAGGCAAGAACTTCGTCGTGGGCAGAGATGTGAGGTTGAGCAGCGAGCCTTTGGGCAGGGCGCTTACGTGTGGCATGGTTTCCGGAGGTCTAAGCATTATGGATATAGGGGTCGTTACAACACCGCTGCTGTACTTTGCAACACAGTTTTATGGTGTGGATGGGGGGGTTATGGTCTCCGCATCCCATAATCCGCCGGAGTGGAATGGCTTCAAAATACTCCTTGGCGGGAGGTTCATATGTATGGGAATGGGGATGGAAGATCTGATGGGTATAGCGCTTAAGGCCGCCTTTAAAGAAGCTAAACCGGGCTCGGTTAAGGTTAACCCGAACGCGATGGAGGATTACATGAGATATATCTCTAAGAGAGTGAACATTCGGGAGGGATTTAGATTAGCTGCCGATCCAGGGGGTGGCTCCGCTACAGCCCTCATGCCAATGGTCTTCGAGAGGGTTGGAACTAAAGCTTATATAATTTATGGCGAGCCTGACGGCTCTTTCTCGAAGCATCCGCCCGAACCTGACGAGAGAACTCTGAAAGAGCTTAGGAGAGTAGTTTTAGATAATGGTGCCGAATTTGGGATAAGCTTCGATGGGGACGGCGACAGAGCAGTCTTTATTGATGATAGAGGTAGGCTTGTTCCAAGCAGCACAGTTTTAGCCATACTGATAAAACATTACTTGAGCAAGAATAGGGGCGCGCCGGTGGTTTACGAAGTTAGTTGCTCCATGGTGGTGGAGGAGACCATTAGGGCGCTTGGGGGTAAGCCAATTCTAAGCCGCGTTGGGCACACATATATCTATGAGAAGATGATTAGCGAGGGTGCGGTTTTAGGCGGCGAGATGAGCGGGCACTTCTACTTCAAGGACATTTATGGCTTCGATGACGGCGTATACGCGGGGCTTAAGGTTGCTGAAGCTATATCTGAGGATGGCAGAAAGCTCTCAGAAATAGTTGACTCCATCCCAAAATACCCGGAGATGCTGGCAAAAAACTATATTTGCCCTGACAAAGTGAAATTTAAGGTGATAGATGATCTTGGCGAGGAGCTTAAGTCTCTTGGGTTTAGGATGGTGACTATTGACGGCATTAAGGTGCTCACTAATGATGGATGGTTCCTAATAAGAGCCTCAAACACGCAGCCACTCATAAGGCTAACAGTGGAGGCGAGGGATGAAGAAAAACTTAGAAAGCTAACAACGTATGCTGAGAAGATAATCCTAGAGAAGATGAGAAAATACTGCTAGCTTAATGGGAAACGAAGAAGGGCCGCTACACCACCAAGAGATTTAAGCTTAGCACCAGCCTCATGCTCGACGCTGATTATCCGTATCCTGCCACTCCTCCTCTCAACCTCACGCATCAAGTTCTCAAGAGTAATCATCTCCTCCCCTTCAGCCTCCCTTAGGAGTTCATCTGTTATAAGGAGCTCAGCAATAGCCCCTAGCGATGCAGCTCTTTCAACTTCGCTTAGGCCATAGGCTACGTCACCCCTTCCCGCACCAAGACGCCTCAAAGTCTCCTCGACCGCGAGGGTTTCCTCAATCATCCTGGCATGATTAAAGGCTTTAGCGAGTATGCCGGAGCGAAGCGCCTCGTATATCCCGGCCTTACCCGTACTATTCACGCTCTTCACATCAATTACCTTCTCCAAGAGCTCCGGCATGTTTTCCCTCAAAAAGTCTAGAAAGTAATTTTTTATGAAGCCGAGCCCGATGACTATGATTGAGTCCTTCATAGATTCGACGACGTCCTTTAGGGTTCTTGAAGCCGACTTAAACATTTCTCTGAGGATTCTAGAGCGCTCCTGTCCCATGTGCTTTCCTGGGAGACTTATGTTTTCTTCGGCAATTATATCCGGACCGAAGCCCCTTAAGATGGCAATGCAGTATCCCTCATCGTCTATCACTATAATTATTAAGGGCGTTATACCCCTATTTGAGCTCTGCTCAATTTGCTCTAATTGATAGTCCAGCCACCGCTCTTTAATTATTGTTATTGGCGTGTTAAGAGTTATATTAAGCGTGTGGCGGGAGCCCAGGGCCCCAGTATCTTCCGGAGCATCACATACTATTCCGTGAACTCTAAGCCTATTTAGGCTTCTGTCCCAGATAACCTTCTCAACCCTCAAGCCCAGTGTAAGCGATATGCGCTTACTCTTCTCGGGTCTCTCATATCTCTCGCCCGAGCGGATGTCGCGTGTCGTCCTAGCGTATGCAATATCACCCCTCTGGATAATGTTATAGAGAATCCAGAAGTCATCCAAAAGCTCTGGAAGGAGGGTTATGCACCCATGCTTTAAATCCTTCTCTAAAATCTTCATTAATAAGCCTCGTTACAAAGCCATGCAATCACGTATGGGAAACCAAACACGCCAATTTAAATTTTTCTATGAGCACTAATAAATACTTGAGGTCATCATCATGTTTTTAATCCCAGCAGATTTTGAGCTAATCCCCGGAACGTTTATTCGAAGATTAAATCGCTTTATGGTCCTTGTAAAGGTGGAGGGCAAATATGCCCACGCGCACCTCCCAAACTCTGGTAGGCTTACGACCGCATTATATCCTGGCGTAAAACTGCACTTGAGAAGACCGAAGAGCGCTCATTGTAGAAAAAGCGCCTATAGCGTTTTTGCCGCCAGTCACGGTGAAAACGTCACGATCATCATAGACGCCCAATTTTCAAGTTACTTGGCTAGAAAAGCGATCGAACTGGGGCTAATAAGCGAATTAGCGGGCTACAGAATCGTGAAGGAGAATATCAGGCCTGAGGGCTCAAATACTAGACTCGATTTTCTGCTTAGAGCTGGCGCCGAAAGGCTCTATTTAGAGATTAAGAGTGTGTCACATGTTGTAGATGGAACGGCCCTCTTCCCGGACGCGCCGACATCGAGGGGTAGGCGTCATCTAATAGAGTTGTCTAGGCTCTTAAGGAACGGATTTAAAACTGGGCTGATTTTCTCCGTCCAGAGGTCGGATGCTGCGCGTGTAAAGCCGAACTATGATGTGGATCCAGAATTCGCCAGCCTACTAAAAGCCTTAGTGGAGAACGGGCTTAAGATCTTCACTTTAAAGGCGTCCTTTATTCCTGAGAAGGGCATATATATTTGGCCCAATGAGCTACCCTTCTCGTTTTAGCTTCTGGCGATGTGACCCCTTAGGAGTTTTTCCTTATCCTTAACTATTTCCTCAGAGACTAGGTATTTAAGCAGTTCTTCACTTACTACAGGCTTCCCATCCTTGAGGGGATACACGTATGGTAAGTGCACTTCGGCTCTCTCGTTTATTTTTATATATAGCCCCCTTTTGATGGGTATATCCTCAAGCCTAAATCCCTCACATATCATCTTGGCTATGTAAACCGCTCCATCTATGGAAAATTGCCCCTTACCAAGGTTTCTAGCAGCAGCCTCGGGTGCCCTTAAGGTTATCAGTTTCCTTGTTCTCCCGCGCGGTGGGTGATCACCCAGAATCCCGCCAATAATAATTGCCTCTTTCTTCTCCAAATCTTCTGGCTTAATTCTCTCCTTAGCTTTTGGATCAAGAATTACCACTTTTCTCTGGTTGAATATTTCGATGAAGCTCTCGCTTTTGACGATACCTAAGTTAGAGAGGATATTGACATCTTCCTTCTTGACGTTTGTGAAGACAAGCCTATCTTCGCCAACAATTTTTGAGGCATGTTTGTACTCCAGGTAAAGCCACTTACTGATCTCAGGCTCTAGGTGCTCAATTACGAACAGCACAATTCTTACACTCCAAAAAGTGATACATAAACATATATGGTGTGCACAAGCAAGCTTCCATAAGCTTTGGCGTAAATCTTAATTACTCTCTTAAAGCTCTTATAGTTTTCGTAGAGCGTTGCCCTGGTTGGCTCTCCATGTGTGGAATTTTTGGTTGCGCGACGAGGGGGACTAGAGCCGCCGAGATCATTCACGGCGCTCTGAGACGACTTGAGTATAGGGGCTATGACTCGGTTGGAGAGGCCACAGTCTTTGAAGGCAAGATTTACATTAAAAAGGATCAAGGCAAGATCGACGATGTTCATAAACTTTTAAATCTTAATGACCTACCGGGCTCGGTGGGAATAGGGCATACCAGGTGGGCAACACACGGCGCCCCAAACGAAGTTAACGCTCACCCACATACTGACTGTGAGGAGAAGATCGCCGTGGTTCACAATGGCATCATAGAGAATTTCGCTGAGCTGAAAGCAGAGCTAGAAAATCTTGGGCACACATTTAAGTCTAAGACGGATACTGAAGTTATACCGCATTTAATTGAAGAGAACCTTAAGCGCGGGTTTCCGTTCATCGAGGCTATTCGTGAGACGATAAAGAGGCTTGATGGATCATACGCCTTTGCCATAATATCGACCCTTGAGCCAAGTAAAATTATATGCGCGAGGAGAGAGAGTCCGCTTATCTTAGGCATAGGCAATGGAGCGATGTATTGCGCCTCAGACATACCGGCACTACTGCCCTTAACAAATAGAGTTATTGTTGTAGAAGATGGTGAGGTTGTAATCATGTGGCCTGAGGGCTACGAGGTTCGGAGGCTGGATGATTGGAGCATTATCGCAAAGGAGCCGGAGTTAGTCACCTGGACTCAGGAGATGGCGGAGAAGCAGGGTTACCCGCATTTTATGTTGAAGGAGATTCATGAACAGCCACTTGCGCTTAGAAATGCGCTTAGGCTTCAGGACTTATATTTAGATCTTATTGCAACTTTTCTAGACAGAGCTAAGAACGTTTTTCTTGTCGCTTGTGGGACATCTTATCATGCCTGCCTAGCAGCATCTTACATGTTCTCTAAGCTTGCCTGCCTCTCGGCGTATCCAGTTGTGGCCTCCGAATTTATAGAGCAGTTCGGATCGGCAGTCAATATTGATAGCGCGGTTCTGGCTGTAAGCCAGTCCGGTGAGACGGCAGACACCTTGGCGGCAGTGGACTATGCGAGGAATAGGGCTGCAACAATCCTTGGCCTAACAAATGTTGTCGGCTCAACATTGACTAGAGTCTCACGCGTCTATATACTGCAGCAGTCAGGCCCAGAAATAGGGGTTGCAGCAACAAAAACCTTCACGGCTCAGCTTCTTGTTCTGGCGCAGCTAGCCCTGAGGGTCGCTAAATTACGTGGTAAGCTTAGCAGCCAGGAGATAAAGAGCTTGGAGAAGGAGCTTAAAAGTATACCGGAGATTGTTGAGAGGACCATAAAGGTAAACGAGGAGAAAGTTAAGCGAGTTGCTGAAAAATACAAGGATAGTAAGACTTTTTTGTTCGTAGGTAGAGGGATAAGTACGGCGACCGCCTTAGAAGGTAGACTGAAGCTTATGGAAATAGCGTATATCCCATCCCTCGCCTTCCCAGCTGGTGAGAGTAAACACGGTCCGATAAGCCTGATCGAGCCGGGGATCCCAGTAATATTTATCTGCCCAAAAGATAGGACGAGGAGGGCAATTATCGGAAATATAATGGAGATGAAGGCCCGCGGCGCCTCAATAATATCCGTTATTGAAGGGGGCGATGAAGAAATTAAGAGTTTATCAGATGAGTATTTTGAGGTGATGGGTGCAATTTCAGAGATATTCTCGCCAATAGCATTCGTAATACCGCTGCAGATGTTCGCCTATTATATAGCTGTTGAGAAGAGGCTGGATCCTGATAAACCGCGAAACTTAGCTAAATCTGTAACGGTTAAATAGAGGATTCCTGAAGAGATTCGAAGGGAATCGCTATAAGGAAAACTTGATAGTGTAAAGGTCTTAAAGCATTTTTCTTCACCTCTAGAGATAAAAATAAGCCTTTTCTTATCCGAAATACTTATAAAAATTTTCGCTTATTTCAGTATTTTAAGGAGTATGTAGTACTATATGCAGGGCTGGCAAAGAATACTGCTGTCTAAGACCTCTCAAAAAGAAACGGTGGATGTTCAAATTGGGCATTCACATAATCGCCGACTTCCTGGGAGTAGATCCCAGGAAGATTGCGCGGGTAGAAGATTTACGCGTTATTCTAGACAGGGTTATTTCTGAATCCGGGCTTCATATTGTTTCATCAATTTTTCATCAATTTGAGCCTTATGGCGTTTCTGCCGCATATATTTTGTGCGAGTCTCACCTGAGTATTCATACATGGCCTGAGTGTGGCTATGTTGCATTAGATATTTTCACTTGCGGGTCGGATGAGTGCGCCCTTAGGGCATTCAATTTATTAATCGAAGAGCTTAAACCAAAAGCTATGGAAAAGAAGGTGATAAGAAGGGAATTCTATGAAAAGAATAGAAACTCATATATTAAGGTGCCTTCTTGAGTCTGAGAAAAGTATTTGGGAGCTTCTTGATGAAAGCCCCTTTTTAGTGAAAGACTTTGTGGATGCCATTAACAAAATGTTTTCTGAAGGCATTATAAGATTAAAAAATAATAAAATCTGTTTAACGGAGAAGGGGCTTGAAAGGTTTCATAAGAGGGTTATAGAGTTTAAGAGCGGGAAATGCCGCGAGTGTGAGAGAAAGGGAGTAGCGTTTGGTGGAAGATTCGAAGAGATTTTAGAGAGGTTTTCACGGATAGTTAAGGATAGACCGCAGCCAGACGTTATGTTCTTTCAGGGCTATATGCATGAAAGAGATGTAATATCAAGGGTGGCATTAATGCATTATTACAACGACCTAGCCGATAAATCCTTCATAATTATAGGTGATGACGACTTGTTAAGCATAGCTTTAGCTTTGACTAGTCTTCCCTCAAGAATACTTGTCTTGGATATTGATGCGAGGCTCGGGGAATACTTAGAGAGGGTATGCAGTAAATATGGCTTAAATATTGAGTTTCAGCAATATGATGTTTCTAATCCTCTGCCAAAAGACCTTATCGGCAAATTTGATGTCTTCTCATCAGAGCCTCTTGAAACTCTTAGTGGATTAAAAGCCTTCCTCTCAAGAGGAATAGCGTGTTTAGGTGCAGGTGGTGTCGGGTACATTGGGCTTACGACGGCTGAGTCCTCCGCCATAAAATGGAAGGCTGTGGAGCTAATGCTTCTAAGAATGAATTGTGTAATAACGGACATAATCAGAGACTTCTCAAAATATAAAACATCCTACGAAACAGCAGACTATGAAATGTTTATCTCAAGGCTTAGTTTTCCCGTCAGTAAGAATCCAGGAATATGCTGGTATAAATCCTCACTATTTAGGTTTGAGCTCATGGGGAAACCTAAGCCAATAATAGATCCTGAGAAGAAAATATCAGTTGAATATGTTGACCCAGTGGAAGATATAACAAGCCCACTTCTCTATATTAAGGAAGACCCAAGCGGATTTGAAAAAGTAAACTTAAAATAATGGAACTAAATATGATTAATCAAACAGAGTTAAAACAGTAGGATATAGAGTGTGGAGGACAAGTAGATGAGCAGGCCGGAGAAGCCCCACTTGAATCTAATCATAATTGGTCATGTAGACCATGGTAAGTCAACAACAATGGGTCACTTCCTATATTTAACTGGCGTCGTTGATGAGCGAGTAATTAAGCAGTATGAAGAAGAAGCAAAGAAGATGGGGAAGGAGTCATTCAAGTATGCATGGATATTAGACAACCTTAAAGAGGAGCGAGAAAGAGGTCTAACAATAGACCTGCGATACCTAAAGTTTGAGACACCAAAGTTCTTCTTCACAATCATAGATGCCCCTGGGCACAGAGACTTCGTTAAAAACATGATAACCGGTGCGAGCCAGGCTGATGCAGCTATACTAGTTGTCTCGGCTAAGAAAGGCGAGTTTGAGGCTGGCATAGGTCCGGGCGGCCAGACTAGAGAGCATGCTTTCTTAGCGTTCACACTTGGGGTTAGGCAGATCATAGTCTTAGTTAATAAGATGGATGATCTAACAGTCAACTGGAGCAAGGAACGTTATGAAGAGATAAAGAATGAAGTCGGCAGGATGTTAAGGCTTGTTGGCTATAAAGTTGACAAAATACCGTTTATACCGGTATCGGGATGGTTAGGAGACAACCTTGTTAAATCAAGCTCTAATATGCCATGGTACAGCGGACCTACGCTCATTGAAGCTCTAGACTACTTTGAGATGCCACCTAAACCCATAGATAAGCCTCTTAGGATACCAGTCCAGGATGTTTACTCAATAACTGGTGTTGGAACGGTGCCTGTTGGACGTGTTGAAACGGGTGTACTTAAGGAGGGCGATACAGTAATAATAATGCCTCTAGGGAAGACTGGCGAAGTTAAGTCTATTGAGACTCACCATGTGAGGATACCGCGGGCAGAACCTGGAGACAATATAGGCTTTAACGTTAAGGGCGTCGCCAAACACGAGATAAAGAGGGGCGATGTAGTAGGGCATCCAAATAATCCACCTACAGTGGCAAAGGAGTTCATTGGGCAGATAATAGTCATTTATCACCCAACGGCGATTGCCGCTGGCTATACGCCAGTAATGCACGTCCACACGGCGCAAATTGCCGTTAGGTTCGCCGAGCTACTAAAGAAGATTGATCCGAGGACTGGCCAGACCGTGGAGGAGAAACCAGCCTTCCTCAAGACTGGTGACGCTGCTCTAGTTAGGTTTGAGCCAATAAGGCCTGTGTGCATGGAGAATTATTCCGAGATCCCGCAGCTAGGTAGGTTCGCCATACGTGATATGGGTACAACAATCGCCGCTGGCGTCATTAAAGAGATAACTAAAAAGGCATAAAAAGGATTAGGGGCATATTGGCTACGATTCTCCTATTTTCACTATTTTTTAATGAACCTACAAAAGACACAAATTGGGAATCTTAATGTCCTTTGCCTTACTTAAGAGGTTTAAAGGTGTATGAGTGAAAAGAGAAAGAAGAAGCTTGAGATAATATATTTTTATTCGAGTCTCTACGAGAACGAAGAGAGTTTATTGCCGGTGGTGAAGAGGCTTAGAAGAAAAAGGAAGGATGTAAATGTTCGTCTTGTCGATATCGAGGATCCAGAGAATGTTGGGTTGACAGAACTCTATAACGTTAATAGCGTCCCGCTGGCAATATTTTTGACACCTAAAGGCGTCATTGCAGCAAGAAAGAGCATATCTTTGTCAGATGAGAGCGTAATAAACAGTATTTTAGACCGAATTATCAAGGGCGATCTGCCAAAGCCCAAGGTTGATGAAATGAGGAAGGTAATTCTGGGCTCGATTCAATCCATTCCAAAGCGGAACGAATTAACGGAGTTAATCGTTAATCAGATCGAGAACGACATCCTTGAGGCAGATTCTGAGGATGAAGTATATGAGACTGTAAACCTGCATATAAGCATTATTAATCATATAATTCGAGATCTTGAGGAATTCAGGAGAACGTTGCAAGCGCGTATAAGAAGGGATCAAAATTTTATAATCTAGACTTCAACCAATGTAGGATATTTCACTCTCTCTCCTAGTGATCTCTGTTTCAATAGCCCTGCGTTCCTCTACCTTCCTTAATTCTTCCTCTATCTTAGCTATTCTCTCGATCTCCCTTTCAAGATCTGCCAAATCCAACTTCAAATTTAGCATCTTTGCTATGATAATTAATGCGCTTTTCGCAGCCCTCGGGTCAGGTATATAGCCGGGCGTCTCGCTTAGGAGACATAATCCGCTAATATCCTTGAATCTAGCCAAGCCCACAAGTAGACCAGCTGCTCCAACAATAGGGCTTCCAGGAGGGCTGCTTATTGACCCCGCTTCTAAGGCTTTTCTTAGGATTTCCGGGTCTGTTGCTGAGGCAAAAACTTGTGGTGTGCCTACAACATCTTTTCTATAACCACCAATTGTTATAATTGTCTTGGTGTTCTTTTTCTTTGCATACTCAAGTATAGTTTCTGCAACCTCATATTGTCCATCAACTGTCTGCGCTTGTGAATCGCCAGTTAAAAGTATTAACTCGTTATCTCCGTTATCGCTTTTCCAATAATAAAATTCGTTTTTAAGTAATGTTATGGTTCCCTCCTTATCCACAAGAACGTAATAAGCAAAGTGTGGTGAGTATAGCTCGGCAAATTTTTTGGCTCTTAGCTGTTTTATTAAATACTTTACTGCTATTCTGCCAACCATGCCTAAGCCTGGTAACCCCTCTATTAGAACCGGGCTTCTAAATTTGACCTCTTCTATCTCCACTATCATTGTTCTTTTCATCAAGAGGACTACTCCTTAACATACCCTTATAAACGGCATACTTATCATCGGGCGAGAATTTTGCCGGGTGTGGAACGCGCACCCCCCCATGACAATATGGGCAAAAGTCTCTCTTAAGCGTGTACTTTCCACACCTTACACATTTCCTCAATAGCCAGACCATATTTTATCCGCTTTCGGAGATAAATGTGCCTTGACCGCCGAACTTTGTTATAATATCTATGGCTACATCGGCAACCTTCTTTAGGGCGGAGTTTGCCTCCTTGTAATCCTTGGCAATAACCTCCACCTGGTATTTTGGCGGAGCAATTACATATATGTTGACTTTCACCCCCCTGGAAGAGGCGCTCTTTATGGCTTTCGTCAAAGACTCTTTTATTCTTAAGACCCCATCGGGCTTAGCACATGTCATATTCAGTATCCCTTTAACCTTGACGGCGGTTACTTTTATTCTTTCTCTAGCAATTTCCGTTAAGACCTTAGCCATGTCTTCTTGTACTCCTGCCTTAATCAAGACCTCAACTCCCTCTCTTGCGGCTGCCTCAAGCCCATCATAAATGCTGCCGAAGGTCTTTTCAAGCGGCTCGGTGACCAAATTATAGATCTCCTCAAGCCTTATGCCTATTTTTTGGGATGCACTTTTAAGCAGGCTCTCTGCCTTCCTGCTTCTCTTCCAGAGTAAGATTTTCTCCCTTTTTTCGCGCTGTGTTACCCTTCTAAGTGACAGATCTATCTGGTTTCTTGCTGGGTCAACCCTCAAAACCTTTAAAACTACTTTTTCACCCTCACGAACATAATCACGAATATTTTTTATCCATCCGGGTGATATCTCGGAAATATGCAGAAAGCCATCTTTTCCACCGTACTCGTCGAGTTTCACGTATGCGCCGTAGTCTGTTATCTCGGTGACTGTTGAAATTACGAGCTCTCCGGCTTCAGGCCACTCGTCTTCTTTCCGTACTGGCATATTAGTCAACCTACTACTCAAACTTAGATACAACCTCGCCCTTTATATTTACTTTCCCACCAGTTGGCTCTACGAGGACTGAGCCGCATATGTTACATCGAACGATGGTGGTAGCGTGGCTAAAAGTTATCTGCTCGCTGCCGCATTCTGGGCACTTAACTTGAATAAAGTTGCTTCTTGGCTTTGGTATAATTTTCTCCCATGTCCTCATTTTAAATATCACCATTTAATTTTATTCTATTGCGAGTTTCTTTAGGCGTATGCCTTCTCTCTGAAGTACATATCCACAGTTTTTGCATTGGAGTCTTAATGACTGCTTCTTTGTTGTTTTAGCCTTACGCTTAAGCATTGGGTATTTCTGCCCGCCATAGCCTTTTCTCTCCCTTTCGTGGGCTCTCTCTCCTCTCGCAAGAGTCCTACGTCTTCCATCCTTGTATAAGGAGACGGTGTGCACGGTGTGCTTGTTACATCTTGGGCAATATGCTTTTATTTCTTTAGGTATCCTCATTCTTCCTTGTGCCCTCACGGCTCTATTTAGCTCCTATGAAAAAGCCTAGGAAAACATATTTAAGTTTTTTGAGGGGGCCCTTTACACTATAAAATAGTACATTATGTTCCTCTTTGGGGCGCTCACAGTATACTTCCTTCCTTGGGGCTATTTTATATCCGGCGAACCCGGCTAATATTGCTGTTACTGGTGAAATCGTATATAATATTACGTCAATTAACGTTGGCGCATCCTTATAGTACGCTGAGTAGTAAGATGCCAGTTTTATGCCTTGTGCATATAATGTTCCGAGGAGTAATCCAGAGAGCAAGGCATCTGTAATCAAGTAAATTAGTGCGGAGATGATGATTGCGTCTTTTAGGTTCTTTGTTCTAGATGCATATATGATTATTAAAGCCGATATGAATGTTGGTATAAAGTATAGTTCAAAGCCCTCAGCTGTCACAGCGATTAGCGAGGTAATGAGCAGTGAAAGGAATACTCCCGCTAGGCTTAACCTTGTGATCATCTCAAGGCTTTCGGTCTTTTTTTGGGCTTTCATAATCCTTCCTACTGGCTCTCCGCAATTCGGGCAAAAGGCAGCGTCCTCGGGGAGCTCAAAGCCGCAGCTACCGCATTTAGCCAATTTAGTATCACCATGTAATGGTATAATGGGATATAGCGCTATAAAAGCTTCTGCACTCTAATGAGTTTTCCATGAAGCAAAAATTAATTCTCTTTCTTTTCTTTTTATTGTTGATTGGTGTTGAAAATGCTGTTTCATGGGGAAGGCTTACATAATATTTAAAATTTTTAGGCTATAGGCAGATGCCTTTAGGAGATACTGCCTTGAGAAGTTTGTCTGGGTTTGGGGTCGTTATTTGTTAAGATTTGTGGTTTTGGCTTTTTATGTGTGTTAGGCTTTTGTGGTGTATCTTGTTTGTCGGAGGGGGATGGAAAGGCTATAGAAGTCTCGGTTAAGGGGCTAGGCTTATGAGCGCGGTCTCCACCCCCCTCATTTCTTATGAAAGGAAGTTTTGGCTATTTAAATTTTTATATTTTTCTATTGTTTGTTATAATGTTTTTTCTGTTTTTCTTTTAATTGTTCTTTTCTCTCGTATCCTAGGAGTTCTGTGAATCTATCTATTTTTTCGATGATTTCCCTTGGGATTTCTATGGATACTTTATGGTCTCCATTGTTCCTTACGCTCGCCTAGAATATATTTTTTTCCATCCTAATTTTTGCTTGCGAATTTGAGATATGTATCTGTGGTTTATTGGCGTGTTTGCTGGGTTTAGTAATAGTATCGTTAAAGTTGGTTCTAAGGGCTCTATCCCCTATTCTTTTCTTTGATGGAGAGGATTTTTAGGTCATCCCTTAAAACTACCCCGTATTCCATCGCTTCCATAACCATTATCTCCCTTTTCTCCATTAGCATCTTGAACTCTTTTGGGGTTAGGGCGATAATTTGGTATCCTGGGGGTGCATCTATGCTTCTCAGTCTATCCAGTGGGTTTCCCACAAAATCTTCTGAGATGAGTAGTATGTCTATGTCGCTCCAGAGGTTGAAGTCTCCTCTTGCATATGAACCAATTAGGATGGCTGTAACCCTAAGTGGGATTTTAGATGCCCACTCCCTCGCCTCTTCTATGTGCTTCTCCCTCACTCTCCTCCTCTCTTTAATGATTTCCATTTATCCTCAACCCAACCTATTATATTCTCTGCTAGTCTTATGGCTTCCTCGGCATCATTCCTCGTGTAGTATTCGTCTGGGCTTCCCTCAACCCAGGCGTTTGGATACCTTGTTGGCACATAGTATTTATCTAATGTCTTAGCAGCCTGAATTATTTTGTCATCGCATTGAAGGGTTCCCGATGTCTCGGTTAGGAGCCTTGATAGGCTATGTCCATATGATGGCATGCCCAAGCCCCTAAGCAGAGCTTTCACAGCGAACTCCGCTGCCTGCTGGGATTTAAAGCAAGCCCAGTTATAATCGCCTCTTCCTAGGTCTCCCCTCGCAGAATTTAGGGTTCTCCTGCTGAATAGAATCCACCTTAGGTATTCGCTTTCATCCATGATTCTCTAAAAAATCTAGGGTGTAATTTCAATTTAACCTTTCGTCTCCGCCCCCGCCACGATAGCTGACAAAAATTAACTCCCCAGGCTGCCAGTTTTCTCAAGAATTATACTTAAATATGTTGTAAATTAAAAGGCATATTTGATAGTCATGGTTGAAAGGAGCAGGGATTGGCTGGACCAGGCTGAGGGAGATTTAGAGCATGCTAAGAATGACTTGAAATGTGGGTTCTATGATTGGGCATGTTTCTCAGCCCAGCAGTCCGCTGAAAAAGCCGTTAAGGCGGTTCTACAGAAGCTGGGCGCTGAAGCCTGGGGCCATTCAGTCTACGACCTCCTTCTAAGCTTAAGGGGTAGGTTTGAGGTGGGTGAGGAGCTTCTTGAATACGCTTTGGAGCTTGATAAGGCGTATATACCTACTAGATACCCGAATGCGCACCCCTCATCATCGCCGCGGAGGAGATATACCCGTAGGGAGGCTGAGAGATTAATTGAGTATGCCGAGAAGATATTCAGGTTCTGTGAGGGTCTTCTTTCCAAAATTCAGTAGGGAAGATGTTATAAGGGAGGTTGGCAGATGCGCATATGCGCTCCGTGAGGAGCTGGGCTTAGAGAGGGTTATAATTTTTGGCTCATATGCTAGAGGCGATTACACGGTTGCAAGTGACATAGATATACTAGTAGTATTCGATGAAGAAAAGAGTACTGAAGATAAGGTTTACAAAAGCCTAAAAAGAGACATAAAGCTTCCGGGAGTTGAGCTACATATATTGCCCAAAAAGGAGCTAGAGGCATATAAAACATCGAGGTGGATGTGGACTATTGAGGAGGAAGGAATAAAAATACTGTAAATCCTCAAAAGATTAAAATGGATTTTCCAACCCTATTTTTAGTTGCATATGTTCTCCACCGATGTTGCTGCAAGGTTTTTCGCTTATTATTATTCGGATTATTTTGTTGTCGGTGGATCTACTAGTGCTAGTAGCTCCTGTATTGTCTTCTTGTCCTTGCCCATCATTTCTAGTCCTGCTTTAAGCTCGACCTCAGCCTGCTTAGCAAGCTCAGCCCTCTGCTCCTCGCTCAATGCCATAAATGATCTGCGAAGCTCACTTATCCTCTCGCCAACAAGCCTAGAGCGCTCCCATGGATCAGCAGTCCTCTCAAACTTTAGTAGGAACTCTGGATCCTGTAATCCCTTAGTCAAATGAGCCATCCATGCCTCATAGCCTGCTCTATTGCTGATGACGCCTAGAAACCACTGCTTCTCTTTGCTTGACACTCCAGATAGCCAGCGCCAGCTAGCCCAGCCGGCAGTAAGCCTCTGGAGACCTCTGCCTTTACCACCCATCTATATCACCTCCCTTAAGCCTTTCCATAAATAGTTTGTGCGTAAGACATGGATATGTGTTCGTGAGACGCATTGTAATACGCTTAATCTTGGAAGGGAAGATTAACGGCTAAAAATATATCGCATTAATATTTTTGTATATGATATTCAGGCAATATGAAAGCATATTTTTATGTTTTTTAATGGAATCTTATGATCGATATGGTTTCGATAACGATTAGACTTGACCGGACATTAAAAGATAAGATTGTTGAAGCTGCTTCAAGCGAGGGGATTAATATTAGTGAGTTTGTGCGGAGGGCATGCATGGAACGTTTAAAGAGGAGAGAAGCTGAAACTAAATATCTAAGGTTTTCGAAAGACGTTGTTGTGGATCTTCTCTGCAAGGGCTTTGACCCTATTGCTCTTAGGCAGATGGGCTATAGTAAAGATGTTATTAAGGAGGCTTTTGAAGAGGTTAAGGAGCTTGCAGAGATGAGTGAGGA